>Ga0310836_101899_pt1 | contig 9997 bp, 12 predicted proteins | sample SM_ome_4_FD_201310 | JGI IMG/M metagenome (GOLD analysis project Ga0310836, IMG submission 201310) | Sorghum-adapted microbial communities enriched on stacked mutant (SM) sorghum from Joint BioEnergy Institute, Emeryville, California... ... | reverse complement strand
AAACCGAAATCCGTGATGACGGAGGCGGTATCAAGCCTGCTCATATCAGCGGTGGTTAAGTTTGTTTCCTCATTTTTCATGTCAGTTAGACGGCTAAAACTGACTTAAATCACCGGACTTCTAAACAGCCCTTTTCTTGAACTACCTTATATTGTAACATGTAGAAAATAGACTTGATCTCTTCGCTCAAGTTAAACGGTAGTACTGTCACATCTCAATCTGAACCATCCGCTTCCACATCCAGTTCGATCTTCTGCTTTACCACTATCGATGATACGGTTCTGCGTATTGGATATGGTAAGCCGAATAAACGAAAGGAGGGGCTTATGCCCCCCTTAACTTTAATTTTTCGTAGCTAATTTATTGAGCACTTTACCAACCACTGGGTAGAACCCAATCATTACTGAATACGTATCAAAAAAACCGTCTTTTGAACTGTGCGAAATTATTTTCACCGGAACGGAAGTCGCTTGGCGACTTGGAAACGGGATGCGAATAGCGACCGTCACCTTTGATTTGAAGTTTGTAATGTCTCCCATCTTCAGTCAAATCGAATCCAAGTTTCAGCAGTTCCCGTTTTCCCTTGTTCGACAAGCCGCCGGATTCCGTCAGCACAGCTTTCATCTGTTCGAAAAACGTTTCCTTGTTGTTGGTGCGCTCATTGGCTTCCAGAATGGATTTCAGCATATTCTGGATCCGCACAGAGTAACTTCCGTTCCGGAGCCTCTCTTCGATGATGTCAAGGATGAGTTCTGTTTGTTCGTTGGGGAACAATTCCGTTTCGGCTCCCTTAAAAATCAACGGCCTCTGCTCGTCCAACTCATTGGAAAACTGCAGCTGCAGCCTTCCTTTCAAATAATCGTTTTCTGCCTCCAAACTGCTGACCTGTTCCCGCAGTTCCTCGTTTTCCTGCAAGGCATACTCGATCATCCCGTTGCTTTCCGCTTCGCCTTCACGGTACCGCTCGATTGCCCGTTGATATTGCAAATGTTGAACGTAGGACCAGCGATATTCATCTGCTGTCTTCCTCGTATTCAACACTCTTTTGACATAATTCTGTATTTTAAGGCTGATGTTTTCGTCCGTATCTTCCAGCACAAATCTTTTATAGTTGCAGTCTTGCCAATAGATGCCGATTGAACCGTTGTACGCATTTTTCCCATTGGTTAAATCCTTGAGTATCGTGGATACTTTCGTCTCCTTCTCGAAGTAGACATGCGCCAGTCCCGCCATTTTCATGGCCAGCCTGTGAGGGTCCGTCAGATACGCACTGCCAAAAAACGGTTTGCTAACGTAAATAATCGGCATTGCATTGCTTCTTTGGCAGTTGATCAAGGCAGCGAGCTCGTCGGCATTTGCTTCCGTCACTTCTTTTGCACTCGCTTCGATGCGAATGCCGTCGTCGAACATCGGACCCGTTTCCCGAATGAGCAAGCTCACGATGTATGGGGTAAGTGGGGGCTTGGAGTAGGTCGTCACATTGAAGTGCGAACGTGACGAGACAATGGCGACCTTGAAATCACCTGACTTTTTGCACCCGACGACATCGGTCCGCCACTCTCCGTCTTCGTCTTTCCGGATATGCCGCACACCGCAGTGAATGCCTTCGATTCCCGTTACATGAACGAACTCCATGACTTCCTGGGTACTCTCGTATTTTAAACCGTTATGAATTTGCCGGTCATCGAAAGTCATCGTGGTATGAGGACTATACCTCTGCCATCTTCTGCATAATTCAAGAAAGTATTCAACTGAAGTATTTGTTGAAAGCGGGAGCACAGTGTTAAACCCGATCATGTTTTGTCTACTCCTTCATGATGTGTTTGTTGAATCGGTCCATTTTCTTGCGCGTCTGCTCCCCCTGCCAGTTGCAGTCAGTTGGCGTATTCATACTGCCATGTAAATCTTGATGTCCACTCCTGATTCCGTCGGCAGTCCTTCCCCGACCAGCAACGCATGATTCAGGAAAGACAATGCCTGGCTATTCGTAATGATCTTGGGGTAGGTGCGGAACAACACATTTTTCAGGTCCTTGTTGAAGTTGCCGTTATTTTCGATGTAAATCTCACAGGGTTGATCCGTGTGGTCCCTGCCTTGAAGAATGTATCTTGCGGATAGGGTATGCCGATCACCGTGCTTTCCGATGATTTGTGTATCCACCCCTCCATCAAGTACAACTCCTTCAAAATATTTACCGGTGGCATGACCCGTGAACAAAATCATGATGACGGAATCCCCGTCTCCGTTACGCAACTCGGACGTTTTGCCGATTTTCACATGGATCGTGAGAATTTCTTCGAATTGCATGGTACTCCTCCTTTCGGTTTTCGGACGAAGGCTGGAAGTGCCGAAAAACGCAGCGTAAAATGCCGGGCCGGAAGTCAAAAAAAGGCACTTGTCAGCGCCTCCAAATCCTTCCATCCTTTTGATTGCTCAAAACTCCGACGAAGGAGACCCGAAAGGGTGCTGAAAATGCCTCAACAACAATATATCAGTTTTTTGCGCGAAGTAGAAGGCTGCTTCATTCAAGACATCACTTATGTCAAACAGCGGAAAGCAAGCCTGGCGGTGGATACTGTATGCAGCGGTTACGGTCGGTTTTACGGGATCATGCCCTCAGAGATGTCCTTGCCGAAGTATTTCGTCGAGATTTGTGCGTAAGTGCCGTCCTCATGCATGGCGCGAAGCGCCTCATTGAAAGCCTTCACGATTTCCTCGTTGCCCTTCCGGAACAGGAAGGCCGCCGTTTCGATCTCGTCGACTTGATCGACAAACTTGATCTTGAGATCGGGACGCCTCGTGCGCAGATCGAAGAAATACAGACTGTTAAAGATGAGCGCGTCCACCCGTTTCGACTTCAGCAGTTCGACGGCGTCGCCGTTCTCCGGCACCAGGATCGCACCGTATTGCAGCGCCAGTGCGCCTTGCACCGATTCGGTGCTGCCGTTCGTTTTCTTCCCCTTCAAGTCCTCGAAGCTGTTGATCTCCGTATTCTCCTCCAGCACGATCAAGACCAGGTTGGAGAATTGATACGGATCCGAGAAGTCGTACTTCTTCTTGCGTTCCTCCGTAATGGACAGCTGCGGGATCGTGTCGAATCGGCCGCCGTCGATTCCCGAGAACATGCCGGCGAACTCCACCTCGGCGAACTTCACCTTCAGGCCCAGCCGCTTGCCGATCTCATTGGAGATATCGATATCGAATCCCGTCAAGCCGTCGGCATCATGATACGAGTAAGGCGGGTAGGCGCCGGTGGTGGCGACGACGATCTCGCCCCGCTTCTTCAGTTGCTCCAATGAACTGCCCGACTGGCTCTTGCTTGAACTGCAGGCGGTAAGCAGAAAGATTGCGATTAATATAAACACGGATATTTTCCTAAACAAGATGAACCATCCTCCGAAAATGAACGTTCAAATGGAATATGTGGGAACCAGCGACGAAGCAATGCCCGGCGCCAGGCGGCCCACGAATTGCCGGACTCGCTCCTGGCGGGAATGTACGAAGACCGCCTCGGGCGTCCCGCTCTCCAGAATCGACCCCTTATCCATGAACAAGACCCGATCCGCCACCCGGCTGGCGAATTCCAGCTCATGCGTCACGACGACCAACGTGATGCCGGATCGGCTGAGGGCACGCATCACTTCCAGCACCTCGCCGACCAGCTCCGGATCGAGTGCAGAGGTCGGCTCGTCGAACAGGAGTATCTGCGGCTCCATCGACATCGCCCGGGCGATGCCAACCCGTTGCTGCTGCCCGCCGGAGAGCTGATACGGATAGCGGTCCAGGAAGCCGCCCAGGCCAACTTGCTCCAGCAACGCGACAGCGCGAGCTTGCGCATCGGCCCGATTCAACCGGCGTGCCGTAATGGGGCCAATCATCACATTTTCCAGGGCCGTCATATGGGGAAACAGGTAGTTGCCCTGGAACACCGTCCCCGTCTGCCGGCGGAAATCCAGGATCGCCTTCGCGCTTGGCTTCTCCGCCTGGGAGAAGCGAAGCTGACGCTCGCCGACTCGGATCGTGCCGCTCGTGGGAAGCTCCAGCAGATTGATGCAGCCAAGCAGCGTTGACTTGCCCGAGCCCGATGGGCCGATGATGACGGTCGTCGTCCCTTTCGGCAACTCCAGATCGATAGGGCCCAGCACCTTTACCTTGCCGAAATGTTTCGTGATGCCTTGCAGCGTTAACAGCAAAGTTCATTCCTCCCTTGCCAATCTAGGTCTGATAAGCGCCGAACCGCCGCTCCAACCGGGACTGCCAGATTGTCAGCGCGGAACAGAGAATGAGATAATACGTGCCCGCGATCAGATAGAGCAACATCGGCTCGAATGTCGAAGCCGCGATCAGCTTCGCCGCGCCGAATAGGTCGGGCAGCGTTACCAGCGCAGCCAGCGACGACGTCTTGAAGAGCGTAATGAACTGATTGCCCAGGCTGGGAATGCAGATTCGGATGGACTGTGGCAGAATGATGCGAATCAGGTTCTGGCTCTTCGACATGCCCAGCGCATACCCCGCCCGCCATTGCCCGTTCGGGATGGACAGGATCGCCGCCCGCATGATCTCGGAGGAATACGCCGCTTCCGAGATTGTAAGCGCGATCACGATGCTCGCGAACGGCGACAGCAAGAGGCCGACGCTCGGCAGGCCGTAGAAGATGATGAAGAGCTGCACCAGAATCGGCGTACACCGGATGATCCACACATACGCGCGGGAAGGGATCCGGAGATAGGGATTCGCCGAGATGCCTGCCAGGGCGACGCCCAATGCGAAGATAAGCCCCAGGACATAGGACAGCAGCGAGATCGGAATGGTGTACAGGATCGTACCCTTCAGCAAAGGCCATAGCGACATGGAGATAATCTCCATGATGCGTTCCAATCGTTCTGGATCCATGAATGTCACCTCATGCCTGCAGGTGCCAACGAATAAAGGTTGATGCGAAGGCACTCCCATGCTAAAGTTAATGGTAAATCGATTGAAATACTGGGATTTGGGGGAGGGGAATCCTGATGATTCAATTCCGGGACAAACAATACTGCTGCGCCTCCGAAGTCGCATGGGAGCTCGTCAGCGGCAAGTGGAAGATCCTGATCCTGAGCCATCTGGCGAACCAGACCTTCCGGTTCGGCGAGCTGCTTCGCCTCATGCCGGGCGTGACCCACAAAATGCTGACGGAGCAGTTGCGCGAACTCGAACGCGACGGATTGATCAGCCGCAACGTATATCCCGTCATCCCGCCCAAGGTGGAATACAATCTGACCGAGCATGGTATCCGATTGTATCCCATCCTTAAGCAGTTGTGCGATTTCGGCGCCGATTATCTCGACAGCTTCGCGGAGGACCGCTCTCCTGCGGAAGACCAGCGGGCCTGACCCTGCCCGAGCAGCAGCAAGAACTTCGCCCCGTAATGCTTGCCTGCCTGCTTCGCCGCCTCCAGCTCCTCCGCATCGCCGCGTTCGAGCAAGATTACGTTCTCGGGATAGATCTTGCCCAGCAGCGCTCTGGCGAGCAGCTCATTGCCTCCCGCCTCGATCAGATGTGTTCCCGCTTCACTGGTGACCAACCCTGGCAAAGAGAGGATATCACCGGCATCGTGCCGGACGATGCCGGATACAGCCTCAATCGGTGTTGAGACGTTCGGCTGCGCGATTGCCGCCAGGGCACGGTAATGGTAACGATGCCCTCGGAAGATCTGCCCCAGGTCGACCCGGAATGAATCGGCTTCCGAAGCCGTACGCAGCCCGAGGGCGATTCTCGCCTTGCCCCCGTCTTGCAACTCTGCCTGCAGCGTCGCTTCCTCGGCGATACCCCACGACGCCGCTTTCCCGCTATTCCGTGCGCCAGATGCTGCCAGCGTTCGCGGGGCCGAATAGTAGTCCGAATATTCGCTCACGAACGCAATCGCTTCCCCTTCGGCCAGTTCAACCGTCTTCACCGGATGCCACTGCAGCAGATAACGCGGCGCCTCCACCAGCTCCGCGTCCAGGCTGGCCGGCAAAATCGTTCCCAGCGGGTATTGGAAACCGTAACCGTCTGCATCCAGCCCCGGAGCCAGCAAGCTTGCCGCGTACCGCACCAACGATTGGTGGTCCAGCGGCCTAGCCAGCAGCGTCGAGAGGAACAGGACGTGCGCATTCTCCGTATACCGCAGCCCCAAGTTGTGCCGCTTGGGCAAAGCGATCGGCACTTCTTCCCAGTTCTGATAAGGAAGCAGCGCATCGCGCAGCAGCACCATCTGGTGCAGGTATTCATTGAACAGCTGCATCACGATAGGTCCGCCGGCCGGACCCGTGAGCATATCGGTTACTTCATGCGTCCACAGATGGTTATCGCACTTGCTGCGGAAGGCGAGCCTGCCCAGCACTTCAACGCCAAGCTCCTGCAGACCGCGCCGCTCGCCGGCGATCGCGCGCGCCCACTTCGCCAGCGTCTCCCCGATCCGGCCGGCCTGCGCTGCGATCTCGATCCGCCCATGATCGCGCGGCGCCAATATACCCAACGGCAGCGCCGTCTCACGTCCCGAGAGGGCAAGGGTATGTTCGAGGTTCACCAGCAGCGCTTCCAGATTCGCGGCTTCTCCCAGGTGCACGCAGATGGCCTCCAGCAGCACCCCCAGTTGTTCGACAATCCCCTTGGCTGTATAGATGCCATCCGGCAGATCCCATTCCCAAACGCCATCGACAGCGGAAGGGGTCACGGAGGCCCGATAAGAACCTGCATGCGAATCTTCAGCCACCTCCAGCCGGGTACCCCACACGATCCGCTGTTGTCCGGCATCCAATCGATAAGTTGACATGTACCGCCCCTCCTTTCTACGTGGAACATCCTATCACAACTATTCTGATGAGAATAGAATGCACTTTTTCGTGCGATAGGCACGATATCGGAAGATAGTTTCCGATTGGAAATCTGGCCGACAGCAGCAAAAGCTCCCGTACCCGTTCTTCTTCACGAATATACAGACGTTCCAATGCCTGCTGCACGCACGGCCAGCAACAACGGTCTTCATGTTGGCGTAAAGGCAAGTTTGCGTGATGCCCCATGGCATTCGAATCTGTTTGTGACCTGCGACTGGCGGACAACTATACATAACCTTTAAATTGTATCTTTACAGGTTATAAAAAGGGTGATACGCTGTCAATATAACCAGTAAAGAAAATTTAATGGGATTATAATGGGAAGGTGATTGTAAATGATCATTCAGAAATTGCCTTGGGCAGGCATCCGCATCCAAACAGATGAAACAACAATTCTCATCGATCCAATTACTCGCATTCTCGAGGAGTTCGGCGGTGCCCGCGAGCCCATGTATCCGCTGAGCCATTTCGGCAAAGCAGATGCCGTATTGATTACGCATCTGCATGAGGATCACTTTGATCCAGCTGCGATTATTGATGCATTCGGGCCCGCGATTCCGGTTCATGTGCCAGCCGGAATGGAAGAAGCAGCTCGGGCTGCCGGGTTAACTAACGTAAAAGGTGCCGCCGTTGGCTCATCCTTCGAACTTGGCGGTGATGTGAAGGTGACTGCGTTGCCATCCGTGGATGGAATCGGCGACATCCAGGTGGCTTGGGTCGTAGAAGGTGCCGGGCACAAGGTTATTCATTGCGGGGATACACTCTGGCACGGTTACTGGTGGCGTTTTGCCCAAAACCACGGGCCGTTCGATGCAGCATTCTTGCCGGTTAACGGCGCAGTGCTTGAGTTGCCTGGGATGATACCCAGCGGGCAACCCATCTGCCTGACACCAGAGCAGGCCGTCGCGGCAGCGGTGGTTCTTGGCGCCCCTACCCTTGTACCCATTCACCATGGAACGATGAATAACCCGCCCATCTATAACGAAACCCCGAATATTGCTGCACGCCTGGCGGCGGCTTCCAAAGATAAAGTGGATGTCCGCATGATCAATACTTCGGAAACCATAACCTTATAATTCGTTGTCAGCAGCGTACATTGCTGGATACAAGGGAGAATCATTCATGCAACAAAAGTTATTTACACTTGGCGGTTCGGTATGGATCAATTTGGCAAATACAATCGTGATGCAAAACAATCGCAAAATCGATCTTCTTGAACAGCCTAATCACTTGTTACAGTGGCTTGGAGAGAACAACCTGCTTAAAGGAGAACTTCCGGACGATCCTGGAATGATCGCTATTCATGATACACTTGTTCGCCTCCGGGAGATCTGTACGGATGCAATCTCCGATTTGCTCCGGGAAGGATGTCTGTCTGACCGCACTTTTACCTGTCTTGGGAAGAAGTTCAGCGAGCTGGTTATGGAAGTTCGAATCGAGCGGCAGAATGGTATTCCCCGCCTGATTCACGAAGGGCGAATCCTGAAGGACCGGGTCAGTTATGCGGTATTGCATTCCCTGGTCGATACGCTCGCGAAGTACCCGCCGGAACGGATACGCAAGTGCGAACATGAGTCCTGTTTCCTGCATTTCGTGGACACGTCCAAAGGCGGCAAACGTCGCTGGTGCAGCATGAATTTTTGCGGCAATCGCCAGAAGGCAGCCGGTTTTTATTCCAGAAAAAAGTTGCAGTCCGGAAGTTGATGTAGGGTAAATCGCATGCGGGGCTAGACTTATGGTTGGCGATGCCATAACGATGGACGAAGATGATCTGCATAAGCTTATCTCCTATGCACCCTATACGCGAGTCATTGCTGTCCAAATGGATGCAATCAACCATTGTCGTGTCACGCGAAATGCGCTACGAGCAAATCACAGTGCAAATAATTTGCTCGATAAAGTAGTAATTCCGGAGGATGGCGATTGGCTTGAATTCAGAACAGCATGAGGTGCGCTGTCATTCCGAGGCAACTGTCCGGTTGATGCATGCTTAGCGTACAAAACGGCAGCACAAACCATAACCATGGTTCGTGCTGCGTTCGTGCTGCCGTTTCTGTCGGATTCTATTGCTTCGAATGGGTCTGTCAATCATTTTGTGTAAACCCGTTTATGGACATCACCCCCAAAGGGGAGAACATTCATTTATGGCAGATGCTGACCGTTGCCGAGCAGATGGACGAACACCCGGTTGCCCGCGTCGTCGGGATTTTCCAGTTCCGGAATGCTGCCGGCGATGCTACGGAACGGGTCCTTGAACGACTTCTCCCGCTCCTTGGCCGCGTTGAACTGCCTGTTCGTCTGCTCGGCCCGCTTTTCCGGGAACCGGATCAAATTTTGGAGCACAAAGAAAAGGCCCCGATCTGGGGCCGGGGCCTTCACTTGCGGCTCGCATCAGAATGCGGGCACAACCGCGCCTTTATACGTTTCCTCGATAAATTGCTTCACTTCGGCCGATCTGAGCGCGTCCGCCAGTTTCAGGATCGCTTCATCGTCTTTGTTGTCCGGGCGCGCCGTCAAAATGTTGACGTAAGGCGAGTCGCTGTCCTCGATGAACAGCGCGTCACGTGTCGGCACCAGATCGGCCTCGAGGGCGTAATTGGTGTTGATGACGGCCGCATCGACGTCCGGCAGCACGCGGGGCAGCGTGGCCGCTTCCAGCTCGACGATCTCGAGCTTCTTCGGATTGTCGACGATATCCTGGACGGTCGCCAGGATACCGACGCCGTCTTTCAGCGTGATCAGGTTGTTCTTGGCCAGCAGCGCCAGCGCGCGTCCGCCGTTGGTCGCATCGTTCGGGATGGCGATTTTCGCGCCGTCTTTCAATTCGCCGATGGAGGAGATTTTTTTGGAGTAGGCGCCGATCGGCTCGATGTGCACGCCAGCGACCTTCACGAGATCGTACCCTTTCTCCGCATTGAACTCTTCGAGATACGGCACGTGCTGAAAGTAGTTCGCGTCAAGCTGCTTTTCGTAAAGCTGCACGTTTGGCTGCACGTAATCGTTGAACACGACGATGGAGTGCTACGATAAAAATGCAGTCGAAAAACCCCCTCATATGAAATAAAATGAAAGCTAACAAACGAGGGGACGGGAAACAATGAAACGTTACGACAAGGCATTTAAAGAAGAAGCTGTAAGTT
>Ga0310836_101887_pt1 | contig 10074 bp, 10 predicted proteins | sample SM_ome_4_FD_201310 | JGI IMG/M metagenome (GOLD analysis project Ga0310836, IMG submission 201310) | Sorghum-adapted microbial communities enriched on stacked mutant (SM) sorghum from Joint BioEnergy Institute, Emeryville, California... ... | reverse complement strand
TGATCAAGATCGGAGCGATGGCAGCGTCCGGGATCATTTTGATCAAGGGCATAAAGAACAGAGCGCCCAGGAACAACAACCCGGTCGTCACTGAGGTCAACCCGGTTCTTCCGCCTGCGGTAATACCAGCAGCTGTCTCGACCGTCGAAACCGTTGGGCTCGTGCCCAAGATACCGCAAGCCACTGCGGAGATCGATACGGCCTTGAGCGATTTCCCATTCTTCTCCGGAGCTTTCAGCATGCCATCCACTTGCGAGTGGACCAGCCCGATATTTTCGAAGACCAGTACCAGCACCAGCGAGAAGCACGCCGTCAGGAACGGAATGCTGGCCATATGGCGGAGGTCTGCGCTCATCCAGACGTCACGATAGCTTTGAAACGACAGCGATGCGGATGCGAACGATCCCAGGTCAACGATGCCGAACAACCAAGCCACCAATGTTCCTAAAATAATGCTAATCAGAAAATTCCCCGGAACTTTCTTCAAGAACAGGAACAGCGTCAGGATCAGGTTGATGATCGAAGCGAGAACCAGCGGTGCGGACAAGTCCCCGAGCGCCACAAAGTGACTAGGGTTACCGGTGACAATGCCGCTCTTCTGCAAGCCGATGAAGGCAATGAACAGCCCGATTCCCACGGAAATCGATTCCTTCAGGGAAGCCGGAATGGCCTTGGAGATCAGGGAGGACAAACCGGTAAAAGCCACCACGACGAACAGAATGCCCGCAAGCACCGTTGCTCCTAAGGCTTCTTGGTAGCTGAGTCCCATCGAACCTACAATAGTATACGTAAACAACGCGTTGATCCCCATGCCGGGGACGAGAATTAACGGTGCGTTCGCTACGAACGCGACCAACAAACAGCCGACAAGCGAAGACAGCACGGTGGCCAATATCCCGGCCTCCAGCGGAATTCCTGCATCCTTCAGGATGTTGGCGTTGACGGCGATGATGTACACGATCGAGAAGAACGAGGTCAATCCAGCGATGAGCTCTCTTCTCACGTTCGTTTGGTGTTGCTTAAGCTTAAAAACTCCTTTCATGATAAAAATCACACTTTCAAAATATCCCTCTCCCACCCGCATCAAACGAGGAATATGCATTCCAACCGTTTATGCCAGAGGATATTATACCACGGTTTGTAGTGGAATGCCCTTTACAAGTTGTTCCTTGGCATAGAATGAGAACAAGTAGTGCAAAACTACACGGAACTTTTTATCCAACTTGCTGCAGCTAAAGGGCTTGTTGAAGGAGTGGGCGGAGGACTGTACGACCCTAACAGATCCGTAACAAGGGCGGAGTTTACCGCCATGTTGGTCCGGGCGCTTGGACGCGACATTTCTACTGATAATCCAGCTCCCTATGACGATCTCAAGCAAGGTGCATGGTATTTCAACGAAGTCGTTAAAGCCAAGGAGCTTGGACTGCTGGACTTTGTGAGCGGGACTCAATTCAAACCAGATCAGCCGCTTACGCGTGAGGAGATGGCGAGCATGTTAGCTGCAGGGATTTCCCTTGAGCAGCTGCCGATAACCAAGGAACATATGACTCTGAACGAATACAAGGATCTGGCAAGTGTGAACGCGGCCTTCTTGGAGGACGTTCGTCTGATGGTTAAGCTGGACATCATGACCGGCACAAGCGAGGATACTTTTAGTCCGAAGGGTGAAACGACACGTGCCCAGGCTGCCACTGTGTTCGTGAGAATGCTACAAATTCTTGGCATGATCGATTGATGGACTCTAGATAGACTGATCCCCATAGACTAGACGCTTTGAGCAACGTGTTTAGGCTATGGGGGTCTTTTTTGTGCCATTCTACTCCTGCGAAAAGGTCTATGTTATTATACCAGCATGAGATAAGCTGCATTGCACCTAGACGCTTCTTCATGAACCCTAAGCAAAGGAGTGAGGTCAATGGATTATCTGCATCACCCGTTTGCATCCAAGCGTTATACCGTTTTTGCAAAAAAAGGAATGGTGGCGACGTCCCAGCCGCTGGCAGCACAGGCCGGGCTTGAGATTCTGCAGCAAGGGGGGAACGCCATTGACGCGGCGATTGCGGCTGCGGCAGCGCTGACAGTCGTTGAGCCGACCTCCAACGGAATCGGCGGGGATGCGTTTGCCCTTGTCTGGACGAAGGGGAAGCTCCACGGTCTGAACGCGTCCGGGCCGGCACCGGCTTTACTGACGGCGGAGGCCGTGAAGCAGCGGGGGCACAAGCAAATGCCGAAGCTGGGGCTGGTGCCGATTACGGTCCCCGGAGTCCCAGCGGCTTGGGCGGAGCTGGCCGAAAGGTTCGGCAGACGTCCGCTGACGGAGAGCTTGAAGCCCGCGATTCGATATGCCGAGGAGGGGTATCCTCTGACACCGATCCTGGGCAAATACTGGGCTCGGGCTTACCAGGCGTACCACAAACAGGAGGGACCGGAGTTCGAAGCCTGGTTCCACACCTTTGCTCCGCAAGGCCGGGCTCCCGAGATCGGGGAAGTGTGGAGCTCGAAGGGTCATGCGGAGAGCTTGCGCCGGATTGCAGCCAGCGGAGCGCGGGATTTTTACGAAGGGGAGCTGGCCCAGCGAATCGAGGACTTGATGTTGGAGCATGGCGGCTTTTTAAGGAAAGCCGACTTGGCTGCCTACCGGCCGGAGTGGGTTGAGCCGATTTCGACGAATTACCGAGGCTATGACGTTTGGGAGATTCCGCCAAACGGGCAGGGGATGGTTGCGCTGATGGCCTTAAACATCTATGAGCAGTTGGAGCAGCCTGAGTGGCTCAACGCGGAGACCGTGCATCGTCAGATTGAGGCACTGAAGCTCGCGTTTACGGATGGCCAAGCCTCGATCACGGAGCCAGCGGATATGCCGGTCTCTGCCGAATATCTGTTGTCCCGGGAATACGCCTCGTTACGGGCTCAACAGATCTGCGACAACGCACTGGATCCGAAGCCGATCGATCTGCCGAAGGGCGGGACCGTCTATTTAGCTGCAGCCGATGAAGAAGGCAATATGGTGTCCTATATTCAAAGCAACTATATGGGCTTTGGCTCAGGTGTCGTAGTCCCGGGAACGGGAATCAGCCTGCAAAACCGCGGGGCCGACTTCTCGCTGGATGAACGGCATCCGAACTTCGTGAAGCCGGGGAAACGAACGTATCACACGATCATCCCCGGGTTTCTGACCAAGGATGGAGAGGCGGTGGGCCCGTTTGGCGTCATGGGCGGATATATGCAGCCACAAGGCCATATGCAGGTGATCATGAATACGGTGGATTACCGGTTGAATCCTCAGTCGGCCCTGGATGTGCCGCGTTGGCAGTGGGTTGGCGGGAAGAAGGTGCAGGTGGAACCGGAGTTTCCAGGCGAGCTCATTGAGGCGCTCCGGCAAAAAGGACATGATATCGAAGTGATGCCGGACGGAGGAGCCTTCGGACGCGGCCAAATCATTTGGCGGGATCTGCAAACCGGCGTGTTGGCCGGCGGGACGGAATCCCGAACGGACGGCATGATCGCGGCTTGGTAACGTCTAAGGGAAGTGAAGACAGATGAAATATGGGAACATTGTGCACGGGCGGTTTCAGCGGCGGATGAACCGGTTTATCGCTGAGGTAGAAGTGGATGGCGTTATAGAACAGGTGCATGTGAAAAATACCGGTCGGCTGAAGGAGCTTCTGCGGATGGATACCGAGGTGCTGCTGGAGGTGTCAGACCGGCCTGAGCGGAAGACGAAATATTCCTTGATTGCAGCGGCCAAGGATGGAGCCTGGGTGAACGTTGATTCGCAAGCGCCAAATCCGGTGGCGTTCGAGGCGCTGAAGGCGGGGTGGATCGCGGAGATCGGAACGGTCAGCCGCGCGAAGCGTGAAGTCACCTATGGGGATTCTCGGTTTGATCTCTACTATGAAAAAGGCGAGGAACGAGGGTTCATCGAGGTCAAAGGCGTGACGCTCCAGCAGAATGGGATCGCCATGTTCCCAGATGCTCCAACGACGCGGGGAACCAAACATGTCTTGGAGTTGGCTAAGGCGGTTCAAGAAGGATACACGGGGACGGTGCTGTTCGTCATCCAAATGCAGGGATGCCGCGAATTTACCCCTTACCGGGACATGGATCCGGCTTTTGCGAACGCTTTGGAGGAAGCCTCCCGGCAAGGGGTGCGGCTTCTGGCATATGAATCCATAGTGACAGAACAAGAGATGGTATTGGGAGCCGGCCTCCCGGTTCATCTATGAGCGGGGTTCGCAGCAGGGCGGCGGAATTGCATTCTGGCTGACTTTATGATGAAATTTACGAAGATGGAGTAAGACAAGAGAGGGGAGTCCCATGAAATTAAGAGTATCCGCTGTCCAATATCATTTGCATACGATTGGCAGCTTTGACGAGTTCGCCCGGCAGGCCGAACACTATATCAAAACCGCGGAGGAATTCAGCGCGGATTTCGTGCTTTTCCCTGAGTTTTTCACTACGCAGCTGATGTCGATTGGAACACCGGAGGGGAGAGCATTGACCATCCAGGAGCTGCCGGATTTCACAGAGCAATACCGTACGCTGTTTAGCGGATTGGCTCGACAGACCGGCATGCATATCATCGGCGGGACGCATGTGCTGCGCAAAGGCGACCGGTTGTACAACGTCGCTCATCTGTTCTATCCCGATGGGCGAATCGCGGAGCAAGCCAAGCTGCACATTACGCCTACCGAGGTGACGGAATGGAACATGACGCCGGGCGATGGCCTGGAAGTGTTCGAAACCGACAAGGGTAAAATCGCCATGTTGACTTGCTATGACATCGAGTTTCCGGAGATCGTCCGGATGGCGAAGGCGAAGGGGGCGGACGTAATCTTCTGTCCATCCTGTACGGACGATCGCCACGGCTTCCACCGGGTACGCTACTGCTGCCATGCGCGAGCAGTTGAGAACCAGGTATACATCGTCACTACAGGGACGGTCGGCTCGCTGCCGACGGTGGACTTCATGCGGGGCAACTTCGGGCAGGCGGCGGTGATCACGCCAAACGACGTACCGTTCCCACCGCGCGGCATTTTGGTGGAAGGTGAGATCAACGACGATATGATCGTAACCGCCGATCTGGATTTGGAGCTGCTTTATCAGGTTCGGGAGAAAGGCTCGGTGACCACTTGGCGAGATCGTCGGACCGATCTGTACACCGATTGGAACTAAACCAAGCCACACAGGTTGTCCATGGAGGAGAGACATGATGTATCGGAAAGAATGGTACGTGTTTAATGATCAAGGCCGGCCGGTGCCGGCGGTCATTCGGAACTACGAAGAGAAGGATTTTCCGGGGTTGATCCGCATTCAGCAGGAGAGCTTCCCGCCTCCTTTTCCTTCGGAATTATGGTGGAACGAGGAGCAGCTCCGCAACCATGTGCGGTTGTTTCCTGAAGGCGCGTTATGCGTGGAAGTCAACGGGGAGCTGGTAGGCTCGATGACCGGGCTCAAGGTCGATTTTGACCCCGGCAAGCCGGAGCACGCCTGGGCGGATATCACCGATGAAGGGTACATCCGCAACCACCGGCCTGATGGAAATACTCTGTACGTTGTAGATATCAGTGTTCGTCCGGCTTATCGGAAATGGGGCCTAGGCAAGTGGTTAATGCTGTCCATGTACGAGTTGGTGGTGCAGCAAGGCCTTGAGCGATTGCTGGGCGGCGGCAGAATGCCGGGCTATCACAAGTATGCAGAGGAAATGACGGCGGAGCAGTATCTCAATGCCGTTGTGAGCGGTGAGCTGAAGGATCCGGTGATCACCTTCCTGCTGCGTTGCGGCCGTACGCCGGTCACGGTCGTGCGTGATTATCTGGAAGATGAGGAGTCACGGAATTACGCCGCATTGATGGAATGGAGAAACCCGTTTCTCCAGCGCAATTTTAAATAGGAGCTATTCCTGTAATGAATTAATTTGCGGTTTGAACACAAAAAAGCGCCTCCTGTATACTGGGTCTCGGAATGATGCACATTCACAGCCCTTATTCATGAGGAGGACGCTCTATATGAATCATAGTCAATCCAGCAAACAAAATCAACGTATTGAAAGAATTACCGAGAAAACTCTCATCAATTGGTACGGACATCGCTAAGAACAACCATGTAGCCCGCGCCTTTAATTACCGAGGGATTGAGCTTGGGAGCGTTGTTTGTTCCAAAATGATGAGAATGGCCTGCTGAGCCTTCTAGCTTGGGCTGAATCTCTTAAAGAAAAACACGGAATGAACGACACCATCCTAGGTGTTGAGCCGACCGGTCACTACTGGTTTCCGTTATTTCATTTTCTTAAGCCGCAAGGTGTTCAGGTTGTGCTGGTCAATCCGCATCATGTAAAGAGAAGCAAGGAACTCGACGACAACTCTCCGACGAAGAACGACATTAAAGATGCGAAAGTCGTCGCCAAGCTCGTCATAGACGGTCGTTACACCGAACCGCAGCTGCCGGAAGGAATATATGCCGAACTGCGTGTGCTCATGAACCAAAGAGACCGTCTGAACGGGGATTTCAATCGCGTGAAAGGAAGAATCCACAACTGGTTGGATCGCTTCTTTCCCGAATATACACAAGTGTTTAAAGATTGGGAAGGCAAAGCTTCCCTCATCACGCTGAAGTACTTTCCGCTGCCGCAAGAGATCGTCCGAGCGGGCGAGACCTCTATCGTGGCGCTATGGAAAAGAGAAGGCGTGAAACGGGCTGTAGGGCCCAAACGAGCGGATTTGCTGTTCCGAAAAGCTCGAAAATCCATCGGCCTCACGGAAGGAGCTATGGCCGCCAAACATGAGCTAGCCATGTATTTGGAGCAATACGCCATGCTGTGCAGGCAGATTGAAGAACTGATGGTACTTGTCGCTGAATTGGTTAAGCAAATCCCCGGGGCAGCGGAGATGATGACGATTCCATGCGTGAAACTGGTCACCGTTGCTGGATTTCTGGCGGAAGTCGGGGACCTGGCAAAGTATGAACACAGCCAGCAAATTGTTCGCCACGCCGGCTTAAGCTTGCGTGAGAACAGTTCCGGCATGCATAAGGGAGAAACGACGATTAGCAAACGCGGACGTTGCCGTCTTCGCGCCATCTTATACCGTGCAGCCCTTGTGCTGGTTTCAAAGAATCCGGAATTCCGCGCTCTGCATACGTATTTTACGACACGCAGGGATAATCCGCTCAAGAAGAAACAGTCGATGATTTCCATTTGCAACAAGTTGATTCGCGTATTATTTGAACTCGGTCGCAAGCAGAAAGTCTATGATGCCACCAAAGTACTCGGCCCTCATCGGGAGGCTCAGTTGCAAGCAGCAGCTTAATTTATTCACAGGTTAGCAACTCGATCGTTTACTTGTTTTATCCACATGTTGATCTTTGACAAGCGAAGCACGGATAGGCCGGGAGGAATCATCACCATTAGGGCATCGACCCCGTAAAGGAGCTTGCCTGGCCTCCACCCCTTGAGAGGTAGAACGAAGGAATGTAAGGGCTATGACCCAGGGAGATATGGGAGGGTAAACCACAAGGGTATATGTGGAGATCCATTTGCGATCATATGGCTGAAAAAACGAGGTGACCAGCACCTCTGTTCCCGCCAACTGGTCGATCCCATATTTTCACTCTCCGTCAAATCTTATCCAAGGGTGTTTCGTAAGTCAAAGATGAAATCATGAGAAAAAGCAAGAAAAACAGAGAAAACATTAATTTATTGAGGGAGGAGGATACGCAATATACGCGTTCGCCGCGAATTCCCCGCTCAAGGAAGCGGCCGCGCCGTCCATGATCAGCCCCGGGTCGTCGACGTATTTCATGCCGTAGCTTTCGCGCCCCGGCTGGGGCGGCTCGATTTTGGCCAGCTCCGTGCCAAGCTGCGTATATCCAAACAAGAGCAGTACCGCGACATAGATCCAGAACGTCCAAGTTTTCAGCGTCTTTTTACTTTCCTTCCTGAACATAAGCTGTCCCTCCCTGATCCGTTTGGGCCCCGTGGTCGCGCATGAGCAGCATGTAGCCGTCCTCCAGGTCCGGCTCGCACGCCACCGCGTTCGCGGTCGGCTTCCGGTCGGCCAACAGCCGGACGCTGGCCTGTCCATCGAACATAGACATGCCCGTGACGACGAACGTTTCCCTTAGCCGCTCCAGTTCCGGCCGTGGTACTACCGCATTGTACACTTTGCCCGCCGCGCTGCCTGCGAGCGCCTTCACCGTTCCCCGGTACAGCAGCTGGCCGGCTTCCAGGACGGCGATCTCCTCGCAAGCCGCTTCGATGTCGCCGATGATATGCGTCGACAGCAGGACGATTCTCTCCCCGGCCAGCTCGCTCAGCAGATTGCGGAAGCGGATGCGCTCTTCCGGATCGAGCCCGGCCGTCGGCTCGTCGACGATCAGCACCTTCGGCTCGTGCAAAATCGCCTGGGCGATGCCCAGCCGTCTTTTCATGCCGCCGGACAGCGCCTTTACTTTCGTATGGCAGATGTTAATCAAATTCACCCGCTCCAGCAGCAGCGGGATTCTCTTTTTACGGGTTTCGCGGGTTAGCCCCGATAAAACGCTGAGATAATCCATTGCCTCGTACACGCTCATATTCCCGTACATGGAAAAATCCTGCGGCAATTAGCCGATAATGCGGCGGATTTCCTTGGCGTTTTCAAGCGGGATGCCGCATACCGTCACGTCTCCTCTCTTTTTGCGGAGCAGCGTAGCCAGCGTCTTCATCAGCGTTGTTTTGCCTGCGCCGTTGCGGCCGAGCAGACCGAACATACCTTGTCCGATCGTCAGGCTTATATTTTGCAGCGCCTGTTTTTGGCCGTAATCCTTGTTCAAGTTGTGAATTTCGATGTTCATGTTTCCCACAAAAAACTCTCCTTCCATTAGCTTCAAGGAGAGTATATAGAACACGATTCAACTTTTTATCAACTTTCGGTTGTGCAAAGGAACTTGGCTGTTACCCTGGCGCCCCCTTGCTCTTCGTTGCACCAGACAAGCTGGCCTCCGTGTCGTTCGCACAGCGTTTGGCAAATATAGAGGCCAAGGCCGAAATGGACGCGGCCGGGCTCTACCGCCTCTTCCCGGAAATATGGCCTGGCCGCTTCACGTAATGCCTCCGTCGTAAAGCCGTCCCCGTCGTCGGCCACTTCGGTGATGAGATGGGGACCTTCCAGGCACAGCCCGATTTCCACCCTTTCATGGGCAAAACGGAGGGCATTGGACAGTAAATTTTCCACCACCCGGAGAACGACCTGGGCATCTGCGCAGACATACTCCGCGCTTATCCGGTTCACGATGCTGATCTCCACGGCCGACTGGGCTTTCAGCGCCTCGGCCGCGGAATTGATCTGCCCGGTCAGATCGGAGACGCGGATCTTCTCCGCTCTAATCGCCACATCCTCCAATTTATTCGTTTCGCTCATCGTGTGGGCGTAGCTTTCCAGCCTTAGCGTATGCCTTGAGATGGAGGATAACGTGGCAAGAAGCTTCTCCTGCCCGACTTTTCCTTCGGGAACGTACTGACAAAGGAAATCCGCATAACCCCGCAGCACGGTGAGGGGCGTCCGCAAATCATGGGCAAAGGCAGCGTTCAGGCGCCTATGCTCCACATTATAGAATTTATAAATTTTGGGGTGGGAGCAGGTCTTCCGCCTTATTTCTATTTTTGGTAAGGTTAGGATATGGAGACGAACATCTTGAAACGCATCTTTTTTGATGAGCGAGGGCACTGGGATCGGTTTGTGGCAAAACATGGTGGCAAGCTGCGTGCCAATGTGCGGAAGGAAGTAGAGAAGTTCCGTCGATGCGGGGATCCCCGAAACGGTTTTAAGCTGATGGTATGTGAAGGATGTCATGACCTACGGCTCGTTCCGTATCGTTGTAAAGGAAGATTCTGTACGACCTGTTCATGCGGAGAAACAGAGGAATGGGCACGTCTCCTGGAACAAGATGTATTCCAAGTCAACCACCGCCATGTCGTCTTCACGATTGACGAAGGATTGCGGGAAATCTTTCTGCTTCATCGGGCAAAATTGCTCAAAGAATTTATGGATGAAGCGGTGCGCTTAGTCAAAGAACATTTTGAGAAGAAACATAAGG
>Ga0310836_101878_pt1 | contig 10110 bp, 17 predicted proteins | sample SM_ome_4_FD_201310 | JGI IMG/M metagenome (GOLD analysis project Ga0310836, IMG submission 201310) | Sorghum-adapted microbial communities enriched on stacked mutant (SM) sorghum from Joint BioEnergy Institute, Emeryville, California... ... | reverse complement strand
GTTATGTCATAATTGTATGGCAAAGGTTTTTGTCCGTATGACAGGAATAAAACACCTGTGTTACGGATAGACTAGCTTTAGGTGACAATCTCAAAGATGACAGGAGGAATTTCGTGATGTCAAAAGAGAAGCGAGTCCGCTACTCTGGAGCGTACAATCGTCTATTCCCCGTGAAAGTATCCACGAACACCTTCATCACCATCTACATCTTACACCTATTGCTAATGAAGGGAAGACTGTATGGCAAAGAGATCATCAACTCCATCGAAGACCGCTTTTCCGGTCAATGGAAACCATCACACGGTTTGGTATATCCGATACTCCGGGAACTTGAGGCGGAAGGTTTAGTCCGGGGCGAATGGATTGGAGATAGCTCAAAGAAGACGATCCGCATTTACGAGATCACGGAGAAGGGTCGCGAGGTGTACGACAAGGAAAAAGAAAAGCACAAAGGCGTCTTCGCTCAATCGTATGCCATCATGGAAACCCTGATGGGCGACCTGTACGAAGACTACCGACCGATTGAGTGGATTGACGCTGACAAAAAGGAGAATAAAGCCGCCTTCGCTTAATGAAGGCGGCTATTATTTTACCGGTTGACGCCGCGCCGAACCTCATCGCGGTAGCGCTCCTCATTCTCGTTATCCTGCATACTGCGCCACAAGAGTTGCGCATTCCTTTGAATGGTTCGCGTATTCTCGTCCAGCTTCGGCAGGTAATTGTCCCGAAGATCGAGAAGCTCCTTTTCGGTAATCGCCTTGCCGGATTGGACAGCCTTTACCATGAGGTTCAATTGGATTCTCGCATGATCGACGGTTTGCTCGATCTGATCTGCGCTGGAAGCCATTTGCGTCACCAAATCTTGGCCGTATTTCATGGCCCGAAGTTCGGCTTGCGTAATGCAGATGATCTGCTTATTCAACCGAACCAGCTTCTTTCAACTCGATGTCGATGTAATTGATGGCCGATTGCATTTGGGTAACGTACTCCTGAAGTTTCTGTTTGACGACCTTCAGCGCTTCGATTTTAGCCTGCTCAATATCCTTCGACCTGAGTATACCGTCGATGTGCAGAAAGTGCGAGCGACAGAACCATCTGTCCGGGAAATAGATGTTGCGCGTCACGATGATGTCGATGTCGCCAACTTGTGCTTTCCAAATGCGCGGCACCCGTTGATCGAGCGGCTCCCTTTGCGAATACGACGTGGTATCTTTCCATACGATACCTTTCATGTCAATCTCCTCCCGTGATCCTTCGATTATAGCATGGCCCGCATACATCGAGCCCGGGATTGGCTTCTTCTTCGCCGCAATCCAAACAAGGCTTGACTAAAGCCTGCCTCGGCTCCTCGATCCTCAGCTTTGCTACATAGCTACGAAGCCTCTTGATACGATGTCCGAGCGTAAACAGCGGCGAAAAGATACGGTCGTTGACATCGGGATAAAGGGTTTTGAGTTCGGCGCTGATACCATCGCCGATACTTTCAAGTTCATCGACGATATGCTTCAAATGCTGGTTCTCAATCATCGTGCTCAAACTCCTCGCGAGAGATCTCCCGAACCGCGCAATGCGGTTCTTCTTCCCATACGTCGTCGGGATCGGTAGCCTTCCCGATACAGCCTGCCCTGCCGATGATTTCGTAATACTTCTCCGGCAGTTCTTTGCCCATTGTTACATGGTCATCTTTGATCAGCGGTTTATCCATTGGGTACGCCTGCCTTTGCGAGCTTGTCCCATTTGGTCGGGTTCCACGCATTTGCATTGAGCCAGTTGCGAGAGCCCGGACTCAGATCATGGATCCTGTAATCGGCGTGAATGATTCGCGCGTTGATGTTGAACAACGTACGATTGATGTTGGCGATTCTGTAAGCCGTCAGATCCGGTTCTGCGGCGTACAGGATGCCCTTGTCGCCGAACCTCTCCGACAGGGCAATCAGAAGTCCGCCGGAGCCCGCACACCGATCTAAGAGGCGATAGATCGTCTTCTCGGGAAGCTGATCCGTTCTGCTCGCAATTCGGCGGCAAGCATCCATGTCAGCGAAGAAATCCGACGCGCAATGGCTTTTGTAATACGTGGTCACGAAGTAGCCGATGACATCCTCCCGACGCTCCGCAAGCGGTGAAAGGTCGATAGTCTTCAGCTTTTGATAAGCGTCTTGATGGATCGAACCGGATACCATGCCGGGATCCACGCCAACTTCAAAAGCAATCCATTGGATCATCGCCTGAACCGCGTCGGCTTCGTTTTTCTTGCCATCATTCATTAGGATGTCCATTACACGGTGCAATATATCCGTCGCCTTCGTCGTCATACACTTCCTCCTCCCAAAAGTGATTGATTTCGTCGATCCTGTTTTGTGCCGCTCGAATTGCCATCGACCACGACCCGAAATGACGCCTGAAGGTTGAAGAATGGGGCATCCCCGGATGCGCATCGCATTCGCGTTGCGTCGGGAGATGCCCAAATTCATCAGCGTATTGAATGAGCCAGCGTATCAGTTCCTCCTGATCCCAGGCATGTTCCCGGTAATGATCTTTCGGTGTCGGGCACAACTCAAGATTCGACGGATCGTTATTGGAGCGGTTACGGTCTTTGTGATGTACATGCTCATGGGATTCGAGCTTGCGACCGATTATCCCCTCCATAATCCGGCGATAGTTGCTCACGCCTCGTTATAGACGCTGACTCCCATGTAAACCGCCGGCATATAGTAGTCATACTTGACGCTCTGGCCGCCGCGCGGAACCTTGATCAGATGCCGGTCAACGGTACTGATCACCATGCCCTTGATTTGGTTGCGCGAAAGCTGATCGTATTCCGGGATCAACGTGCGGATGTCCGTGTTGGCCGGAACGAAGGCGACGTATTCGCCAACCTTCTCTTTGAAACTGCTGACCCAACGTACCTTTTGACCCTTAGTGAACTTCATTCGAGGTTCCTCCTTTATCCCACATTGATTTTCGAGGATTGCCAAACAAGGTCATCAGAATGTCATACAGATTCATGTGGTTGAGGTTATGCTCGTCGCTGACCGGAATGATGCCGCGTTGCTCCAGCATCGAAAGAGCTTGTCCGATAGATGTCGGCATATCGCGAAGTGTACGCATCACCTTCAGCCATTGCTGGATATGCGGGCCGTGGTAGTCATAGAGCATCTCCCATTTCGTCCGGTCGATTTTCAACATGCACTCCCACATATCGTTGACGATTTCTTTGGTCGCGCCCTGTGCGCCGGGCTCCCAAAGCCGTTGCTGGAAGATATGTACGAGCGCTTCTTCGCCGAACTCGTATAGAAACGGCGGCATGATATAGCCGACGGGAAGCATGGAGCGTGCGGCCTGCATCTGCTCCTTCTGGATATTTTCGTCCATCCCTTTGACGCGCGTAATCACGTCACGGATCATCTGGATGGCATTCTGCGTGTAGGCTTCGGTATTCCGGGCTTCAACCGGCACCTCATATCCCCACGGCAGGTTCGCTCTCTGTCCGGCGGCAATGCGCCCGTAACGACCGACAGAGTAGGTCACGAGATGGTCATAGACAGGCTTGCCGACGCCGATGAACAGGAAAATAACCGACTCGCCCCGGATTGGCTCATAGCTGTGACCGGCCTTGACCATGTTGAAGAAACGATCCCGGTTGTCCATATCATTGAACTTCCCGAGATAAATGGCGGCCTTGAACGCCGAGGCGAGTCGGTCTTTGTCGGTCGGCCTGATGGCAATCACCCGTCCGTGTTGGACAACAGTCTCCCCAAACCGCGTGAAATTGCTGTTGATGAACCATTCGATGTTTTCCAGTGTCTCGTTGATTGGCAGGATGTCATCCAGCAAATGCACGCGGGGATTGGAGAAAATAGCTGTCTTGTCGATAAAGAATGGCTGACTCATCCGGTTTTCGTCTCCCTTCTGATTGTTTCGTTTACGCTTCCACAACCCATTTTGTAGCGACGATGCCTTCGGGAACGACTTTAGCGTCCTTGACACGGATTTTTCGTCCTTCAAGCATAGAGAGTTTTTCTGCGTTGAATGCAGGAAAATTGCGAACCAGTTGATCGACATCAAAAACCCCGTTGATTGAGTCATGTAAGAAATCGCTCAACTGCTCATCGCTGAACTCGAAGTTACCTACCTTGCGTTGAAGAAGCATAAGATGTTTGGCGTCTTCAGCGATAAGGTGTATGACGATCTCCTCGCCGCCATAAATGCATTGTACGTCTTTGTTGAAGACGATCTCCTGCGCGTGGTAATCCACGGTGTAGTCATGGTTCTCAACCATCTTGACGCCATCCAGCGTCACGACAATTTCACCGCGTACACGTTGGCCGTAACCCGGCGAGAAGTTGTATCGCTGTACGCCCGCTTTGCCCTTCAGATTGATGAACTCTGTTCCGCCCATCGGCAAAAATCCGGTCTGTTTAATGTGCCTATACATATCCCACGATATCGGCATCACAAATCACCAAGCCTTAATGGTGTGATCGTCTTCGTCCTCCCCGGCTTCGATGCCTTCAATGGCGGCCTGCAAATCTTGCTGAAGCAATCGGAGTTGCTTCTTGTCTGCCTCCGGGGTCGCCGGATTGTTCAGTCTGGCTTCAACCTTCGCCAGATCGTCACGGAGCTTGCGCTCGATTGCGTTGATGTGCGACATCGTAGCTTGCAGTTCAAGCTGACCGACGATACCGTCGTTCTTGTACTTCAGTTCCTTCGGAACTTCGCCTTGTCCGTCCAGATAGTCGGCGAACGCGCGGAGTCCCTGCGCGAACTTCTTGGGATCCGCATGGTCTGCCTGAAGCCGGACGATAATTTCATGGCTCATTGGACATCCTCCATTCCAAGTTCAACCAACGCCTCAATGCCGTTTTCCGTCAGTGTCGCCTCCAGCACGGTTGCCGAGGTGTACTCCTCAAACTCCTTCGGTACGCTATGCCGTTTGAGCGCGTGAACCTCGCCTACACAAGTGCGCACCAGATCTTCCATGACCTCCCGGCTGAATTGATAGTTGCCGATGCGCCACGGCAGAAGAATGAGTTTGATTTTCGGCGTCGGAGGTTTGTGCGTCAATATGACTTTGGTGGGGCCGCTGATGATGTTGGTGAACGATATGAAGTTCCCATCGTCCTCTATGACGTAATGGAGATTGCGCCTCAGTTTGTGTATCGTTCCGTCCACATCTTCCAGCGCAAAATCATAAGTCTCGAACGTATGGGGCTCCGCAATGGAAGTTTGCGTAATATGAAGCGCTTGCCAGAAATCGCCCTGTTTAAGAGTGAAGGCGATCTTATCGCCGATCAGCGTTCTGTCCAGCGTCGGCTCGCGCTGGATTCGCCCCTTCTTGAACTCGTCGCGATAAAAATTGGCAAGCTGACGAGTCAAATGTTGTGTCACCGAAAACACCTCTCTTTTTGAGTAAGAAGTTGGGGCCGGACTTTTCGTCCAACCCCTCCTTCACTTATCAATCCAGTGTACATTTTCCACCAATACAGCCCGAGAGCGCAAGCATTTCTTCTTCGGTACTCATGCCGCTTTGTTTGTCGTCCGGTTTGTCCGTTGCGAGACAGGATCGCACGTATTCTTGGACAATAGCGAGTTGCTCCGACGAAAGCTTATCAAGCCCTTCAACGAGCGGTTTTTCAGTCAGATTGCTGGTGGATCCGTCACTGGTCAATACCTGCTCATCCCGGGAGCCGTCTCGGTAATAGGTGAACCCTTTGAGCCGCAGTTTCCATGCGAGCATAATCATTTCACGGATGTCATCCAACGTATGGCTGTTTGGCGCGTTGATCGTCTTCGCGATGGATGAGCAGATCCATTTCTGCATAGCGGCCTGCATACGGATGTGTTCCTCCGGCGTAAGATCCATCGCCGTCACATAATAGTCCGGCAACATCTTGAAGATGCCGTCTTTGATCGAGCCGTCTTCATTGTACGGATTGATCCCGTTTTGTTCAAACCAGCGAATGGCAATCGGCTCGACAATTTGGCTCATGCCAAGCCGCGAGTTCCGCCAGTAGGAGAACATGAAGTACGGTTCGCACCCGGTCGATGTTCCAGTCATCGTGCCGGTGGATCCCGTCGGAGCAATCGTAAAGATCGTCACATTGCGGATGCCGTACTTGCGGATACGCTCCTCCAGTTCCGGGAAGGCCGGGAGGATATTTTCCCGCATATGTCCACTGGAGAGGAATCCTTCGGCGTCGAACCACGGGAACGGCCCCTTTTCGGCGGCCAGATCGACTGATGCATGATAACCCACGCCTGCCATAAAGCGATGCAGATGGTCGGTAAACTCGATGGCTTCCGGTGAGCCATAACGGAGCCCGAGTCTGATCAGCATCTCGGCCAAGCCCATTTCGCCGAGGCCGATACGGCGTTCGCCTTTCTGCTGGATTTCGTTCTCCTTGAAGAAGTACGGCGTATGGTCAACGACGTTGTCAAGGAATCGCACAGCACGACGGATAACGTATGCGAGACGATCCCACTTGACATCCTTCTTCCAGTCACCGGTCACTTCATCATTGACAAATCTGGAAAGATTGATGGCCGACAAGTTGCAGACACCCCATGCGGGCAACCCTTGTTCTCCGCATGGGTTAGTTGCATCAATTCGCCCACGCCGGTAATAGTTCGAGTTGGACATGTACCGGTAATATTCAAGGAATACGACACCCGGCTCCGCGCTCATCCAGTTGCATTCGACGATCAGATCGTAGATGTCGCGGGCTCGGTAAATATGATACACCACCAGCGATTCCGCACCGTGCTTTGCGATCCACGTCGGCAGGTCGCCGTCCCAATCTTCGTTGTAATTCGGATGCCGCACGTCCGGGAATACCAGTTTCCACATTTCGTCGTTCTCCACGGCCTTCATGAAGGCTTCGCTAACCAATACCGAAAGGTTGGCGTTTTCAACGCCGTGCGCGTAAATCGTGGAGCCCGGAAATTTATGCTCGAACTTGTTCTTGATGTACTGGAACGGTGAACCGATGGTTCCGTCCGGCAGACGCCGTGTCTTTTGCGACAGTTTGCAGGTGATAAACTCGATCAAGTCCGGGTGCCAGTCGCAAAGCATCCCCATCGTGGCTCCGCGTCGTGAGCCACCCTGCTCGATCAGACCAGTGTAGTACGACTTGCCACCGCCCCACGACACAGCGCCGCTGGAGCGACCGCGTACACCCATCACCGGGGTTGTTCTCGGGCGGGCAGACGACCAGTTTTGGCCGACACCGCCGCCGCGCGAATGGATTTCGACTTGAATGCCGAGCGATTCAATCAGACCTTGGCGGCTGTCATGCGCGTTCGGAATAACATAGCAGTTGAACAGCGTCAGTTGATCCGGTGTTGCGCCGATGTTCTGTTTGTATTCCTTCGTTCCGGCACCGGTATTCACCCGGCCTGCCGGGATGAGTTCCTCGTTGATGAGAATCTCATAATTGTCACGGTAAACCCGTTCCCGAGTGGCTTCGTCTTTCTCGACGCTGGCGACGCCGAGTGCGACGCGGTGACAGATCTGTCCCCATGTGTACTCCAGCAGTTTGTCCACCTTGCCGATATACTGGATGAACCATTTCTTGAAGTCGCCGCCGGAGATAAGCTCAAGCGCGACGAACCGGTTCTCGCCCTGTTCAGAACTCAGGGCACAGGGAAGCACATGCTGGTCGGGATCAAACAGCCCCACGGCGCTACGCTCATCCAGAAAACCTCTGACGATACCGATTTCCTTCACCGGAAATTTCGGATGTTCGACCGTCAGAACGACGCACCAGTCGCCGGTTTTCAGATCGTTGCGATTGCCTTTGATCGCGTAACGATCCAGACGGATTTTATCTTTAATGTCCAGCGGTTGCGCCGGAACAGGTGGTTTCTCAAGGCTGAATGCGGAAGTCATGTGGTCACGTCTCCTTACATGTTCAATTGCTTGCCACAATGGCGGTCGGCGCATATATACTCGATGCGCCGTTCGATTGTAGGGAGAGGGGCGGAGGCTTCTGCCGGGTCGTGCATATCTCTCGGCTTCGCCTTGATGCTGACCGTAACCACTGTCCGCTCGATAAATTCGGGATGACCGCAATGAGAACAACGAATGAAATCTTCCCCTAGTATATCGGCGATTTCACGGCTCACTCCCATTCCCTTCCCTCCTGTTCAAGTTGTTTTTCAAGCTGTTCTATCTTTCGGAACAACTCCTCCGCCGTCGCTTTCCACATGTCTCGCTCGCCTGAAACCACCGAGTTCTCATGCCGAAGTATCTTGATTTCATGAACCATCTCGCAAAGAACTTCAAAACGGTTGATGATGTACGTCTTATCATCGCCCTTGATCCGAAATGGAAGTGCCGGATAAAGTCCTTTGGAGTATGACGAAGCTTCGGCTTCGATTTTGTCCAGCATCGTTTTGGTGATCGTAATCTGCTTCTCACCTTTACTGCTGAACTGAAGCCGCTCTTTGCATTCGCATAGCAGAACTGTATCTGCAACGTCGCCTGGCATAAACCAGATGTTGCCCGAGCCAGCCTGTCGCCGTGCCCAATATTCCCGGATGGTGGGCACGTTGTTCAAATTGTCCTTCACGTATTCTTCAAGGGTTTGCCCGGTGTTGTCCGTAACGGGCGTGATGGCGTTCTGGACGGCTTTGGCTCGGTGTTTCATCCGGCCTTTGTCTTCAGGTAGTTTCAGCAATCGTTGATTCGGGCCGCACATCAAGCACTTATTGTTGTTCTGGCAACGCTGATAATATTCGCAATCCCAAACATTACTCATCGTCGCCCTCAACATCCCCACGGCCTTGTGCGTCGAGTTTGAGCGCACCGTTACCGTTAATCATCATGCCTGACTTCTGCAACAGCGTGTCGATTACTGCATCCATGAAGATCTTGCGTTTCCGCCAGCGTTCCACGAGAGTCAAGATGGGTTCATTGAACCCCGGCAGAGGAGTGGTTTCCAGATGCGTTAATACGAGGGCTTCCCGGTCTTCAGCGGTAATGCCCTTCACTTGTTTGAAGTGCAAGTTGGCCTGTTTCTTTGCCAGCATGTACTTCTCCTTGAAGAACTCATACCGCTCCCGGGCGAAGGCCGCATCAAAGCGAGCTTCAGAATAAACGCGGTCGATCTTTGCGTTGATTCGCAAGATCCCGCGCGGCGAGAGGTCGTGCGGCACACGGATGGCTTTGACTTTTTTCTGATAGTATTTTTCGATCAAGCGCCATTCTTTGCCGTCATTTGCTTTTCGGATGTCGGGTTTCTCCATTTGGTTTGCCTCATCTTTGGGCATTCCGCTCACCTTCTTACTTCTTTAATTCCTTGCAGAGAGCGTACAGCCTTGTCAGATTCCGCGCTCGGTCATATTCGTTCTCGTTTTCCCACTTCTCGTCGAAGTCGGTAAACCCGACGAACTTCTTGCGGTCGTGGGTGATTCGCTCCTGCGCCGCTTTCTCTCCGCGTTCTGCGGTCATCCGGCGCAGGCGCTCCTCCTCGGAGACGCTGAGATAGATGACGTAAATGCGGTCACGTCCAAGGTTTTCGGACAGCACTTCTACACCGTACGGGTCGATGACATAGAGATGGTTCTCCGCAATTTGTTGTCGGGTCGCGCCGTATTCATGCTTGTCGAACTTGGTGTAAGCGACCAGATCTTTGCGAATTGCATCAAAACCCTTCTTATCAACGAAGGTGTGATGCTTTTCTCCGGGATAGCGCGGCTTGCGGGTAGTGTAGCTGGCAATGGATCGGATGCCCCATTTCTCCAGCAGTTCAACCAATGTGGTTTTGCCACTTCCGCTTTCGCCGACGATGCAGATGATGTCCCGTTGGCCTTCCATACTATCCCTCCTTTCACCGGAGAATGTCAGAATTGAGTTGAAGGCGTAAAATGGGTCTACGTTTTTAGCGTAAACCCATCGAGTCCTGATATGAATAATCATGGCCGAGCAACATAATCGTTTGTCGCAAATCCACCATGACTTCTTCAATATTCTTGGTCGCCTTGCTCAATTCATCCATTGCATATGTGGCTCTTTGGAGGAGATCGGCAACTTCATCCGTACCCGGCCCGATATATTCTATCGTGGTCGGTTCTCTCGGATTCTCCGGCGGAATAATGCGGATGTGTCCT
>Ga0310836_101867_pt1 | contig 10164 bp, 6 predicted proteins | sample SM_ome_4_FD_201310 | JGI IMG/M metagenome (GOLD analysis project Ga0310836, IMG submission 201310) | Sorghum-adapted microbial communities enriched on stacked mutant (SM) sorghum from Joint BioEnergy Institute, Emeryville, California... ... | reverse complement strand
GCGCAACGAACCTTTGATGGTTTCCGCGTTTTCTTCATCAATGATTCCTATTCCGTGTTGGGCTAGTTGGCGGAGAGCTTTCCGCGCATCGGATATGTCATAGACGATCGTCCATTGTTCCACCGATTCCGTATCACGCTCGGATAGTGAAGAAGCACGATGGCCCGCATCAACGATATCGAGAAAATGGACAAACACTAACTCTTCATACGGCATATCCTTCTCTTGAAGAAGTGTGCGTATTTGTTCTTCGGCTTTCTTCACCCCGTCCGGCCCGATGATAGAAGCAGCCCCCTGAACATAATAACCGTTGTCAGACGGTTCGAGAAACGCAAACATACCTCCCCACGGCACTACATTCGGCATCGTTTCACTAAATGGCATAAACAGCGTTTCTCCCGTCCACCGATCTACCGCTATCACTCCGTCGTCATTCCGGTCAACGAACTGGACAAGGCGCGGGACGAGCCCCACCCATCTATCGAGCATTTGCTTCAGCTCCGGAGTCAGATGGCGCCCTTTTTCGCGTTGAAACCACTCAACGCCGCGCATCCCGTTTGGAAAACGATGAACGAATAAATACCAAAGCGATTCGAGCTTCTCAAGCATCTCACTTTGCTTCTTTTGCCAAATTGCCTGACGGAACGCGTGTTTTACCGCCACTCGTTCGCCGTATGGCAACTCCTCATCCAAAAAGCGGCGCACCCGTTGCGACAATTCGTATTTCTGTTCGAAAAAACGATGTTGTCGCGCTCGCTTCGTCTCTTCTTCCATCACTTTGTTCATGCAACATTTCTTATATTTTTTCCCGCTTCCACACGGACACGGGTCATTTCGGCCAACCGACATGTGGCTCCCTCCTCGAATCAATTTCGTTTTTTATTCCTTAGAAACAGATTAAACTTAAACGGCATCCGTCCGCTGATTTGGCGGCGCGTCCTTGTTCCCGAACATGCGACATTTCACGAGCTTCATCTCATCATCCAAGAAGCGATGGGTTGGGAACAAGCACATTTATACGAGTTCGATCTCAAAAACGTGCTTGTAGGCATCCCGGACGATTGGGACTCGTTCCACTTTGGGAAAGAGCAGTTGGACGCCCGCCGCATTCCATTACAACAATTGTTAACAAAGGAGAAACCAAAATTTCAGTACATTTACGATTTTGGCGACTACTGGCGCCATACCATCACCATCGAAAAGATTGAAACGCCCCCCAAACCGCTAGAACGCGCCGTTTGCCTGAAGGGGAAACGGGCATGCCCTCCCGAAGATTGCGGCGTCTATGGCTATTTGGAACTGCTCGAGCCAGCGGCAAACAAAGACTCCTTTATGGATCCAGAACTGCTTGAACGACTTGACTGGTTGTACGACATGAAAGGCGAAGACTTTGACCCTGATGCGTTTGACATCGAGGAGGTGAACAAGCGGTTATCCTATATCCATCTATAGCAAATGGGAGAAAGGCGTCCAAAACAACGGCTGGGCACCTTCTCCCATGGATGCGCTGTATGTTCTTAACAAAACCCCCGCCCCGCAAATGTTTGCCAGACGAGCTCCTCGAGTTCTTCACGCAGTTCGGCTTCGTCGACTCCCTCAAGCAAACCGTCCTTTTTCCATGTTCGGATCGCTTTGTCGATCAAGCGATGGACTTGATCGGTGTCCCAACCTTCGTCGTCAAACAGTTCTTCGACTTCGTCAAGCCATTCGTCAATCGCGGCATCCAACTCATCGCCGTCTATCATGCCTTCTTCGAAATCCCACTCATCATCAAGCCATTCCTCATCGTCATCATCCCACTCGCCATCCTCATCGCGATCCAGCATCTCGACCGCGAACAAGATAAATTCCATGGAAGTTGATTCGACTTCCTCGGCCGCCACTCCGTAGCGTGCAGCCGCTTCCTCTGCATCCATGAACTCCTCTTCCGCCATCTGACCGGCAACATGGCGAAGCGCGGCTGCATACACGACCGGGTCATCGATGGCCGGTTCATCTTGTTCGCAATACATGCGCCAAAAGAACGCCGCATGGCTAAGCACCCGGGACGATGTCTTTTCTTCTCTCCGCTTCAGCTCGTGAAGAACCGCTTCTTCGTCAGGATCGTTCCACTCCAATTCAGCCGACAGCTGCCATAGCCATTCGTGAAGAGCCAGATCGAGCGCTTCTGGAAACGATGTTCGCCAAAACGCGTCTGCCGCTTTCCCGCTTCGTTTTCTCTCCGCCTCAATCGCATGGGCGAGCCGTGTTCTTCCGTTCTTTGGAAACGGCAGAGCGGCTATAAAGTACGTAAACTCTTCCCCATATGGAAGGAGGAAGCCAAGCAAAACGTCCCCTTCTTCAGCCGGCGGAACGGGCTCGGACGTTAAAAAACGGACGCGTTTTTCTTCCCCGCTCACAAGATCGCGCACCATGAGACGCCGCTCTTCGTCGAAACGGACGATCTCACCAAACGACGGAATTCCCTCCGTCCATCGCTCCAAATGCGCTTGCACCGCCGGCCGCCAACGGTTGCGGCGCCGGTCTTGCATGTACGCCGAAAAGATTGTTGTCCCCTTCTCATCCACCGGCCGGCAAAAAACAGCCCAATCCGTCAACAATAAATGAGCGCCCGCCTCTAACTCTTCCGGAAACCATTGAAACGAGCATTCCGCCATCGTTTCCACCAACACGTCCTCGTATCGCTCCGACGCAAACAAGACCACATCCTGCATGCATTCGACCAGCTCGCGCTCAATAATAGATGCAATCGATACCGCCTCTTGCTTTCCACAACAATGCTTGTACATTTTCCCACTGCCGCATGGACAAAGATTGTTTCGCGATGCCTTCGCCATATAGCTACCTACTTTCTTTGTATCATAGTCATTGAACGTTCTCCCCCTCTACGCTAACGCTCGGGCCAGCTAAACACCTTGGGGAGACATTCACGATCAACGTGTGATGGAACTGCTTTCAGCAACACATATCGCAAGCACTTTGGGACTTCCGCCGCTCATGTCGAGAACATCGATTCGCATTCCATTTTTTATGCCTAACCAAAATCCTGGTTCTTCACCAAAAGGTGCCCTTGGCTTTTTCAAAACATGCCATATTTCCTTCTCCAAGGAGAAAATCAGCCAATCCATGATTTTCATGCCGGTTGACACTCCGCACTCCTAAAGGTGTAGGATTCTTGGATCATTCGCGTCCTCATCCGTTTCTAGGTAAAACGAGAAAAACCCTGCTTCTCAAGCACACGTTATGGTGATGGACCAAAATCCTAAGAATATGAATGACTCTTACCATTGGTCTTGCCTGCATAATGGAGAATCATAGAGGCCGAGCCGAGAGAAACAAGCGCCCCGTCATTCATCGGGACGCCTACGGCCGGCGAAGCAAACGGGACAACGAGACAAGCAGGCGCTCTTGAAACGCAGCCCGTTCTTTCTCCACCTTGTCTGGCCACTCTTGCAACGCCTGAAGCCACGGCTCTACGTACGGAGAGAAAGACGGCGGATACACGCGGGCAAGATCGTCCAGCTTGCCGTTGCGATCGGTCGCGGCGACGATATACATGCCCGGCAACAGATGCGGCTCTGCCCGCTTCGGAATGTCCCATGTCACCGTTCGGTTATGGGCAAGCCAATCCAGCACCGCCTTCCCCTGTTCCACACGCTTGACGCGGAAAAACGAGAAACCGACGGAAAGGGGAATAGGCAAACCAAACAAACGAGCAAGCTGCCAAGCCATCAGTTCCTCATCCGCCTTTCCGTTCTCGCCCCTCCATTCATCCAGCAAAGCAAAGCAATGTTCCAATTCGCTTCTGACCTCTTCCAGCACGGCACAAACAACAGTTCGATGATTCGTTCCATAACGGCGGTCCAGCCAATCGGCCCACTCAAGCAACATATCGAGCGCTCGGCTCACCACTTCCCATGAAAACGAACTCCATCTTGACGGGATTTGCTCGACGATGCATTGTTTCCATTCTTCTTCTCCTACGTCCTCCCACGATGAAAACGTCCGCCCGGTCATATATTCACACACGAGCAAAACCACGGCCCAACACGCCTCTTTGGCCTCTTTTTCTCCGCTCACGATGACTTCGTTATAAAACGCCAATGCGTCATCGGTAAAATACATCCCTTCCCATTCCGCGCGGATCAACAATGTCTCGGTTCTTTCCGGCCCCATCCATTTCATTTTCCATAAGTCCGAAAGACGATGTGATGAGCTAAACGGAGATGGGGGCAATCCATAACGGGAGCGAATGGGATTCACTCCGATGAGCACCGGCAAATTGGCTCGTTCTTGCATGTTAAACAAATGGAATTCATACTCTTTCAGCCACTCATCCACTTCCTGCACACGCCCCTCGCGCGCCATTTCGTGAGGGGTTTTTCCATTCCATTTCTCAAGCGGGGTGTGAAGGGCTTTTTCCATTTGAACATCCAATCCGGCCATCGTTGCCACCCAAGGGGGAGAGTCTGGGTCTGAATCAATATGAAGCGAAACGTTTTCGATCCCTTTTCGGCGCAAAACGGCTTCTGTCCCCCGTTTTCGTTCTTTTGGGGAATACCCAAACGCCTGCAGCAGCGACACGAGCTGTTCGGCCGTCCCTTCCTCCTCGGTAGACAACACGAGACGCGACCGATGAGCGGATAATGACCCGCCTAATTCAAACACATGAATCGGCTTGGGGGAAATCACTCCGACATAATGGTACACATTGGTGCACCATGAACCTTCCACTTTCTCCCCATCGTCATGATCAATGTGAGCGCGTCCGATCGAAGCAAGCTTCCTCATCGCCTCAGCGGCTTCCTGGCATTCGTATTCATACGTCCATCGCGTGCGCTCCTCTTGCACATCGTCCGCCCTCGGAGGATAGCCTGCATCAACGATATCGAGAAAATGTTCAACGGCTACCTTTTCATACGGCCAATCGGTTTGCGTCAACAAGACGCGAATGTTCTCTTCCGCCCGTTCCACGCCCTTCGGATCCACAATCGATGATACACCGCAAACGTAATAGCCGCCGTCAAAGGGCTCCAAAAAGGCAAACATGCCGCCCCAAGGGCGCACAACCTCCAATGTCTCGCAATACGGCATGAGAAGTTTCTCGCCCGTCAACCGGTCGACCGCCACTCCTCCTTCATCATGCAAATCGACAAATTGCACAAGGCGCGGCACAAGTCGAACCCAGCGGTCCAACATTTCCTTGAGCTCCGGAGACAGACGACGCCCTTTTTCCTGTTGAAACCATTCAACGCCGCGCAATCCATTCGGATAACGATGGAGGAAAAAACGCCAAAGCGTCTCAAACACCTTCAACTCTTCACGATGATCCTTTTGTTCGATCATTCGGCGAAATGTACGGTTGACCGCTTCGCGTTCATCATAAGACAGCGATTCATCCAAAAACCGCTGCACCATTTGCGACAGCTCATATTTTTGGTCAAAAAAGCGGCGCTGCCGCACCCGCTTGATTTCACGCTCCTGCTGTTTGTTCATGCAGCACTTCTTATACTTTTTCCCGCTTCCGCACGGGCACGGGTCATTTCGGCCGATTGCCATGCAAAATCCTCCCTTCTAATCATTCCTTTCCAAAACGGCGACCAAGATATTAAAAACTGTCGGAATCGCGCACAAAGCCATTTTTCCCAATCCATTATGGATTCGGTCAAAACCGATCGTTCCCCGCCGCTTTTTTTGGAGTTTCACGAATGGAACGCATTCCATTCCCTGTTTCTACTTATAGAGGGCTTGGGTTGAGCCCAATGATGTTTGAATGAGAGAGCCCTTGTGGAACCGGCTTTCCTTTCTGACGAAATGCCGCTGACTTGCGCGCAGCGCCCGTTTTTCTGCCAGCTTCTAGATGAATCCCCGATCGGTGAAGATCTCCCACGCTACATCGCGGAGTTCTTTACGCAATTCTTTTTCATTCACTTCCTCAAGCAGGCCCTCATCCCTCCACGAACGGATGGCGCGGTCAATATGACGGTTGACTCGCTTCTCGTCCCATCCTTCACGCATCAACATCAGATCGATGTCATCGATCCATTCATTGATGCGCGCATCAAGCTCATCCCCTTCCTCTTCGAACCAGTCTTCCTCCCAGTCATCGAGCCATTGCTCGTCGTCTTCATCATCAACAGCCATCAGGAAAAAATCCAACGCCGCCGATCGCACATCTTCTGGCATCACGTCATACCGATCGGCGATGTCTTCCACCTCCGATCCTTCCGCCTTCATCAAATGCCCAGCCACATAGCGGAGCGCCGCCGCGTAGACGGGAACCGAATAAGGGAGGCGGGATGTTTTTCCGCAATAGATCGCCCATATGGCGAACGCTTGATTGAGCAGCGCCGCTGGCGCCTCCGGCTCGTTTTCATCGAGCTCGCGAATGACGGCCGCTTGTTTCGGATCATCCCATTTGAACTGTTTGGCGAACTGCCAAAGCCACTCCAAGAGCACATCGGAAAGCACAGCGACGAACCGATCGCGCATCCATAAAGCCGATGGCTGACCGCTCCACTCCCCTTCTTGTTGAATCGCCCGAAGCAATCGATCTTTCCCTGACGCCGGGAGCGGAAACACCGCTGTGAAACACGTGAACACGTCTTGGTACGGCACAAGGAAGCCGAACACCACATCTCCTGTTTCGATCACGCTCGGCCATTGATCGGAAGTCAATAAATGAACGATCTTTTCCTCTCCCGTCAACAAATCCCGGACAACGGGGCGATTGTCGTCATCATAGCCGATGAACTCGCCAAGCGACGGAACGGCTCCTTCCCACCTCTCGATGTGCGCCTGAACGGACGGGCGCCACCGCTCCCAATGACGGCTTTTCCGGTAAGCAGAAAAGATCGTTTGTCCTGTTTCATCAACCGGCCAACAAAACAACATCCAGTTCACCGCCATGATCTGCACGCCAAGCTCGAGTTCCTCCGGCATCTCATCAAGCGGGAACTGGTCTAAAAGCTCTTCCGCCTCCCTCTCATACCGCTGCAAAACAAACTGACGCATATCATTCATGCATTCGATCAACTCGCGGTCAATCAATGACGAAATCGAAACCGCCTCTTGCTTTCCACAACAATGCTTGTACTTTTTGCCGCTGCCGCACGGACAAAGGGCATTCCGCGACACCGTCATATCGTCACCCGCTTTCCTTCGATTCGGCCTTGCCGTTATGTTCATTGTATCATAACAGAGAGAAAATTAGGAATAAATCCCACGCCAAACAAACATAGCAACAGTACAATCCGCCATGCTATAATAAGTAGATATAAAGAATGAACGGAAAACGGGGGCTTTCTTCGGGAACCCATGATGCACAATGGACGGAAAGGACGGACTGATATGTTGCAGACCGCAATCTCCAAACCTCTGTTGCAAAAAGCCGCTGCCGACTTGCAGCGGGAATGGCCGTTTTCTCTCTTCCAACATGTCATCCAAAAAGGGCGGGAATTGTCACGGCAAGGGTTGGTGTATAACGTCATGGTCATAGACAGCGATTTTATCGAAGGAAAAGTCATCGACACCGCCATTCATGACGTGACGCTTGATTTGTCGGACATCTCCCTCCACAGCTGCCCATGCGGGGCGGAAGATCTTTGCCCGCACGTACTGGCGCTGTTCTTTTACGTGTACGGAAATGTATTTGACAACGGCGAGTTGTTGCGGCAATGGAAACAAGGAAAGAAAAAACCGAACCGGAAAGCGGCATCGGTCCAAACACCGTCTGAACCAAACACAGCGGAATCGGTCGCCCAATGGCGGAAGCAGTTCGCCGACCTATTGGACGAGTGGAGCGCCCGCCACCGCCGCCGCAATGATTGGCCGTACCGCTTGTCCCATCAACTGTTTCCGCAACTCGTCAAAAACAGCCCGAAACACAGCGCTGTCCGTTCGTTGCATCGCTTTCATGCGGCCTTGTTTTTGCTTGACCATTTGTTCGAATACGGACGCGAACGCGGTTGGGACCGTGGGCTGTTGTTCGGATCATACGAGCAGTTTTCGTGGCAACAAGACGTCGATTATATCGCCGACGAATGGTTCGAAACGTTGGAACGGTTTCCGTCCGAACTGCTGCCCCCGTCTGTTGAAACGCACATCGAACAGACGATCCCGTATGTACGGGAGTTGTTGCTGCGGTGGGGAAAGGCGTCCCCTTCACTCGTCTACAGCCTATACACAACCGCTTGGGAGCTGCTGTTCACGAAAGAAGCGCAGCGCCGGCAAGAGAAAGAAACGCTGATCCGCCTGGCAACGGAAAAACAGTCAACCACTCTGTTGCTAGCTGCCGCCCATCTCGCCTTTTTACTCGGCGAAGATGACGAAGCGCTCGCCATCTACCGCCAACATCCCAAGGAAGCGGCTCCGTTTTTTATCGATTGGATGGAGCGGTTCGCATCCTCGCATTCGCCGGAACGTTTCGCATCATTTTGGGCGAAAGGAAAGCAAGAGCTTGCCTTCTACATATCCGCTCTTCCAGAGATGGAGCGGTCGCCGTTTGTCAACGAAATCGGTCGGCTGTACGAATCATACGCTCGCCAACACAACAAATGGGACGACTATGAGAAGCTGTTGGCCGCATGCTTCCCATACAGCGCGAACCGCTACGTTCATTGGCTGCTCGGTCAAAGGCGCTACCATGATGTAGTCGACTTATACTTATGGGTGGACGCCACCGCCCATGACATTGATCCAACATTTCTCGCCATGCTGCAAAAACAAAACCCGGCGCTCGTCTTGCCATTGTATCACCGAGCGGTCATGCGTTTTGTCGAGGCGAAAAACCGCGCAAGCTATCGCGTCGCCGTGCAATATTTAAAAAAATTGCGTGCGTGCTACCGATCGTTGAAACGAATGAACGAATGGCAGATGTATCTTGAACAGCTGCTAGCCAAAACAGCGCGCATGCGCGCGTTTCATGAAGAAGTGGAGAAAGGAAAATTGCTTCTATGATGGAACAAGCGTTGCAGACGATCACCCTTTCATGTGAGTGGAGCGAAGAAGGACGATGCTTCTGGCTCAGCGGCCCGGACCGTGTTTCGAGCTGGGCGCCGCTTGTGTTCGCCTGGCATGAAGAAACCTTTTACGGCACCTTGCTTGATGTCGCGACCGTCCACGGACGCGACGCGGTGCGGCTGTCCCCGTGGCAGGCGCTCACGTTTTTCGCCTGGCGCCCGTCCAACCGTTTTCTTTCCATCAAATGGGGAGATGAGTTCACCGCCCAGCTTGAAACATGGGCGAAGCAAATCATCGACGATGTGCGCACACGCTGCTTCCGTCCCGATTTCTCGGCGTGGAAACAAGGGCAGCCGTCTGAATGGGCCGAAGCTGAGCGGACGCGTTGGCGCGGGCTCAAAGACGATCCGCACCCGCTTGTTGCGGCATGGCGGTCGCTGGCAATCGCCGACTGGCTGTCGCGCGACCCAGAGCTGCGCGGCATTTGGGGCGACATCGTTCGCGCTTATCCATTAATCGCCTCCCCCAGCGGCCAATGGATCGGAACGGAAGACGATTGGCTGGAACAAATCGGCTGGCTCGGCGACCGGCCGCCGTTTACGGTCGGGCTTCGCCTCGTCGAGCCGCCTGAGGACGGCGACGCATGGACGCTGGAAGCGGTGTTCATCGCCATCGACGACAGCGTCATCGCCTCTGCCCGTGATATTCCGCGCGCCTGGCGCCCATATGAATCATCGATCCAGCGCGCCATTCGCCGCATTTGCGCGATCGTGCCGTGGCTTGACGCCGGGGAGGGTCTGCGGACGGAACTGTCTAATGAAGAAGCGTGGCGTTTTTTGTCCGAAGACAGCTTAAAGCTCACCGAAGCGGGCGTACGCCTCTTGCTTCCCGACTGGTGGCACGACATCCGCCAGGCGCAGCTGTCGATCAAAGCGAAACTGTCGCCTTCCGTCAACGCCGAATCACTGTTCGGCCTTGAGCGGCTCGCTGATTTCGATTGGCGCGTGGCGACCAACGGCATCGAACTGACGGAAGAAGAGTTCGCGGCGATCGCCGAACAAAAGCGGCGCCTCATCCGCCTGCGCGGCCAATGGCTCATCCTTGACCCCGCCCTTGTCCGCCGCGCCCAGGCGCTCATGGAAAAGGCGAAAAAAGAAGGCGTGCCGATCCACGATATCGTGGCGCAAACGCTGCTTTCAGAAG
>Ga0310836_101859_pt1 | contig 10221 bp, 6 predicted proteins | sample SM_ome_4_FD_201310 | JGI IMG/M metagenome (GOLD analysis project Ga0310836, IMG submission 201310) | Sorghum-adapted microbial communities enriched on stacked mutant (SM) sorghum from Joint BioEnergy Institute, Emeryville, California... ... | reverse complement strand
GCGCCGCTGCCGGAAGCGGTAGGCGAGAAACTGTATCAGGTGACCGGCATTCGCTTCGCGGAGGGGTACGGACTCTCCGAGACCATGGCGCAGACACATTTTAACCCGATAGATCGCCCGAAACTACAGTGTTTAGGCGTACCGGCATTCGATGTTGACGCACGGATTATCGATCCGGAGACATTGGAAGAGAGAGGTCCGAATGAGGAAGGCGAAATTATCGTGAACGGCCCGCAGGTGTTCGAGGGTTACTGGCAACGTCCGGAAGAAAACGAGAGCGCTTTCATTGAACTTGACGGCAAACGCTTTTTCCGTACCGGCGACATTGCGCGCTATGACGAAGAGGGCTATTTCTTTATCGTCGACCGCGTCAAACGTATGATTAACGCCTCCGGTTTTAAAGTATGGCCATCCGAAGTGGAATCGATTCTGTACAAACACCCGGCTATCCAGCAAGCCTGCGTTATCGGCGTGCCGGATGAGCGGAAAGGCGAAGAAATTAAAGCATATGTCGTTCTGCACGAAGACAAGCGCGGTCTGGTAGATGAGAGTGAGATTATCGATTGGGCACAGAAGCATATGGCGGCCTACAAGTATCCCCGCATTATAGAATTTGTCGAGACGCTCCCGGTGTCGGGCAGCGGAAAGATTCTCTGGCGCAAACTGCAGGAAGCCGAATGGAATAGAGCGGGCAAATAACGGTGTATCATCAGACCCGGCGGGTGGGAGAAATATAGAAGTGGGGGTCTCTTGTGCAAAAATGATGAAAGACAAAATTCTTCAGCAGAGCATCGCTCTTTTTGAAAAGAACGGATTCAGCGAGACGTCCATCCAAGACATCGTAAATATGCTGGGTGTGACAAAAGGTACTTTCTATTACTACTTCACCAGCAAAGAACAGTTGTTGATGCAAATTCACCTGCAGTATATTGATAACATTCTTGAGCAGCAGCGCCGCATTATCGACCATTCTGATAAATCGTGGAAGGAGAAACTGTTTGATGTCGTTTACATGCTGATTCACCAGATTGAATCGCACGGGGCAAGCGCCCGCATTTTTTTTCGCGAACTTATCAACGTAAAAGGCGATTTTCTTAATGAGATTTTGGCCAAGCGCGACCAATTTCGTTTCAATTTTCAATATTTGATTGAACAAGGAATCGCAAACGGCGAATTTCGCGACGATTTGCCGGCGGACATGATGACGTTCGCCGTGCTCGGTGCCTGCAACTGGAGCTATATGTGGTTCAAACCGGAAGGGCCGGTGCCCGATAACGAAGTCGCGTGCATCTTTGTCGAGGTGTTTCTTAATGGAATGAAGAAGTAAGCAGCTTGTTTGGCTGCTTTTCTTGTTTTGTCACGTGTTTTTTGTTGAGAAGCAGGCCTATAGAAGGTATGATAAAAATGAAAAAGTGTAAAGAAGTCGGCAAAGGCGAAAGAAAGGGGAAAAGCAGGCGTCATGAGTAAAAACATCGTTCTCTTAGGAGCCGGGTACGGGGGCATCTCGTTTTTAAACACAGTGCTACCGCACATTCCGCCTGATGTCCGAATTACGGTCATCGACAGGCTTCCGCACCATACCATTAAACCTGAATATTATGCGCTGGCCAGCGGATCGCTAAACGAAAACAAAGTGAAGGCGGCTTTTCCTGTACATAGCCAGGTCGATTATATCCAGGACGAAATCGAAGAAATTCAGATTTCTTTCCATAAAGTCATCTGCAAGCAGCAGGAAGTCCGGTTCGATCAGTTGATCGTGGCGCTGGGGTGCGTAGATAACCATTTCAACGTACCGTGGGCAGAAGAATACACAGAAAGCATTCAATCTTTTTCCAAGGCGATGAAGACACGCGCGAAAATCGATAACCTGCCGCCCGCAAGCCGGGTTGTTATTATCGGTGGGGGGCTTTCGGGCGTAGAATTTTCCAGTGATTTAAGCGAGCAGCATCGAGAGTTAAATATTACGCTTCTTGAGCGTTCGGAAGAGGTGCTATCCACGCTGCCGGACCGCATCCGTAAATACGTACGACAGTACTTGGATGACCACGGAGTGGAGGTGCTGACCAACGTCAGCGTGACGATGGTAGACGACAAAGCCGTTTATTACGGTCCGGATCGCACGGCGCTGCCATACGACGTATGTGTGTGGACGGCGGGGATCATGCCGAATCCGCTCTCCAATCCGCTGCTTGCCTACAGTAATGCGGATCGCATGAACCGAATTGTGGTGAAAGAAAATTACGAACTGCCGTATTACAGTGATATATTCGTTGTCGGCGACTGTGCAAGTTCGGAATTTGCACCTAGTGCACAGTTGGCGCACATCCAGGGCAAGCAGCTCGGCGAATACTTTATATCTGTGTGGAAGGGACATGAATACCGGCCGGAGCCGATTAAACTAAAAGGCGTGCTTGGTTATCTGGGCAAGAAAACCGGATTTGGACTTGTGAATGACAACATCTTATTGGGTAAAGTTCCAAACGTTATCAAGTCTGGTGTCCTCTGGATGCATAAGCATCATATGGGCTAGCGCATAAAAAGGGCCTTCTGCTTGCAAAGCGGAAGACTCTTTGTCAGCCTTCTGCGGTAAAACTGCAAAAAAAGAAAACCGTTGGTGACCGATTTTTCATGTCTGGGTTGCGGCTGGAAAGTCATAATGCTAGTCATATGTTCATATATAGTAATGATATAAAGATAGTTATATGATGATAGGAAAGCGTTTTCGTTTGCTGTTTGAATAGAGGTTTCGTAATTTATTTGCCAGGAGGGAGAAAATGTTCAAAACCATCATCCAACCACGCGTATCGGAAACAGACGGTGTAGGCCATATCAATAACACAACGGTTCCGGTATGGTTTGAGGCCGGACGGAATGAGCTTTTTAAAATATTTACGCCTGATTTGTCATTCGCCAACTGGAAGCTCGTTATTGTTAATACAAGCATCGATTATGTGAGCCAAATCTATTACGGAAAAGAAGTTGAAGTTCGTATATGGGTGCAAAAAATCGGCAATTCGAGTTTGGTTCTGCATGAAGAGATGCATCAGAATGACAAGCTGTGCGCAAAGAGCCGGACAACCTATGTAAACTTTAATCTTGCCGAACAGAAATCAGAGCCAATCCCACAACAGATTCGTGAACAACTTACAGAACATATGCTTGAGATACATACTGCGGAGATCGAGTCATAAACGAACGGTAAAAAAGCCAGTAAAATAAATTTTTGCCGGCTTTTTTATTTTCATCTTTTTTATCTCAAAATATCAATAAATCTTAATTTATGAGAAATATTTTCCTTACGTCCGATAATATATATTATGTTAACTAATAAAAAGTCCAGATGTACCACTAACTCCCCGCTCCAAGTGCTGAGCTCCTCGATAAAAGAAAAACGACCGACACCTTGTGGGCGTCGGTCGTTTTGTTTAAGGTGTTGGAACCGGTCTGTTTAACCAGTTCTCATAGTAAGCCTCGATGTCTGGTTGAAAATCAAAGATAAACGGATATCCAGGTGGAACGGCTTCTACCTCTAGCATCGTGAAGCATGAAGGACAATAGAATTCACGAAGATGCATCCATTTCGGGTCACATCCCATAAATTTAGGATAAACCTCCATAATTTTTTCTTCCGTATCACGGACATATACATTAGCAAAGAGTTTCCAATTTGTTGTATATTCGCAAAATTCATGTCCGCAATCGCACTTTACAATCCGCTCCCCGGTTTCCTTCGCTACAATGTTAAGGTGCAGTCCATATGGCATAATGATTTTATCATCATATGGAACACGCTCTTGCAAAATAGAGACATATTGATCAAATCGATCCGCGTCTTTAAAGGAACTTAAAATTTTGTGCACCTGCCGGAACGATAGCTTCCCGTCTACTAACTCCTCTATCATTTTTCGCTCATAGGTTGGCATTATATCACTCCATTCTGTTTAAAATTTGAAGTCAGCCGGCAAATTCCAGAAGGCCCTGAACTTATTTGCCCACTTCTCGCTTAATTCAAAGCTACTTACATACATATCACGGACAGGGTAATAGAAATCCCCTTTTGTAATTTGTTCTCTCTGCTGCTTAATGTATTCCGCAGCAGGAATAGACTTAGCAGCACGTTCCTTACGTATTTGTTTTCGCTTTTTCTCCGTCGCTTTTTCATCTACACGGTATTTTCCTTTATCATCAGAAGTAAATACGGCTCCAAATACTCGTTCCGCAAACCGGGGCAGAATATCCCTATCATTCAAATCCTGTTCAATCGCTTTTGGATCTCTCTCAAGCGGGTCTCCAAGTCCTGGACCTCCTCGCTGCACAGCCAGATATAAATCATGCTCCTTAAAGTCCTCTGCCAAGGTTAATGCCCGATAATCAAGAACCTCTTTCTCTGCCTTCACCAATGGACTGTATTGCGAATCTTCAGGATCACCTTCTCTGCATGGAAGGGGGAGCTGCTTCTGAATCAGTTCCTTTATATTCGTATTATGAAGGTTGTGGCGATAGCCTGTATTTCCTGGATATCCGCCAAAAATTCCGGCACCGTGGAAGACATGCCCCTCTCCCACATTGAAAATAACTTGCTCTGGAGTTTTCCATACCATTCGGAGCGACTCATAACCGGATCCTCCTCTATATTTCCCCATACCTGCCGTTTGCGGTTTTACACGTCGACCAAGATAGAGAAGCGGCTCAAGGATTTCCCATGCTTCAATATCCCCCATGTCCCCTTCAGGGTTCCACATCGCGGCACAGTATCCTTCTCCGTCTTTAATGAAACCAGCGCCCGTTCCTTGGCAGGAGTGTTCAAAACTTGTAAAAGCAGAGTCTAACCCATATTGGTTCGGTCCGCCACCCATGGTTAAATTCCATGTTCCTGGATATCCTGCTGATACTTCCTCGACATACCCTCTTGCCTGATAAGCGCGGCCAAGGCTGCGAATCATTCCTGTAAAGCTTGGAATTAGGAACAGCCAAGAAAGTGTAGTGGAAAGGGTTTCATTATCCGGATTAGACCAAGAGCCTTTCGGAAGAATACACCTGGTTGCAAAGTATGCTCCATCATTGACCTTGTCATTTGGAATCAAGGTTTGTGTCAACTGCACCCAGAGAGCCCCCTGCATTGCGCTTGGTGGACAGTTAAAGGAGTGATAGCCCCATTTATTTGCTCCTTCTAGACTGAGAACAAACTCTCCTTCTTTTCCAATCTCCAGCTCAAGTGGTGCATGCATAAGCTGATTTTTTGCGGCATATGCCGGCATACGAACCTCACCTTCAAATGGAACATCCATAAAGGAAGGAGCCTCGTATTTTCCAGGGACCAGCATTTCCTTTACTCTGTCACGAAATGCCAGGCGTCCCTCTTCAATAACCTCGCGCGTAAAGCGTTTGTATGTCTCAATCCCCTCTTCCTCGATTACACGCAGTACAGCATCCCGTACCATTTGGCAGCCAGCAAGGCGTGTTCTTTCATCAAGTAGCCAGTACATGGGAGCACGTACCGCCTTCTTTGCCCGCAGTTCATAACTGGCGTACAGCTCATCATTTTCACCAATTTTCTCACAGGTTACGATAAGCCCGTCTTCATACCGCCCTGTTTGTCCATATGCCATACTTCCAGGAGTTGACGCACCGACGTCAATTTCATGTGTTACGCCCCCGGCCCAGCCAATAAGCTCATTTTCATGGAAAATCGGGATAATGGTATGCACGTCGGAGTTATGAACATCCCCAATGAATGGATCGTTGTTTCCAAATACATCCCCGGGACGAATTTTCGGGTTTGCTTCCCACCCGTTACGGATCATGTATTTAATCGCGTCAGACATCGTATGCACGTGAACTATAATTCCTGTAGAAAGAGCGATAGAATCTCCTTCCGGGGTATAAAGAGCAAAGCAGAGCTCACCAATCTCCTTAACAATAGGGGAAGCCGAAATATTTAGGGCAATTTCCCGTGCGTTAACAAGGCCGCCACGGAGGCGCGAGAAGATTCTTTCGTAGCGAATAGGGTCCTGTTGCTTCAGCTCAAGTTCTGTGAGTCCTGCATACCGACCAGTTTCCTCCAGATACTTTTCAGATTTTTCAAGCATTTGTTTTAGCGTTTGCCCGTTCCAACCAATTGCATCCTTTGGGTTTATGCTTTTTTCCCACATTAATGACATGCTTATTCCCTCCTTATTTCTGAGTTTCATTCTGCAGATGGAATATACGGTGTACGTCCAAATACGCTGTTCTTCCCAACGGAACAACAAACGTGGAAGAAGGTGATTCAATAATGCTCATGCCTTTTACACGATTTCCTGCTTTCATTGCCTCCATCTCCCAGATGTCCGCTTTTATCCACTTGCCGCGATAATATACGTCTCTCTGTCCTTTATATGCCTCTGCCGGTGGCTGTTCTTCACTAAGCGGCTCAATTGGCAGCTTCGGCTTCTCGACTTCTACCACCCCTGTCACAACGGCTGTCGTAATTAGATATCCAAGCTCAGGTGATTTTGCAGAGCGCGCATATACCTTCCCGTACATTTCTTCGAAGTTCATTACAATCTTCTCAAGCTGTTTGAGATTCTCTATTTGGCCTGTTTCACTGCGAATCTCAAGATCATTCAACTGTCCCTGGTATTGCATACGTACATAATGCTTGTATTGAATACGCGATTCGTCTACTTTGCTTTTTTCAAACTCTGCCTTTACTTTCTCCCGGAGCTCTTTCCATGCCTCATTCAACGCCGCCGCTGTAATTAAAGGATCAACGCCCATAGCACCAGCTATCGGTAAATCGACCGTTTTGTCATAGCGGTATTCAAAATCAGCACACGAACAACCAAAAGCCGAAAAGCCGGCAGCCCAAGCTGGTACGAGTACATCCTGAAAACCGAGTCCTTCCGTATAGCCGGCTGTATGCAGGGGGCCGCCACCGCCATAGGAGAGCATCGTATAGTTTACAGGTGTATACCCTTTTCCAAGAACCATCGCAATCACCTGATTACGAAGCGAGTCTTCAAACAAGCTGATTACACCCTGTGCCGCCTCATATACATCCATGCCAATTACAGTTCCTTAAATGCTTTATATGCCCGTTCCTTATTCAGCTTAACCTCTCCACCGAGGAAGTTATCGGGGTTTAAATATCCGAGAATTAAGTTACAGTCTGATATTGTCGGTGTATCCACGTCTCCCTCTTCATAGCATACTCCAATCCTGTAGCCAGCACTGTCAGGTCCAAGTTCAATTCGTTTTGTCGATGGATTCACTCGAATATAGGTTCCGGTACCTGCCCCAACAGAATCAATTTGTACAAGCGGGAGATTTAGGATGAAACGTGCAATATCCGGTGTGCTCTTAATTTGATACTCTCCATCAGTAATAAGGGCCAAGTCAAAGCTTGTTCCTCCGATATCCGTACACACCACGTTAGAACTGCCCAGCTGATCCGCCAGGTATTTAGCTCCGATCACCCCGCCGATCGGTCCCGACACCAGGGTGCGTGCTAGTTGTTTAGCCTCAATCCCAATGGTTCCCCCGTGAGAAGCCATTACTCGCATCTCAAAATTTGCTCCCAGCTTTTTACTCGCGTCATTAACTTTTTTCAATTGATCACGTGACGGTTCTGCAGCATAGGCCTCAATAAGCAAAGTATTGAGACGAGGAAAGTCACGACGAAGCGGGTACAATTCAGATGAAAGGAAGAGCGGGATGGATACTCCCTCTTCCTCAAACACCTCTAGCGCAATTTCTTTAACCCGTTGCTCATGTGAAGGATTTTTATAGGAATATAGAAGATTTACGCACAAATATTCGATCTCCTCGGCAATAAGTTCCTTTACTGCCTGTCGTACATCGTCCTCATATAACGGAATAATTACATCACCGAACAAATCAGAGCGCTCCGTAACCCCGCGAATACGTTCCCGTGGAACAAGCGGAGTATTATGAGTATGAGTAGCAAGGTGCAGACGATCCGAGTAGGAATAACCCAGATATGTTTGAAGGCCCCGTTCCATCCGAAGGTAGTCCTCCTGCCCTTTGGTGACAATCAATCCTATACGCCGTCCTTTTCTCTCTAAGAGACGGTTCAGCATAGCCGTACCTGAATAGATTCCTGAAACAAGCGAAGAGAATGCTTCATCAGAACTGATACCCCAATAACTGAGCGCATCGTATACTGAATTGGTAAATCCAACAGACTCATCTTCCGGTGTGGTCTGAGATTTCCCCACCACAAATTCTCCGTTCGCATCAATCAAAAACGTATCCGTCATTGTTCCTCCAGCATCAATAGCTAGAATTTGAGGTATTCTTGCCACAAAGCTTCCTCCTTTGTATGATTTTTCTCTATGCCTTTTACCAGAGCAAATTCTATGCCAATATTGAAAGCGCTTTTTTCTGTCTTTTATGCTTATCAACTGTCTCATTTTATGTCCGACTGAAACAGATGTATCATACATCATGAGAAAAAAGATAAGGCCGCATGTATGCGACCTTTATGGTTTAATTCTGTACTTTTTCATTTTTCTATACAGTGTACTTCTGGATATTCCCAGTCTCCTGGCAGCTTCTGCATAGCAGGAGGCTGTTTCTTTTAACACCTCCTGTATTAAACGTTTTTCCCCTTCGTTTTGCCCACACAGGGTCGGTCTCTGCTCCATGTGCCTCAGCAGTTCAGCCGGCAACATATCCTTTGTCATTTTTTTACCCTCACTTAGGTATGCCAGCCTCTCAACTATGTTTTTCAACTGGCGTACATTGCCCGGCCATGAGTAATGCTGAAAAAAACGAATAAGCTCGATATCCATATCAAGTAGCTTCCGGGTAAATCCTTTCAAGAAATGCTCTACAAGAAGAAGAACATCTCCGTTACGTTCCCGTAGTGGAGGTATATCAAGGGTAAGAACATTAAGCCTGTAGTATAAATCTGCACGGAACCGCCCTTTTTCTACTTCGTTGTACAAATCACGGTGGGTGGCTGCCATAATACGACAGGTGACAGGAATTTCTTCCTCCCCACCGACCGGGCAAACCTTTCGTCCCTCTAAAACCCGGAGTAAGGAAACTTGCATATCAAGTGGCATTTCTCCAATTTCATCGAGAAAAAGCGTGCCGCCCGCCGCTTGCTCAAACTTTCCTTTCTTTCCTCGTTTCGAAGCTCCAGTAAAAGCCCCTTCCGTATAACCGAACAACTCACTTGCAATTAATTCTTTAGCAATGGCTCCACAATTGACGGCCACAAAAGGGCGCTGTCTCCGTGTGCTTGTATCATGAATGAAACGTGCTAGTACTTCCTTTCCTGTTCCACTCTCCCCCAGCAGAAGAATGTTCGCTTCGTTTCGGGCCGCGAGACTTGCAAAATGAAGTACCTTTTGCATCTTTTCGGAGGCGGTTATAATAGGCAGATCCACGGATGGTTTCGCAGGCGTCTCCTCAATCGTTCGTTCACTTTTTGGAAGGCTTTCAGTCCTGTTGATTCTACGCAGTACTATAAGGGTACCGGTTTCAATCCGATCATAAACGATCGGTATACAACTGACACCGAGCCGCTGCCTGCCACCTGTACTGAAGACCATAACTTCTTCATCAATCACTTCGCTTCCCATCATTCTCTTTTCCCATTTCTCGTACAACTCCGGCATCTGTACCAGTTTGGAAGGTAAATTACGATGTAGGAAGTAGGAAGAGGATAGCAGCTCTCTTGCGCTGGGATTTACAGAAAGGATATGTCCCTGGGGATTAACAACGATAAAACCATCCGAGTCCCTGTCTAAAACAAGATTGTAGGCCTTTCTATTAAACTGGAACTGCCATTCCATAAGCTTTTGTTCAATCATTTTGGCTGATGCTGTAACAAGACTTAAATTGTGCGCATGAACATTTTCCTGATAGCCGGAAATGTTTATTACACCTAATATTTTTCCTGTTAGTGGATCGTGAATGGGTGCTCCGGAGCAGGTCCAATTTTGCCAGCCCTGACAATAGTGCTCGAAAGAGAAAATTTGCACTGGTTGGTTAAGTACCAGGCATGTTCCGATTCCATTTGTTCCAGCTGCTTGTTCACTCCAATCCGCTCCTGGAATAAATTGATTATGTCGGGCAGGAGCAAGCATATCCTCCTTGCCCGCCGTTTGCAGCAAAATTCCTTCTGCATTTGCTAAGGCAATAAGGAAGCCGGACTCACTAATCCAGTCATACAGCTGTGAAAAAACGGGAGCGGTAATTTCTATAAAG
>Ga0310836_101844_pt1 | contig 10346 bp, 11 predicted proteins | sample SM_ome_4_FD_201310 | JGI IMG/M metagenome (GOLD analysis project Ga0310836, IMG submission 201310) | Sorghum-adapted microbial communities enriched on stacked mutant (SM) sorghum from Joint BioEnergy Institute, Emeryville, California... ... | reverse complement strand
GAAACTCGGATCAGGAATTTTTCTCTTAAATACGTCCTCTTCTAACAACAGAAGGACATATTCTGGTTCATAATTAAGTAAATAACAATCGACGTCCACGTATAACGCCCGTAATTGCCTTATATTCGCAATTAAGCGTTCCGGCTTATAAAACGTATTCTGACTAAAATAAACGTCCTCTCCGAGCCATTCTGAAAGCCTCCGTGCAGCTTCCTGGGGTTTGTAATGGTATTGTTTGTATTTTCCGTTCTCTTTTCGTGCCAATGTAATATATCCATCAGCCTTGGCGTGATGAAAATGAAAATGCTGGACGGCTTGCACTAAATTTTCCACACATCTTTTTCCCCTCTCTTGAAGGAAAAAGCCACCCTATCGTAGAATAGATTCTACAACAACTAAAAATGGGTAGACTTATCCTATATTCCGAAAAAACCGCAGGGACGCCAATCACATGCGGTTTTTTCACGTTCTATAAAACATTCCACAAAAACAATGATTTTCCTGCACAAAAAACCGGAGCTTTTCATAGCTCCGGTTTCACTCTTTCTTTCGAGAGAAAAGTCGTTGCCAAAACGACAGCTTTTTCTCCTGGGACGCTGCCAACTGCAACCGTGTCTCCTGCATCTCACGAATCGCTTGAAGTAAGGTTTCATCCCTTTTACTGATAGACTGCTCAATATATGCTTGTTGCTGATCGAGTCTTTCTAACAAAGCTTGGTTGAACTGTTCTTGCTTATTTAACCTCTCTATAATCTGCTCATATCGCTCAACATCACGCGATTTATGTGGCGTATCGGGTAGCGATCCGTCTTGTATCGCTTCACGTTGAAACCTTGATATCACTAGGTTTACCGCGCTATCCAAAGAAACTCCTTTGTCCTGTGTTAACTCGTAAAAACTACGCAACATAAGAACGTCATGTTCCGTAAACGCTCGCCTTTCCTGCTGATCACGGATAAAACGGTATCCTCCTTCCTCTAACAACCGACACCATTTCCGCAACGTGCTATTGGCGATACCAAGCGTGTCAGCCACTTCTTTAGCCCAATAAGTGGTTTCTACGTGTTCCTTATCCATAGCGCGCCCCCTTTTACGATTCTCTTGCGTTATACTTTCGCTTTTCCCAGTTCTGTATCCTTGACCAAAATTCCGACATAAAGTGCCACGAAAACGGGAGAAATCGAGAGAAAAACGGAGATCGTGTTCCGGGTAAAAGAGGGGGTTTCCGGGTTATTTCCCGAAAGGCAAAAACCCGGAATTCGGCTGAAAATGGCTGAATTCCGGGTTTTTGATGTTGGTGAGTTTACCATAATGCGCATTATCGGACGTTGTTTACAACATACACGTCCATCCAACTACTTTATAGCGACTGAATTACAAGTCAAGTGCCTTAATTGATTCCAATTCCGTCCTCTTGCTTTCAACGATGTTATCCATCACTTTTAGGACACGGCTAATTTCTGAAAGTGTATCTATATCACTAATTTCGCTTAACTTTCTTGCTAAATTCTTCAACACATTGATATCAAATGATTGTGAAGGAAAGTCATGGGAGCCGATTTTTTCTCTCCAATATACCACGTTATAGTAATAATATTGACCCTCTATTTTTATTTGGTCTACGGAATTTGTTTTTACTAATTCATATTTGTTATTAGCTCTTTCGCTAATAACTTCATTGATTGCATCAACCAAATCCTTGGTTTTACTGTTAGGGATTATGAATTTTGAATCTCCTCCGGCGAGTCCTTTTGCTAATAGCTTTTTAGTTAGCATGTAATATAGACTTGAATAGTTACACCCTCGACTACCACTATACTCTCTAACCTCCAGATGATCCCACTCCGGTTGAGATGCTATATAACAAATTCTCTCCAGTCCATCAAGAGATGTTGCCATCGAAGAATATACGTGTATATTTTTCCACTTACCATCACTTCCCGTTCCTACACTGAAAAATCCGTCAACCCCTCCCAACAATTCTTTAACTTCAGGCTTGAAATTATCCGATAGCTGGGCCATGTCTTTTGCTTTTCCAGAGTATGACATAGAAGAAATCAAGTTAGAGGATTTATAGATAATCGCATCTCCACCATCAGAACTAATAATACTCTGATTTGTTGCATTCATTCCATAATTCATTTTCTCAACTTTAGTAAACCCACTCAATTCCATTAAATAACCCCTCCTAAATTTAATTTATCAACTTAAATCCAGATAATTATGTATCTAAGATGTTATAATTAGAATTTAAACTGAATTAAAGATGTTGTAAAGATGTTTTTTTCATTTTAGATTAAACTTGAGTTATGAGTATTTATTTTTAGATACATTGAGACAAGAAAAAAACCGCTCTAGTTCTAGAACGGTTACTTAGTTTACAGTTGTGAAATTATCGGACCTCAATCTTAAATTTCTCGTAGTATTCCGAGACATCAAGAATTTCATCTCTGGTCTCAAGACGCTCGTTTTCATAGATAACAAAATAAAAATAAAAGTTACCAGCTCCATCAGAAGTTTTTTCTCTGACAAACTCTTCAATTTCTCTTTTCGAAAATACAAAGGAGTGATACTCTTGCTCATAAAAATACACAAAAATATAAGCATCAAACTTTCCATTTTCTATATCTGATTTAGGAAGGGTATGCCAAGAATGAGCCAAGCGTTCTCCATTTCTTTCGATACTATTTCCATCTATATAATTGCGGCTAGCCAGTAGTTTTATCTTCGATTTTACAAGCTGATCTTTAAGTAATACAATTCCTGACCCTTGTGCTTTATTAGCCTTCTTTACCTCAAAACCGGGGTTCTCTTCCCTAAGTTTTTTCATAACATGCTCTCGAACAAACGATCTCGATATTCTACTTCTAGTTTCATTAACTAATTCTTCGACTTCCATTTCTTCATTTTCATTGATATCTGAACCAAATTCATCAACTTCACTTAATTCTCTTTCATTTTTCAATTCCTCTAATTCAATTTCTAAATTATTAACTTTGTCCTCTAGATTCTTCACTCTGTTCATAAATTCAAATAATAAGTTTTCATAAGACATATATATCAACCACCTTTCTTTTGTTAATATTATCCTAACATATAACAAAGATATTGACGAATGTTTTTAGATAAACATTTTATCCTTTAAGTTAATGAAGTTTTTAAAGATGAAATGAGCTCACCTTAATTTCCTAACAAAGAAATTTTTGCTTAACTAAGATTATCAGGCAAAATAAAGCAACTGCCCTGGCCGAAATGAGGGCAGTTGCTTTATTTTACAGTTTGAAAATTATCGGACATTCCTTTTGTATGTTTTTCACTTATTTAAAGACCAATTTATATAAGTAGGAGTCTAAAGATGAGTTTAAATTAAGTACTTAGACATAACCAAAATTCACTAAACAACTATAAAAGCCTATATGGTACAATATTTAATATTAAATCAAATCATTAATTGATTACATTTTATAAAAATGGGGTATAACTTTTATTTATTTACTAATATTATACAGGAGGCGACATATGCAAAAGGTATTGGAGGGAAAAACAAAAGCCATGAATAAAAGACAAGCTTTGTTAGAGAAAAAGAAAAATGGATTTCTGTCTAACGAAACTGTGTCCCTAGATGTAGACCTTGGCCAATTTAAAATTAAGAATGTTCCCCATACCAAATTATCGCATCCTTCTCCATCTGGAAATGATTTAGTTAGGGAACTAGACGTGACTTTAAACATAGGCCGCCTTTACAAGTACATGGAACAAGAAAAAATTTATGAGTTAGATTATAATAATATTCCTTTTGGTGACATATTAAGATAAAAACAAGCCATTTTTAAGGGGACACGTCCCCTAAAAATGGCTTGTTTTTATCTCGATTCTTTCCTCGTTTACTTTTTACTTGGTTCCTTTTCTCCTTAATTTGTCTCTTGTTTTTTAATATATCCATTAAGGAAGTATATTGTTTATCTGGTCGATTCCCTCTCCCATTCTTAACAGTTACTATAACAATCCCATCATTACTAATATAAAAACACACACCATAACTTCGTTCGTCATACTTAATCCAACAGGTAAATGTTAAGTTAGGACTTCCTTTCCAATGAGCTATGTTATCTAAATGATTAGACTGCATAAATAAACATATAACTTGCTTAACTGTTTCAGGATTTGGTAAATCATTAGGGGTTTTACCTTCAATCCGCTGAGCAATTCTTCTTTCAGCATGGTCTTCAAATTTAACCATTTTTTTATTTATAACTGTCTCAAGATTCTCTCCATCAAAGAAAAGCTTCTTGAACTCTTTTATATCATTATGCTGGTCTTCATCTAAGATAACCTTCTTACCAGTTTTAGATTTAAACCACTGTTGCTGAGATTTCGAAATAGAAATTTTATTTAAATCATCTACCTGCTTACTGGTTAAGTCAATTATATCGTCCATTTCGATAACTTTATCCGCTAATTTAATCTTACTCATGCCCCCCACCTCCTATTTAAACTCTCTAATCTCTTAATATGGTATAATCACTTTTTAATGACCTTATACTATTTTTTCTTTGAAAATATAACTAACCGGACCTTCTACTATGATTCATCTTGCTCATCGTTATCACCAGCTTCTTCTTGGATGTCCAAAACATCATCAATTAATCCATATTCAAGCCTTGGCCATTGTGAAAGTATTTCCTCATCTGATCGAACAAGATCTCTCATCAAATTAATCCATGTATCATAATTCTCACGGGATTTTAATCGATAAGTATGTCGAACAGCAATGCCCGTAACAAACTTATCACCATATATAAACGGACTATCAAACGTTGCCGATTCTTTAACATCAATTTCACTTATTCCATAGTTTGTAGATTTTTTTAATTGATATATGTGACCTATTAAAACATCATTTTTAGGTCGATGAGTAATAATAAAAATAAAGTTTGCAGCTCCTAAACTAACAGGCTTAGAATTTTTACCAATACCCCAATGATAAAGGTGATAAATAGAAACAATTTTTCCATAAACCTTCTCTTGTCTACGTATAGAAGCAACTAAATCATCGAACAATCCTTGATTATCCTCATCATGCTTTTTTGCAGGTTTGATTTTAATCAATGTATCGCTATAAGGAATTAAAAATGTTGTGGTTGATTTTTTGTCGTCTCTTGCTCGGTAAATAAGCTCACGATCCACTAGTTCTTTAATCCAATGATCAATTGTCCGAGTTTGTTTTCCGAAATATTTAGCGATAGTTTCAATACTGTACCAACTATCACCGTAAGTATTATTAGCAGCATAGCCAAAATAAAGATACAAGCGTAGGGCCCCAGCATCAAGATCAGTCAACAGCTCTTTCAATTTGAAACCTTCATATAGAGCATAGAATGGAACACCAGCATTCTTGTTAGTATCACGCCAAGCCGCATGTAAATTTCGAAAACCAGATAATTCATCATCACCATCTATGTAAGTGCCTAGTATATTAATCCTCGCCATTTTAACCCCTCTTTATCAATTTCGTAATCGGAGTGTACCACGAAATAAAACGCATAGTAAAATGCGATATTACGCACAAAATTTATTTTTTATTGCAATTTTGTGTTTAAAAAGCAGAACTATTTTTCGTTTAAATAAGATGGGATAATATGAGATGGAATAATAAGACGGAATAACATATACGAGGACGAGTAATACGTAAAAGCAACCACGAAAGTACATTTCGTATTAGACCACATTTTAAAAAATTTTAAGCTATCTTCTTTGATACTCAAAGAATGGCTTTTCTCTGATTCTTGGAGTATCTTGGAGCGTTAAACATTCAAGGAAAAGGAAACTATCGATTGTACGCCTACGCCATTTAGAAAACATAAACCAAGTTATCGGCCTTCAAAAAAGCAGCTACCCTGGGTTAATCCAGGGTAGCTGCTTTAGTTTACATTCTGAGGGTTATCGGACATCACAAAAATAACTGTCTATTCAGAAATTATCATGTGATCATGAATTGTAATCACATCAATGTGTTTATGAATTGATATGGCAGTACTAGAGTGATAGATTATATGCACATTACGAAAAAATAAAGGGGGCGTACCCATGCTATTCGATGATCGTTGGGAATTTTATAAAGATACAGCTGGTGAATGGAGATGGAGAAGAATTGCTTCTAACGGAAGAATTGTTGGAGCATCTTCTCAAGGATATGTCAATAAAAGTGATTGCGTTGATAACGCCAGAAGAAACGGATATAAGGGATAGAAAATCCTCAACAGAGGCCTGCGCTTAAAAACAAAAACGCTCTCCTGGTTTGCTAGGAGAGCGTTTTTGTTTTACATAAATCAAGTTATCGGACTTTAAAAGCCAGCCCCAATCAGGGCTGGCTTTTAAATAAGTTTTTCTCACTTTTAAACAACTCTTCATACTCCCTGTCGATCTCTTTAGCCTCTTCCATTAATCGCTCTATCTCATTTAGCAATCGATCAACAGAAGGCCATCCAGTAATTACCTTCTCCTTTTCGCTATCCATTCCCATCCCCTCCATCTTTTTCCGCTTATGAGTTCATACGAAGCTATTTACCCCTAAGATTCAATAACAAAAAGAAAAAGCTAAGCCATGTATACTTGCATCAACTGCCAACGATTATCGCCATGTCCTAGCTCAGCATGAACTTGATTGACGGCAGCACGCACTTCTTCAAATAACTGACGATCCGGATCGGATAAAGAACGAGGAATCCCTGTGTCTACCTTCCACCCTCTCTCTTGGTTCCGTAACATATAAGCGATCATTACTCTATCATCCTGTGCACGCTCTCCTAAAAGCTTTTCCAGGCGTTCTCTGGCGTACTGATGCCGGAAACCATGCCATCCCCTACTTTTAATCCCGGAACGTTCACAGGCTCGTTTTAAGCCCTGTCTGAGCGTGTTAGTCTTAACTCCTATCAATTTATCCTCTGGCGCTTTCCCATACGTCAGACGCTCTATTTCCGCACGATACTGCTCTGGAATTGGGATATACCTGTACCGACCGCCTTTCGTAACCCCCTTACCATTCTCGATCTGGATTTGACCATCGATTAAATTAACGTGTTCCACACGTAAATTGCAGGCTTCCCGTGAACGGAGACCAAGATGGACCGAAAGGTACATAGCATCCCGAACAGCAGGAGACATATGCTCCGCCAGCTTTTCTACTTCTTGGCGCGTATAGCTACGATCGACCGGCTTTTCTTTTTGTCTATAATCTACCGTTCGTTGAGGAAGAAAAATCACTTTTTCCTTGCCTAATTTCTCTGATACTTTTAACATGGCAGTCTGCAGCTTTTGCAAATGAGACTCAACGTTTACCAGGTGGCCAACAGTTACCCCTTTTGCACGCAAAGACTCCATATAATCCTGAACATGTTCTTGCTTCAGCTGAAAGATATTCCGAACCCCATACTTTTCTTTAGCAAATTCCGCGAATCGAATCGCCGTCCCCTGGGCATCTCGGTAATACTTGATTGAATGAATCCCCTCCACTTTGCCATCGACTTTTGCACTGCGCTTGCTATAACCGATCTGATTAATCTCCTTGAAAACCCTCACTACTTGATTTGTAATGCTGCCACGTGCCAAACAAATCCCTCCCTCAAAAATTTTCAAAAATCGCGGCTCCGCCGGCTTACGCCGGCGTCGCACGCCTTAGGAGCTTTAGCTCCTAAGGCGTGACATCTAAAACACTAAATTTCAGCTTCAAACCTTGCGGCTCGCTTTCATCGCATTAAACGCGACAGGGTAGCGTTTTAAACCCTGAGTTGTTGGTTGTGTAGCATTCACCTACCCATCTGTTCGGTGTGCATCATCGACGCTCATGTCTCAGCAAGCTACATAAAACAAAAGCGAACCGTTTGGTTCGCAACGCATTTTTATATACAAAAAAAGCCCATTTGATAGACATACGATACCCGCATTAGGTCGTCTGTCCAACAAATGGACTTGTTATTTTTAAATCCGATTACCTGCTAAGCAGCAACAAAAAAACAAAGTTAGAAAAGTTAACTACGTGAATCCACACGATTTTTTAATAAGTTATAAATTAATTACTCAACTTTCGCACATCGATATCCTTCTGCTTAGTTGAAATAACTGATGTCATGGCTATTTCATTTTGTTCCTTGACAAAACACATTTTGAAAGAAAAAACACCTCGTTCTGTGGTACAGTGAGATTGTCCAGAAATCACTACCACATAGAAGAGGTGTCTTCCATATGATAGAACAAAAGGAACAAAATAATCAACTGCCAAATGAACTGAACGCGGTTTTTAAAGAGTTAGAAATTCTTAAACACTTGCGAAACGCCAACATCCAAAAGAATCTAGGGTTCACCTGTTCGTATTTGTTTCAGCTCGTGTTTTGTCTCATTTTCCGCCACAAAAACTGGTGGCGGTTATTAGATTCTAAAAAATCGGATGCGCTACCGGCGAAGGATGCGGTGTATCGCTTTTTAAACCACTCCAAGTTCGCTTGGCGTCGGTTTTTATTGACTTTCAGTGCGGCTACTATTCAAAAAGTGAGCACGCTTACGAACTCCAAACGAGTCCGCGTGTTCATCATCGATGATTCCATGTTTGATCGAAATCGAAGTAAAAAAGTCGAGCTTCTTGCGCGCTGTGTCGATCATTCATCGCTCAAAAAGCGTTTCTACAAAGGTTTTCGTATGCTTACGCTCGGCTGGTCAGATGGTCATTCATTCATGCCGGTTGATTTTTCCTTACTGAGTTCCACAAATGCTCAGGTTAACGGTATTTCCAAAGAGGTCGACAAACGAACATCCGGATACAAGCGCCGTATGGAGGCATTACAACCCGCACCGCAACTCATTCCGGCGATGCTTCAACGTGCAATTTCTGCGGGCATTCAAGCGAGCTATGTGCTGATGGATACATGGTTCACGCAGCCGCCCCTTATTCGAGCCGTTGTCGAACAAGGTCTTGACGTGATCGGCATGGTCAAAACGACGAACCAGCGTTATGTCGTGGATGGGCAGTTTGTATCATTAAAGCAACTATACCGATGTGCACAACCGACCGGACGGAAACACGGTATTCTTCGATCCATCCACACGGTCATGGCCAATGGCGTGCCGGTTAAAATCGTCTTTGTCCAAAACCGAAATAAGAAAAGCGAATGGCTCGCCATATTGAGCACAGACTGTACCCTTTCTGAACAAGAAATCGTCCGGATTTACGGAATGCGTTGGGATATCGAGGTGTTCTTCAAGACCACCAAGTCGCTGTTGCGTCTCCAAAAAGAGTTTCAAGGGCGTTCGTATGACTTACTTATCAGCCACACGACCATTGTATTTTCCCGTTATATCGTCCTCTTTTGGCAGAATCGGTGTCACACCGACCACCGTACGCTAGGCGGTTTCTTTTACGAGCTTTGCGAGGAAATACAGGATCTTGATTGGGCTGTCGCACTCCAGCAACTGGTCGAGCTTCTTCAAGATACCCTGAAAAAGACGAACAGCCGAATCAAAAAAATCATCGAAAATCAACTTCAGCAGTGGATAGCCGGCCTTCCTAGTTATATCAAGGCTTATTTGCCGATTTCACTCTGCGAAAGTTGAGTTAATTATATCACATCAATTTTTTCAAAAGAAGAGAATGCTCAGTACAATTGAGAAAAAAACACCCTGACCATCCATACTTACTCAAGTACTTTACTTTATATTTCTTACTCACTAAATCTAAGTTTTTAATTAACTCTTCTATGGCCTTCTCAGCTTTAGCAACTTCCATAAAGCTACCTGGAACCGGTAACTTAAACCACACATGCCATACTGAATCAGAACTACGTTCCATAGAAAGCAATTGATAAGATTTAGAGCCAATTAAATGCTTCTCCAACTGCTCCACTTTCTTTTTTAATCGCTCAATTTGTTCATCACGATTCGAAATTTTACGCTCAAGTTGCTCAATATAATCCATGCTCAGTCCTCCCCAATAAAATCTAAGATAAAACGATGATAAAACAAAAAGTGAAGCCACTGTGACTCTCACTAAAACCCCCTCTCGCGCTCACCCCCCTACCGCGCTTCGCTTGCTTAAGGGTTGTTTTCCCTTGAAACTATCGTTCCTGCGGAAAAACAACCCTCTACATGCCCCACCACCTTAAATTAAATAAAAAAAGGCCCACACATCTGGGCCAAAAATTTTAAAAAGCTATGCAGGGGCAAAGCCCCCTAATATAAGCTGACAGACCATTCACATCAATTTTTTTCCAATTTCTTTTTTAATTTGCTTATGTAAGAACGGTCAATTCCTAACATATTTGCTAATTCTTTTTGTGTTGCTTTCGGATTTTTCCGCA
>Ga0310836_101842_pt1 | contig 10358 bp, 7 predicted proteins | sample SM_ome_4_FD_201310 | JGI IMG/M metagenome (GOLD analysis project Ga0310836, IMG submission 201310) | Sorghum-adapted microbial communities enriched on stacked mutant (SM) sorghum from Joint BioEnergy Institute, Emeryville, California... ... | reverse complement strand
GTGGCAAACAGGAACAGCGCCAGGAAAACCGTAAGGAACAAACCGCCCAGTGGGATTTTGGCAAAAACAGACGGCAGCACTATAAACAAGAGTCCGGGTCCGGCCGTCGGCTCGACTCCCAGCGAGAATACCGCGGGGAAGATTGCCAGCCCCGCCAACAAAGAAATAGCCAGATTCAATCCTACAATCGATACTGCCGAACGTGGCAGGCTTTCGTTTTTCGCCAGATACGAGCTATATGTAACCATAACGGATACCCCAACGCTCAACGAGAAGAACGATTGTCCCATCGCGTACAGCACCGACTCCGATGTCAGATTGGAGAAGTCAGGCTGAAGAAAGAACGTTACCCCCTTCATTGCGTCATCCAGTGTGAGCGAGCGGACAATCAGGACGAGAAACAGAACAAACAGCGCAGGCATCATATATTTGTTCGCTTTCTCGATCCCTTCTTGCACACCGCGGGCTACGACCACGATAGTCAGAAGAATAAACACAAACTGTGCTCCAACCGACAGCACCGGATCGGTAATGACCTGCTCGAACAATTTATCGTACGCCTGCATTTCACCTATAAGCTGTCCGGTTGCGCTGCGGAATAAGTACAGGAGAATCCAGCCTCCAACAACACTATAGAACGATAGAAGAATAAAGCAGGTCGCGACCCCCAGCTTTCCAATCCAATGCCAGCCGGAATTCGGGGCAATCGTTTTGTACGCCGTAATCGCCTCCTGCTGGGTGCTGCGACCAATTACGAATTCGCCGAGCAAGAGCGGCAATCCAATGAGGACGGTAAACAATAAGAATAAAAGAAAAAAGGCCCCGCCTCCGCTTGTCCCCGCCACATACGGAAACTTCCAAATCGCCCCCAGACCGATGGCCGAGCCGGCAGCCGCCAGAATAAACCCAAGTTTTGAAGTCCATTGCTCTGTTTGTTTCATAACATTCCTGTTGTCTCCTCTTGCATTAAGCTAGAATCTTCTCAGAATGTATATTGTACCATACAATTGTTTATCAACAAACAAACTAATAGGAGCCAACAGAACAGCCGAAACAAATGGATGAGCGGGCAACGTTCGTCGTACGAAACAAACAAAGAAAAGAAAGAAGGTGCAATTTCAGTGTGGAAAAAGACGGGTGTCTTTTCCCGTCTTTTCTCCTGCCTACATATCAAACCAGCCTTTGCGGCGGAACCACCAGAACATCGTTCCTGCTACTGTAAGCATAATTCCCCATACGAAGAAGTATCCGTACTTCCATTTCAGTTCCGGCATATATTCAAAATTCATGCCGTATACTCCGGCAATAAAAGTAAGTGGAATAAAAACCGACGAAATAATGGTAAGAGTCACCATGATGTTATTCATCCTGTGCGAAGTAAGCGAAATATAACTGTCTCGCATATCTGCCGTAATATCGCGGCTTGCATCCACAATCTCCGATAGTCGGAGCAAGTGGTCATACACATCGGTAAAATATACGCGTGATTCCTTAAATTCCCCAAGTCTCTCCGAATTTAAAATTCGATACAGCAAATCCTGCATGGAACTGACAATGCGCCGCAGCTTAATCAAATCACCCCGAATCTCAAATACTTCCTCCATCAAACGTCGGCTGAAGCCCTCCTTAATGGTGCTGTCCAACTCGTTAAGGTTATCTTCAATCTCATATACAGCCGGAAAATAATAATCGACCAGTTTATCCATGATCAAATACGCAATATAGACCGGCCCTTCCTTACAGACACTCTGATTGGTCCATACCTTCTCCCACACTTCTTGAATTTCACGGAGCGAGGTAAGATGGAACGTCACGATAAAATTTTTGCCGATGAACATATCCACCTCTTCGGCATCCAGCGTCTGCTGGTTCAGTGCATGAAGCACAAAGAAATTATATTCCCCGTAATAATCGAGTTTCGGCCGCTGCCGAAAGTGAAAGCAATCTTCAACAGCCAGCGGGTGAAAATGAAAATATGTATCCAATAGCCCTCCTTCTTCTTCGGTAGGAGCATGAAAATCTACCCAATACCACAAAATATGAGGAGAAGATAGCTGGTCAAGGTGGACATTCTCCACCAAATCCAGTTCGTCCGTCAGCGCTAACGTCGTAATCAAGCGATTCGCCCCCCTTCTTTTCTCTTTTTACCCTGGTTTGTTTTCCCGTATGCATTCTGTGCCGCTTCAACAGCCAAACGACCGAATGCTTCCCCTTCGCAGATGTCGAGCGATACGTCATCGATCGCCTTTAGCAGTTGGCCTTTGCCCAGGGAAAAATACCGTTTCAGGCTTTTCACTATTAACCAGTTTTTCTCTCCCGCAATCCGTCCCTCCTTGCCGATGCATATACCTCCTGTGTTTATTCCCAGTAGCGCCGCGATATGCAATGTTCTTTTTCATATTTGTAGCCACGTAACGGAATGATTTCAATGGATTTGATCGTTTCAGGCGAATGAATCATCATGCCGCCGCCCGCATAAATACTGACATGATAAATCGCCCCCCTGCCTTCCTCATACGCAAAAAACAGCAAATCGCCCGGCGCCAGATCTTCAGGGGCGATCTCTTTTCCGCATCGCGCCTGCTCGGACGCGTCACGCGGAATGAGAATGCCCTGCGAACGGTGCATGGAATGGGCAAACCCTGAGCAATCGTATCCGAATGCCGACATGCCGCCCCACAGGTACGGGAGTCCAAGGAAAGTCTTACCCGCCTCAAGAATGCGAAGTCCGGTCCGTTCGTCTTTGCGCTCGCTTCCGTCCGTCACAGTTACGTCCGATGTCTTAAGCATCTGCGGACCGTCCGGAGTCGCCACAGTAATCGATACGTCCTCCTGCGACAGTACAGGCAGACGTGTAAGAAAGCTCAACATGATCCCGCTTTCTTCCCGATTTTTGTACAGCTTCGCTTTCGGCCGGGATACGACTGCCCATAGCCCCTGTTCCAGTGCATCTGTGTACTCATTATTGTCTTTCAGTTGAAGGCGGGGAATCCAGCCCGGATATCCTCGTACTTCTTTACGGGAGGCTTGGTCTGGAATGGCGACTTTGATCCAGTCGCCCACCTCTTCGAGAATTTCTACCATCGTACCGTACAGCGCCTGGGTCTGCACGAGATTATTCTGACATAGTTCAAGTTTGTCATCCAGGCTCATGCCTGTAAGCCATCCTTTTATATCAACCGGGTTTTGCAGTGCCGGAGTGTCGATATCGCGCGGCGAATCGGGGGTGGTCCAGACGGTGGCCACCGCAACAGCCACCGCCTGCTTGTTTCGCTCTGCTTTCATCATGATACTTGCCCCACTCCTTCATTTGTACCGGCACTAACGCCATCGATGCCGAGTCCCGGCCTGTCAGGCAGCGTAAGCAATCGGCCCGTATACCGCACCCCGCCTTCCACTATGTCTGTTGCCATCATAAGCGGCGCATCGAAATCGAAACGCGTAATGTTCTTTTTGCTGGCGGCGAAATGCGCGGCGGCAGTCACGGCAAGGCGTGATTCGATCATGCTGCCGACCATGCACTCGACTCCGCATTCTTCTGCCATATAATTAATCATCTGGGCTTTATAAATGCCGCCTGCTTTCATCAATTTAATATTAATCAGATCGGCCGCCCTGCGCTTAAGTACCTCAAACGCCTGCACCGGGGAGAATACACTTTCATCCGCCATAATCGGCGTATTCACCGCGTCGGTTACCGTTTTCAAACCTTCGAGGTCGTATGCTTTAACAGGCTGCTCGACCAATTCGATGTCGAGTCCCATGTCCTCCATCTTGCGAATTGAGCGAACGGCGTCTTTCACCTGCCAGCCCTGATTTGCATCAAGCCGAATCTTAATCTGGCTGCCGACACGGCTGCGAATCTCTTTAATACGAGCGATGTCTTCCTGCACGTTGTCCTTTCCAACCTTAATCTTTAACACATTGAAGCCTGCCGCAATATAACGGGTGGCGTCTTCACCCATCTCTTCCGGCGAGTTGACGCTAACCGTATAGTCAGTCTCAATCTGATTACGGTACCCTCCTAAGAATTGATAGAGCGGAAGCCCGCAGCGCTGGGCTAAAATATCGTATAATGCCATATCGAGCGCCGCCTTGGCGCTGCTGCTGCCGACCATGGATTGATGGATAATATGAAAAACCCGTTCATGCGCCAGCAAGTTTTCACCAATAAGCTGAGGCCTCATGACATTTAAAATGGCTGATTCGATGCTATCTAAACTATCACCTGTAATTACTACCGTTGACGGCGCTTCTCCCCACCCCGCAAACCCGCTCTCCGTCGTGACTTTCACAAGCACTGATTCCGCGTTAACCACCGTACGCAGTGCCGTCTTAAACGGTTTTTTCAACGGAATCGTCTGCCGTTTCACCTCTATATTTCGGATAATCATCCTGTTGCGCCTCCTATCCTTACGTCCATACCATATATATGAACTTCTCGCTGTGCATGCACCTTCTCGCACGGTAAAAATACGTTCCGGTTCCGGCTCCGTCTTCCACTGTAACAATCATTGTGAGAAATACTGCATGATTTGAAAATATTATGGTTTCTTCTGCCCATTTTTCAAAAGAAGAAACTGGAAAAGAAGTTTTTATTTAAAACCATATTGACAGGTCGGAATAATACATTTAATATAGAATACAATTTCATATTTACTATTCTTTATTTTTCTTATCCAGAGAGATCGAGGGATCTGGCCCGATGACGTCTCAGCAACCTGTGCGCAGCACAAGGTGCTACTTCCAGCAGAAGTATTTTTCTGGCAGATAAGGAGAACGGATTTGTCTGTACATCCCCTTCTTCTGTGAGAAGGGGATTTTTATTATGACATAGGCCATTCACTCTTTCTTCTTCTGCACTAAACCAAGTAAACCTATACAGCGAAAGGAGTTAAAAATGATGACAACGGTTGGTTACTGGTTTGTGTTTCTGGCACTCGCCTACACCGCTTTATTGATTTCGATCGGCCGAATCGCCCGCAGAAAAGCCGCCGGAGGAAGCGGGTACTTCGTGGGGGGCCGAAACTTTAGCACACTGTTCGTAACAGTATGCATTACCGGTCTATTCTCCGGTTCTTCCTTTATCTCAATTATTGAACTCTCGTATCTGAAAGGCGTCTCCGCCGTCTGGTACGGCGTGGCAGAGACGCTGCAGGTACTGCTCATCGCCACCCTGCTGATCGCTCCGTTCCGCAAAAAACTCGTGATTACGGTATCGGGACTTATCGGAGACCATTTTGGAAGAAAAGCCCGCGCACTCGGCGGCGCGATTACCGCCTTCGCCTTCCCGATGTGGTCCGTGGCCACGGCGCTGGCGTTCGCTTCTGCCCTTCATGTTTTTACCGGCATTTCGCTTTTGGGATCGGTAGCGCTGACTGCCGTTCTGCTGTTCGCATACCTGCAGTTTGGCGGCATGTGGGCCATCGGCTATACGCAGCTGCTAAACACAATTGTGTTCTATATCATGCTGGCAGTCGGATTCTTAGCTGTATTCATCTATCCGGGCATCGACGGCTTGAAGGAATTCGCCGCGGCCAAACCGCAGATGTATTCGTTGTCCGGCGCAGGCGTGCAAACGATTGTCGCCTGGTTTGGCACCTTTATCGTCAATGTCGTTCTGGCGCAGGCGGCCTTTCAAATGGCGCTGTCATGCCGTACGCCGGAAGAAGGAAAACGCGGACTGCTGTGGGCGGCTATTCTGGGAATTCCGCTGATTATCGGTGCGGTGGTGTTCGGATTGGCTGCCGCCAGTGCCGTTCCCGAAGAGACACGCGGATTGATTGCTATCCCGCAGTACTTGATGCAAACCCTGCCTGCACCGCTGGTCGCCCTATTCTTCCTCGGTTTCTGGGCGTGCGCGCTTAGCTGGGGAGCTCCCTGCCAATTCTCGGGCGCTACCAGCCTCGGTAAAGACGTAGGGGAAGCGGTGAATCCGGGGCAAAGCGAACAGACATATATCCGCTACACCAAGTGGTCGCTGGCATTGCTGACGGTGCTAATGGTCGTGTTCGCATCCCTGCGTGCCGAACAGTCGGCATGGTGGAACATCCTTGCCTGGGTAACCCGCAACTCGGCGACATTCGCACCGGTACTCGCAGCCCTGTTCTGGCCGCTTGCGACACGAAGAGCGGTATTCGCCGCAATGGCGATCGGCTCGTTTACCGGTCTGTTCTGGTACCATCTGAGCGACTGGAAAATCAATGACTTCTTCCTGAACACCCATCCGGTATGGCCGGGCATGATCGCCAACATTCTGACGCTCGTGGCGGTAACGCTTGTAGAGAACGCCGGGCGCATTGCCTGGAATCCAGATGCGGGACGTGCGACTCTGGGACAAAGCTGTCTTGCGATTGGCGTGGTTGCCGCCGCGCTTACCGCACTCAATTTCTCCTGGCTCTATGAAAAGGGATTGCTGGGGCTCGGCCTGTTCATCGTTTGCATCAGCGCGTTTTTCGCGCTTATGACATTCACGGCGTCCAGAAATCAGAAAGAAGCGTATAACATACCGGAGAAAAAGACAGCATCCGCACGCTAAGAAAAGAGAAGGAGAAGATACATCCATGACACAAATAATAGAGAACGAAGCGACGAAAGAGATTCGGAAAGTCCGCGCCAGAACGGAGTGGAAAGGCAATATGGAGACGGTGCACCATGTGCGCGATTTCTCGTTCACGATTGATGAACCGGAGAAAATCGGCGGCACAAACAAAGGTCCGACACCGCTGGAATATGTGCTGGGCTCCTATAACGGCTGTCTTCAGGTCGTCATCGAGACAATTGCCCGCGAGCTGGGCATACGGATTGCGAACATCTCTCTCGAAAGCACAGGAAACGTGGATCGGCGTGGCATGTTTGGCACGGCCGACGTGTCACCCCACTTCCAGCAAATTATCACAACCATCGATATAGCAATTGCTGAGGGGAAAGAGAAGCTAGATGAACTAAAAGAAAAACTATATCAGCGCTGCCCGATGTACAATCTGATTAAAGATGCGCAAATTAAACAAGAAATTATATGGAACGTAAAATAAACACAGCGGAGTACAGCCTCTTCTGGCTGACTCCGCTTTTTCTTTCTACCGTTCGTTATTTATTAAAGCATGCTGCTAACTTTGCCCGACTCTTCGCTTCCCGCTTCTTCCTCTTCTGCCCTTTCTTTAAACGCTTCGAGCACAGAAGTCGAATCGGCAGGCGTTACATACGATACGACAATCATTGTCAGCAGGCTGGCCGCCATGCCGTACATAATCGGATTCGTAGATGTGATCCCTTCAATGGCCAGCCCGGCCAATACTACGATCGTACCGACAACAATGGAATAGAAGCCCGCTTTCTGCGTTGCCCTTTTCCAGAAGAAACCCATCACCACCGGAATAAAGATGGCACCTGACAGAATGGCGTACGCTACGTCCAGCGCCACCAGTACGTCTTGAATCCAGATAGCGAACGTAATGGCCAGAGCACCAATGAGCAGCGTGATGATACGTGACATTAATACAAATTTCTCGTCACTGATATCCTTGAACCAATACTGCTTCAGAATGTCGTGTGTCACCAGCGTAGACGACGCCAGCAGTGTACCGGAAGCTGTAGACATCAGCGCAGAGCATACACTGGCCAGAATCAACCCCAGAAGTCCGGACGGAAGAACTTCCAGCGCCATGGAAGCAAATACATTTTGTGTGTCCTTTATCCCAGGCAGCACGGCCAGCGCGCACATACCGATAACACTTAAAGCAAGCGCATAGGCCACGCTGTAGATTCCCGCATAGATGGCACCGTTTCGGGAAATCTTCATTGTTTTCGCCGTGAAAATACGCTGCCAGATATCCTGCGAGACAACCATGCCCAGCACATAAAGCAAGAAATACTGGAAGATTTTATCTGCACCCATAGACGAGAGATCAAAATGCGCCGCAGGCAGCTTGGCCGTCAGTCCTTCCCATCCACCGGCGGAAGATACACTAATCGGAAGCATAAAAACGAAGATTCCGACTGTCATGACAATAAATTGGATAATATCGGTCATCGTTACGCTCCACATCCCGCCGAGGATGGTATAAAACAGAACAATACCTCCGCCCACCAGCATCGACGTTGTTAAATTCCAACCGAGTACCACGTTGATAATCGTTCCCATGCCGATGACCTGCGTAACGGATACCATAAGCGTATAGACGGCAGCCACCAGCGCACTGAGCAACCGGGTCTGCTTGCCGTAACGACGTCCCAGCAGTTCACTGATTGTCGTTACATTTGCACCATAAATCCGGCGGGCGAAGAATACGCCAAGTATCGTAATCCCTAACCCCATCATTGCTACGAACCAGACGCCGGAAATTCCGAACTCATACCCCAGCCTGGCCGTACCAATGGTAGATGCCCCGCCAAGAATAACAGCAGCAAGACATCCCAGATAGATAAACAGTCCCAGGTTCCGGCCCGCCAGCGCGAAATCTTCCGATGTCCTCGCTTTTCTGACCCCGGCTACCCCTACAGAGATTAAGATAAAAAAGTATAGAAGAATGACAAGTGTATCAAGTATGCTCATAAGCTAGCCGCCCCCATTTTTTATTTGTTGTTTACTTGCTTACAACGGTCGATGCGGTATGCAGGCCGATTTCATTCTCATATTCCGTAAGCGCCTCATCCAGCATCTGCAGGCCATCATCGATTTGCTCCTTGGTCACGGTGAGCGGCGGAATCATGCGGATGACTTCTCCGCTGTTGCCACACAGGTAGAACAGCACGCCTTTTTCCAGACAGCGGTTCAGAATGTTCATCAATCCGTCTCCATTCGGCTCACCCGTTCGCGGATCGATAATTTCGATACCGATCATTAGACCAACAGAGCGGATGTCGCCGATTACCGGGTGCTTTTCCTTTAGTGCGTCCAGCCGTGCGCGCGCATACGATCCGACCTCCCGGCAGTTATCGAGCAGCCGTTCCTCCCTGAACACATCCAGGGTAGCCAGCGCTGCGGCGCATGCAACCGGATTGCCTCCGAACGTCGTGCCGTGACTGCCGAGCGGCCACTGTTTCATCAATTCTTTCGACGCGACCGTGGCGCTGAGCGGCAGCCCGGAAGCGATGCCTTTAGCGATCGCCATAATATCCGGCGTGACGCCAAACGTCTGGGCAGCGAACCAATCGCCCGTGCGGCCAAATCCGGTCTGTACCTCGTCGAAAATCAACAGAATCCCATGCTCGTCACAAATCTCCCGGATTTTGCGCAGCCATGCTTGCGGAGGAACGACATAGCCACCCTCGCCCAGCACCGGTTCCAAAATAAAGCAGGCCACTTCTTCCGGGGTCACCTGATGCTTAAATAATGCGGCCACGTCCTTCTCTAGCTTCTCTACGCAGTATCGTTCCACATCCTGACCCGGCGGGCACTCTTTCGGCTGGGCGTACGGGATTTGATACGTCAGCCCATTCGGCTGTAGGAACTTCCGGTATTTGCTTTTAGATGTGGTTACGCTGAGCGCGCCCAGGGAACGTCCATGGAAGCAGCCGGTGAACGACACGACATACGGACGCCTTGTGACATGCTTGGCCAGCTTGATTGCGCCTTCAATGGCTTCCGTGCCACTGTTGGCAAAGAAGAAGCAGTCCAATCCTCCGGGCATAATTTCGATAAGCCGTTCCGCCAGACGAAGCAGCGATTCATACATAATGACGCCGGATGGCCCGTGCAGCAGGCTATCAGCCGCATCCTTAATTGCCTGTACGACCTTGGGGTGGCGGTGTCCGGTGTTGGTCACGGCGATGCCGGAGGTGAAGTCCAGATATTTTTTGCCGTCAAGTCCGTAATAATAGCACCCTTCCTCTTTTACTACGGGTAGGTTCGGGTGATCCTTTGCCATCGTTGGCGCCAACAGGTTCGGCAGATTTTGAACAAGATGCCCCCAGTTATGTTCTGTCATGCACACACACTCCTATTCTTACTGTTTTGCTTATTTCTGCGATTGTCTATTTACAAAATTGCAAATTTAATGCCAATTATATAAACCATACTTGCGACATTCACATAGCTGTTGTGGTGAGAAGAAAAGAGAAAAAATAGGGAGATTGCATACGGTACATAACATGTGAATAAAGAGTGCACAATTTATTCAATTTTGAATCATTAAATTCATTTTTGAATAAAATAAAAAAACCTAAAGAAAAACATCCACCATGCTGGCGGATGTTCCATTCACTTTATTCTTATAGCCGGGCTTCAACCTTTGCTTCTTTGTTCATCAATAAATCAAAATGACGAACCGGAAGAATTTCCAAATCAATAACTTCATGTCCCCAGGCTTTACGTAAATAAAGGTCGGCAATAATTTCTTTTCGTTTCCCACCGATCA
>Ga0310836_101839_pt1 | contig 10366 bp, 9 predicted proteins | sample SM_ome_4_FD_201310 | JGI IMG/M metagenome (GOLD analysis project Ga0310836, IMG submission 201310) | Sorghum-adapted microbial communities enriched on stacked mutant (SM) sorghum from Joint BioEnergy Institute, Emeryville, California... ... | reverse complement strand
ACCTCTAATCCAGGGGGCTGGCCCCCAGCGATATATCGCGAAAGAATGTTGTCACAAGCAGCTTAATAACGGGGTTTCAGTATGAGGGTGTTTTCAAACTGCACTTTTCTTGACAACTCCACCAACTTCCTAGCAGAAATCCACGCATCTCTGTGGGATGCAACATCTTCCTGGTGCTGCCGGTCGGCCTGGCATCAGCTATTTCAATCCACGCATCCCTGCGGGATGCGACTCCACTCATCGATCCCTGCAAACCCCCAGCATTCATATTTCAATCCACGCATCCCTGCGGGATGCGACGAATCGCACCAGAACGAATTGACAGCTTTGCGAGAATTTCAATCCACGCATCCCTGCGGGATGCGACAGGAAAAGCGGGCTTACGACCTGTACGTCATCATGACATTTCAATCCACGCATCCCTGCGGGATGCGACGTCCATCCTGTCATAATCCAGATCGCGAAAAGCAATTTCAATCCACGCATCCCTGCGGGATGCGACTGATGGACAAGCTGCTGGCGGCTCAGGAAAATGACGTATTTCAATCCACGCATCCCTGCGGGATGCGACAGCGTGCCGTTTTCGGAGCCGACGGATGAGGCACAATTTCAATCCACGCATCCCTGCGGGATGCGACGCTGGAAGGGGGAGAAGGGGAGTGAACTTTTCATGGATTTCAATCCACGCATCCCTGCGGGATGCGACGCTGGAAGGGGGAGAAGGGGAGTGAACTTTTCATGGATTTCAATCCACGCATCCCTGCGGGATGCGACCTTTTGACGTTCTTGTAGCAGTTTGTTAACGCCGTCTTATTTCAATCCACGCATCCCTGCGGGATGCGACCGAGGCGTGTCACTATACGCTTGAAACGGGAAAGATTTCAATCCACGCATCCCTGCGGGATGCGACTCTATGAAACGGTGTTTGAAAGCCGCAAACCGATTTCAATCCACGCATCCCTGCGGGATGCGACTAGTTTGTATGCCATTTTGTCGCACAAACTTTTCTATTTCAATCCACGCATCCCTGTGGGATGCGACGCAACTCAACCCAAAGTGGGTCGAGGCGCTGATATTTCAATCCACGCATCCCTGCGGGATGCGACGCCGCTACGGACGATACCAAAAACATCCCGTTGGTATTTCAATCCACGCATCCCTGCGGGATGCGACAAAAAAGATTTTCAAGATTCCTGCGCCGGTTTGTTATTTCAATCCACGCATCCCTGCGGGATGCGACTTCGGTCCGACGCTTGCCATGGTCGGGGACAACCATTTCAATCCACGCATCCCTGCGGGATGCGACTTCGGTCCGACGCTTGCCATGGTCGGGGACAACCATTTCAATCCACGCATCCCTGCGGGATGCGACAAAAAAGCCAAACCAGTTTTTCAGGCTTGGCGGTATTTCAATCCACGCATCCCTGCGGGATGCGACTGAACAATATCGTATCTTACGGTTTTTGCTTTTCTATTTCAATCCACGCATCCCTGCGGGATGCGACTGCTGGCCGAGAAATATCCTCAATACGCGGATACAACATTTCAATCCACGCATCCCTGCGGGATGCGACATATATTCACGTTCGCAATCCAGGCGCCAACGCTATTTCAATCCACGCATCCCTGCGGGATGCGACAATTGGCACTGGAAAAAGCCTTTACAATTCGTACTATTTCAATCCACGCATCCCTGCGGGATGCGACGCGCTGTATCACCCCGCGAGGCGGCTGCGAAAATGAATTTCAATCCACGCATCCCTGCGGGATGCGACCTGATCGTCTCTGCGGCTGACAAACAACTTCGCGTAGAATTTCAATCCACGCATCCCTGCGGGATGCGACGTGTGTTTTGCACCAGCGCAACCAGTTCCGGCGACGATTTCAATCCACGCATCCCTGCGGGATGCGACGGCGCTTTTTGGCCCATATCCGGTCATATTCACCTAATAAGGGCCAAAAATTGAGCGCATTTTTCTGAAAATTAATATGGCACATTTAATTGAAAATCTCAATTCGTATGTCATTATTCATGGATTTTTGGTGCGAAACCCCCGGGGTTTTTATGGGAGCTTCACATTCGCACCACCAACCTCATCATTTCTTGTTCACTAAACCCGATTTCTGCAAATTCTGGCGATCCTGTTACAAAATCAGCGGACCTTCCAGATCCAACGTTACTTTCGTTCCGATATGTTCCACTTTTGTTTTGTAACGATTGCCCAGTTGATAAAACCGCAAACTGTCTTCTTCCGGATTGATAATATCCAGTAGTCTCAAACGCAAAGCGGCAAACTGGGCGGCATCGACAATACATTCGAAGACCGAGTTTTGAACACGCTGACCGTAACTCTCGCATGCCTTGGACACAAGCCGCAGTCTTCTTTGGCCGTCGATGCTTGTGGTGTTCACATCATACGTTACCAGCACCAGCAAGCCGAATCACCTACTTCCATAGAAAAGGCGGATATTCATCCAGATCCCCGCGCAAAAATCGGGAGAGCAGCAACGCCTGCACGTGCGGAACCAGTCCCCATGCAATGGTCTCCCCCAGGTATGGATGAACCAGTTTCTCCTGTTTCCTTTCATGCCACGCGGTCAGAAACGTTTTTCTCGTCTCATCTTTCATCAGAACAGCGCCGTTTTCCTTCTTCAGAAAACCGTCCGCATCAACCAGACGTTTATTGATGAGCGTCAATACAAAACGGTCAGCCGCAATGCCGCGCAACTCTTCCATCAAATCCAGCGCCAGTGAAACGCGTCCCGGACGATCCCGATGCAAAAAGCCGACATAAGCGTCCAATCCGACACCTTCAAGAGCAGACGCCGTATCGTTCGCCAGCAATGTGTAGGCCAAAGAAAGCATCGCATTGACGTTGTCCATCGGCGGCCTGCGTGAACGGGCATGAAAGAAAAAATGCTCCTTCTGCTGAAGAATCATTTGATCAAATAGCATGTTGTAGTAGAGTGCCGCCTGTCCTTCCAGTCCGCGCAGACGCTCCAGATCTTCACATTCCCTGACTTCAGCCATCAGACCGGACAAGCGCATAGAGACATCCTTAAACCTGTCCGTATCGATCCGGAGCGGATAGTCTCTTGTCATCCGCTCCAGCATCCATTTCTGGTTAAAAATTTTACCGATAATGAAATTGCGGGCAATTCGCGCAGAAGCGGTCCTATCCTCCGACAACAAATATTGCTTTTTGCGTAACAGCACGTTTCCTTTGCTTTCACCGATCACTCTTGCCACGAATCGCCCGCTTCTGGACAGAAACACCATCGAAATATTCCGCTCGGCACAATATCCCATCAGTGCAGGGCTGGCGCCGGTGTATCCGAAAGTTACGACAGCCTCCAGATTATGCAGCGGAATGCGATGCAGGCGCTCCTGCTCCTTCATCATCACGATATTGTCGCCATCCAGCGCCAAATACACATCCGGTTGCGTTACGAACAACGTGCCGAGCAGCTTCTTCATTCCCTGATTTTCCCTTCAATATAACTTCGCACGGTTCGCTTGTTCATCAGATCCGGCAAACAGACATGCTGCAGGGAACAGTTCTTGCAAAATGGCCCCGTCTTGACTTTGGGCGTATGCCTGCGAGCGTAATAATCATGCATTTCCGCAACAAGATGCCGCACTTGCTGTTTCACTTCCGACGTTAGCGGCACTTCCACCCGGTGTTTGATTTCATTGTAAAACAAAAACCCGGCCTCCACTTTGCAAAGCAGCATTTCCTCCAGACAAATCGCCTGGGCGGCGAGCTGGACCACGTCTTCATCGCCTTTTTTGGGCTTGCCGCGCTTGTACTCGACCGGATATGCGAGATATTTGCCCTCTGCGCCGCTGATCGGCACTCCATGATCGTCCCGGATAAACTCCACAACATCACAGACGCCGGTGATGCCCAGCGTTTCGGACTTGACAGGCATGGCGCGGACAATTAGCCTGTCACCGCGTTTCTCTCTGGCAAACGGCTGATCCGCATGACGATGCAAATAGTCGCCCTCAATCGTCCGGACGTTATCCGCCCATTGCTGTTCAATGTGGATAAGTGCCCACTGCCGTTTACAAAATTGGAAATGCTGGATGCCGGAAAGCATCAATTTGTCGTCCTCACTGATCATATGCCGCTGATGATCTCAACTTCCAGCCCATCCAGGCGGTTTACGGTAAATTCGTAATCTTCAAATGTGCGCGGCTCTTCCGTCTTTCTCTTCCATACGAGCGATTGATGTACTTTGGCGGACGAGTATTGTCCCAATTTGCTGTTATGCGCCCACCAGTAAACCGTATTCACTTCCATGCTGCCTTCCGGACGGGCCGAGGACGCATCATTTTCAAACAGTGTCCGCAACGCTTCCTTGATTTTCGCCGCATCCTCATGTGTAAACCCTGTTTTCTCCGCCAGCTGGGTATTGATGCTGCCATAGAAAACATATACACCCGATTCCACCCGATGCTTCATGCCCATCGTATCGGAACCTCTTTTCTCCCCTGGCTCGCTGTTGACGCTCTTGGTAATCTGGAGGCTCGCAATATCAATCGGCTCGAGACTGGTTGCCGGATGTATCGACACCGGTCCCCGGACGCCCACCGAAACGCCAGATGAACCTTTTTCCGGTTTGAAAGCAAACACCTGTCCGAAGCTGCGCACATCAATCCATTGCTGGCATGCGACTCTGGCGAACTCGTCGTTGTTTACCGTTTTGGATTTCAGCAATTTTTCCAGTTCCGGATTGCCTTCGGCCCTTTCGCGCAAGCTGCCGAAACCGTCCGTTCTCCGGTCGTTCGACTGCACGAAAATCGCCTCGCCCATATCCTGCAGACGGTTGCGAATTTTGCGTTTGATCGCCACATCGGAAATTTCGCCATGGCCATCGTAGTTTTGTCTCGGACGATTGCCATTCAGCGGATCGCCATTCGGGTTCGCCTTTTTGACGGACAGCACGACTGCAAAATCGATTTTATGATCCAAAATGGTCATAGGGTTCTCTCCTTTATTCTTGCGATTGTTCGCCGGACGGATCGGAATTGTCGTCCGGCTGTGTCTTGTCCTTCTTCTGGTAGAGGTCATGACGCTGACTGTAAAAACCGAGCAAATAAAGTCCTGTCAACGGGGCATTGTTGAAATCCGCCGGGGCAATCATCGATCCGACTTCGTCAATTATGGCAGATAAATAGCGTGCTCTGGTGCCAAGCTTCGCCTGGTAAGGCTGCAAGCTTTCCTGAATCGTCTTCCATGTTCTGGCCGGATGCCGGGAGAACGCGTTCATATACCGGATTGCATTCGTCGCGCGTTGTTCTTCTGGACCGAGCGCATTTCGCTCCAATACATCGGCGATTGCCAGCAACCGTCCGAACAAATAGCTGCGGTCCGTATTTTTCGTGTCCAGTGCCACGTCGAAACCCTCCTTCTCGTTCTTGTTGATGAGCGCACATGCAATGCTGAGCGTTTTTTCCCATTCCCACCGCTCCATCGACACCGGATTGGAAGCACGCTGCATGGCGCAAGAAACGATATCTTTCGGAATGGGCCGCTTGTCCAATATGCAGGGCAATAGACGCTCCATCAATCCTTTGACGACCTTGTCGTCAGCCTTTGATCCGTAAGCTGCATAAGCAATGTCTTTGGTTGCGGGAGCACCAAAAAACGCAATCAGAGCTTGCTGCTCGTTCCTGCGATATTTGTGCAGCCATACACATGTGGTGTGCCAGTGAATCAGCCGCTCAAAATACAGATCGATATCCATGTTGCGGTAATAGAGCACGCCCATGCGGCCTGTCGTTGCCGAATCCAGAATCAAAATATTGACATTGCGTGATCCATTGCCGGACAATTCGATCAATCTGTTTTTGTAGCCATCCATGGCTTTGGCAAATTCTTGCGCATGTGTCTTTCGGGTCAGAGGAACATCGTCAATGGCATCGTCCCGCAGAAATTGGAAGTCATAATAATCATCATCTGGTGCCGGCATGTCAACCGATTCATTGCCCCAAACGAGAAAAACGCGCCCGTCCACGATTTTGGCCTGCCGGTTGATCAGCCATTTGAGCGCATTGTGCGCTTTCTGCGAAACTTCATAACTGATGCTCGCTGCTTCACGGCTTTCATTGAACCTACCGCGAAAAGTGAAGCCGCTGGTGTCGTTGGCCGAAATCAGTTTCGCTTTATCCGCGGGATTCCGGATTTTGTTGGCGTGACGCTCCGAACTGGGCAATCGTTGACCCGTAACATAACATAGATCGTAATCTTCCAGCCGCTCATTGTAATATCGGATAAAAGATTCATAGACTTCCGGATCGTTCCACACTTTCACCGATGCGCCATCGGGCGAGTATACGGTGAAACGGACAAATGTGCTGAACTGGTCAGTTGGCACAACGGAAAATATTTTGGGTTTTTCCTTATATAGCGCTTCCAATTTTGCGTCCCATCTTTCCGCCAATCGGTTGTTCTCGTCCACGCACAACACGCCTGCCTGCACCAGATCCCGAATCAAATGTCCTTTGCGCAAATAGTTGTAAATGCTTCGTACTTTCGGATGCCCGTGCGCAGAATTGGCCCAGTTGGCCAATTCCTGAATGTAAGTGTCGAAGGGAAGCTCCTTCTTGACTTCGCCCCCGTAATCCGCAAAATCTCCTGCCACATATGCCAATTTATCATGAAGCGGATAAGGCGCGATGACGGTGCCCGACCGGCTGGCCGCACTCTCTGTACAAGGGATGAGCGTGTTCATCTCGTTTTTGTCCTCAATGACGAAAGCACTCAAAAACTCCCCGTCTTCTGTTATAGTAACTTCCACATGCGCATTCTGGGTCGTATGGCTGATCGGAAGCAGCGTAAAGGTTTGTCCATTGCGCTTCGTCTCTATCTTGCCTACAAATTTGTGTTCATTCGCCTGGTAGGTTTCGTACAAATTCAGCAGCCAGCTCATGGCGACCTCCCTTCTTCCAGCTGAGCGAACAAATCATCGGCCGTTTGTACGTTTGATCGGTCAAAATGTTTGGGCAACAGACTCGAGACCGTCCTCACCTGCGTACACGCCTCCGGACGAATAAACGTAATGACCCCGTTTTTCATCACCGGATTCCAGAGTCTGACCTCCAACCGGTTGCGCCCTGTCTCGTCCGGATAATTGATGCCATGAACCATGGTTCCGAGATGGATGTCTCCATAGTTGTCGTAGAAACCTTCTCCTTCATCGAAATCGCAAGGTTCTACGTACGCTTGACATTCCCGGGTACCCAGAAAAATATCCCTTCTCCCGCCTGCCTTCAGTGAACGCTTGAGAATGTTGTGGTGTTTGTGCTCGTTGCGGTCATGCGCCAGATCGGGACGGTGTTCGTTGAATTCAAAATAGGCGCGAACGCGGTATTCCACATCTTTCAGGTACGTGTAATTGGCCAGCGTATTGCCGCCACCGTATTCAATGGGTCGCACGCCCTTGGATTCCATGCGGATTGGATTCATTACGCGTACTTTGTCGATATAGATGATGATTGTGGGTTTCCAGTAGATGCTCTCCACGATTCCCTTTAGCGCCTGATAGGTTGGAACCTGGTATGAGAGCTTCTCGCCGCCCAATTTCGTCAAAGGATTGGTAAATAGCGCATAGCGGCCGTAGACTTTGAATTCAATCGCGTTTCTGATGGAAATCACCTCCTTTGGCTAACCGAAATATAACCCTCCGCCGCTGTCTCCCTGCACATCCAGTCCAAAACGGTCGCTGTAGGCGTAATCTTTCAAGGCCAGCACCTTTCCATCCAACAATTCCACCACCCCGTCACCCAACTGCTTCAGTTCGTGGGAATGCACATTGATGGTATAGCGCTGTGCCCTTCTCAACAGCTTCGACAAATCATCGATTCGCTCCGCGCCGTTCAATTCCGCTATGATTTCACGCCCGTCCCGATACGGAACAATCACGGCTGTCGTCGCGTCATCGATGACTTTGAAATAATCAGCCGCCGTCCGGTGACTATGCGTCAATGCAAGCGGAACCGTCTGATGCATCTCTCTATATTCGTGAAAATACGGATGCTGCTGCCTGTCGGACAACAGCAATGCCGTCATTTTTACTCCATGTTCCCGAATGGTATAGTCGAGATCGGGTTCAAACGCGGTGTAGTATTCCTCAAAATACTTGTCCATCGCCTCTTTTCCCAAAATTTCTCCCCCATACCTGCCGGGATTGCACCTCAAGTCTTCAAAAATATTTTTTGCAATGTGTTTGCCCACTGCAATTTCCTTCAGGCGACCCAAATTTTCTTCCGCATGATCGACGACATATACCTGTCGGACCTGATCCCTGCCATGCCGGTTGCACCTTCCTGCTGCCTGTGCAATCGAATCCAGTCCGGCCAGCGAACGCACAACACAATCAAAGCTGATATCGACTCCGGCTTCAATCAACTGTGTGCTTATGCAAATCACCTGTTGCTCCGACGACAACAGTTGTCTGATTTCCTCCAGAATATGTTGCCTGTGCTCGGCACACATCGAGGTGCTCAGATGATAGACCGGAATGTCCAGGGGCGCCAGACATTCGTACAGTTTTTTGACGACTTCCTTCGTATTCAAGATCACCAATACACTTCGCAATTTTTGAATCCGTTCCGTGACAAACTCGGCCAGCCGCTCTGTCGTCATCGTTCCTTCGTGCAACTTCCCGATGATTTCCACCCTTCTGAAGGCTTCTTCCATTTCCGGCAGATATTTGACCATCTCTGCGTCTTCGGCGATGTTCAGCTTGTGGCGAACATAATGAAGAGCAGGTTGTGTGGCAGTGCATAACACGATGCTGGCGTTCGCCTTGTTCTTCAGAAAGTTAAGCGCACGGTTAAACAAGGAAATGCATGAGATCGGCACCTTCTGCACTTCGTCGAAAATGATGATCGCATTGCTCAAATTGTGCAGTCTGCGGATATCCCTGCTGCTCCGCGTATAAAACGTATTCAAAAACTGGACCAGTGTCGTGAAAATAATCGGGGAATCCCAGTTATCCCGGGCCAGCTTCAGCTTGAGTTTCGTATCCAGCACATCTTCATCCCGGTCATCTTCCAGGTTCGAGTCGTCCGCAACATTCGAATGGTGTTCCAGCAGATGTGCATCGTCTTGAATGATATCCCGAACTTCCTGGGCGTTCTGTTCGATGATGGTCAGGTACGGAACAACGTAAATTATGCGCGTTTTGTCCTTGTCGATTGCATGCCGAAGTGCATACCGCAGACTGGCCAAAGTCTTGCCCCCTCCGGTGGGAATCGACAGGGTGTAAATATCGGAAGGCTGCTGCGCAAACTGCTCACATGCCGCAGACATCTGCTGCCTGAGTTTGCTGATCCGGGGGTTGGCTTTGGAAGTATGCTGCAAATGGAGTAGATGATTCAAGAGTTTATCGTAGTAGCGTTGAAACAATGATTTGCGGTCTGGTTCGCTTTGGATTGGCTCGTCCTCTTCAAACATTCTCGTATTCGTCCGATCCGCGTCGATCAAAGCGCTAAACACATATTTGGTCAGAAACATGAGTTGAGCCGGATTATCCTTCGCCGCCGGGTCTATGTACGCTTCCAATTCACGGACTGCCTCATCCACATAGCGTTGAAAATCCCGTTCATTTATCACCTTCTCAAAAAACAAAGCTTTGGCCTGACTGTAATCTATGGGCTTGTCCCTGACACGGTCCAAATAACCGGATTCAGCTTGCGGACCAAGAAAATCATGGAGGTAGGAATGGTGGGAAATGATCGCGTTGCCTACGATTTCCGCTAACAATTCATGGATTTTTGTAGTGCGCGTTTTTTTGAAGAGATCAAACAACAGTTTGCCTCCGGCTGTTGAGTGATCCACTTCTCCTCTTCTGGGTGCGTCATCACGGTTGGCGGTTGCTTTAAGCAGATAGTCCCTGAACTCGTCTGTAAACTTGCCCAGATCATGCAACATGCCGGCAAGCCCGGCAATATGTTTCACGCCGATCTTGTCGCCATATTGTTCTGCCAGCAATTTGACTTCCAGCAAATGGGCTTCCACTGTCTGGAATACGTGATCGCTTTGCCGAATATGCGCCAGATATTCCGTCATGACATCCTCCTGGCATTCGCTGGGATTTCAAAACGAGGAAATATACCTACTGATATCTGGTTTTATAGGTAAATTGGCATAGATTGAACATGCTATCCGCCGGTGTTTTTTGCAAAACACTTAGTCGTAATTACCTATTCTCCTTCAAGATGAATAATCCTTCTTTATTTTCCAACATTTTTAAACGACGGATTGTAATATGAAGTGCGACAGAAAAAAATAAAGAAGCCCATGGATGGATTCGTGTAAAATGGAAGTCGCCAAACACCCATTCGTACAGGAGG
>Ga0310836_101836_pt1 | contig 10370 bp, 10 predicted proteins | sample SM_ome_4_FD_201310 | JGI IMG/M metagenome (GOLD analysis project Ga0310836, IMG submission 201310) | Sorghum-adapted microbial communities enriched on stacked mutant (SM) sorghum from Joint BioEnergy Institute, Emeryville, California... ... | reverse complement strand
TGTCGGGCAACGCGTTGAAAGGTCATTTCCTCGTACCCCGATGTTTCGATGATTTCGTACGCAGCGTCCAGAATCGCCTTTTCCAGTTCTTCTCCCCGTCTTCGTTCCGCTTTCAATGACTTTTCCTCCCGAAAGATGCTGCAATCATTATACAACAAATAAGATACATGTTGCACCTTATTCAAAAAGCATGTATACTTATTTCGAAAATAAGATACATCATGTACCTTAATTAAGGAGTGGACGCACGTGAATCAAACCGACGGAACACTGCCGAAAGATCTTGTCCGCGTCGCACTGGTGCTGGTGTTCGGAGCGGTCGCCCCCATGCTGGACACCACCATGGTGAACATCGCGGTGAATCATTTCAGCCGGGATTTTCAAACTTCGCTGGAAACGGTGCAGTGGGTCATGACCGGCTATGTGCTGGCCCTGGCCATCGCCGTCCCTTTCTCCGGCTGGCTGGTTCAGCGGTTTGAGGGTAAATCCGTATATTTCATCGCGGAGCTGCTGTTCCTGCTCAGTTCCCTGCTGGCGGGGTTGTCCTGGAACATCGAAAGCCTGATTGCGTTCCGCATTGTGCAAGGGTTCGCCGCCGGGCTGATCATTCCCCTGCTGACCACGCTGCTTGTACAAGCCGCGGGACAGGATCAAATGGGGCGCTTGATGGCCATCGTGGGCTTGCCCATCATTCTCGGCCCCATCCTCGGCCCGGTCGCCGGTGGACTGCTCGTGGAGTATGCCTCTTGGCGCTGGATTTTCTACATCAATGTCCCGATCGGAATCATCGCCCTGGCTTTGATTTCCATGAAAATGCCGAGATTTCCCGCCACCAACAGACGCGCTGCGCTGGATTGGACCGGCATTCTGCTGCTGGGCGGACTTTCCGCAAGTTTCATCTACGGGATCTCGCGGGGGGCGGAAGGCGGCAGTTTTGGCGGCGGGGCTTCGATCGGCTTTATCGCGCTGGGCGTTATCTTGACGATCGCCTATATCGTTTACGCCCTTGTCCGCTCCTCGGCCGTCATCGTGCCCCTCAGCCTGTTCCGATACAAAAGCTTCACCGGGTCCGTCATCGCCTTGTTCCTGGCCGGTTTCGGGACGAACGGCGCCATGCTGCTGCTGCCTTTGTACTTTCAAAATGTTCGGCACGACTCCGTCATCTCCGCCGCGCTCGCGCTCATTCCGCAAGGTGCGGGCATGCTGCTCGCCAGACCCGTTATTGGGACGCTCACCGACCGGATCGGAGCCCGGCTTATTGTCCTGGCCGCTACGGCGATTACGGTCGCGGGAACCGTTCCGTTCATCCTTTTCCCGCCGGACGTTCCTTATTGGCAGATCGGCCTTGCACTGTTTATTCGGGGAATCGGTGTCGGCGGCATCACGATTCCGGTGATGACGGATTCCTATACGGGGCTCTCCGGCCATCAAGTTCCGCAAGCGAGCGTCGCCACGCGCATCATCCAGAATATCGGCGGTGCCTTCGGTTCGAGCGTACTGGCAACGGTCGTGGCCCTGCAATTGCGACAAGCCGTTCCCGCTCTCCCGCATGAAGCCGCCGCCTATCACACCGGCTTTCTTGTCGCTACCGTGATGACCGCGGCAATGGCCATACCCGCCTTCCTCTTGACAAGCAAGACGAAGGCAAAGGCCCGAGCGTGACCAAGTGCTATTGAAAATACTTGAGTCCGCTTGGAAAACAAAGGGAAATTGTGGCAAAGCAAAGCCCCAAACTTCCCTGCTGATCAGGGGGTTTGGGGCATTGCTTTTGTAAGCCGCGGTGAGGGGGGAGTCTGGGCTGTGCCTTTTGTCTTCTATCTATATCATTACTCATTTACAAAAACCGTTTGTGCACCTTTTTTCCATCGTAGGTAAACTGCACCGCACGCTCCTCGATCACCGTCTCCAGATGGACGTTTTTGCCCCAAAGCTGGTAGATGTACGGCAGCGTCTTTTCCAGGTACTTGACATCCAGCTCCAATCCCTCGTAGTAATGCTTCAGGTACAGCTCGCCGGCCCGCAGGTAATCGCCGTCTTCGACCATGACGTACGGAAAGCCGCCGTTGACACGCGTCGCGGCCAGGCCGTCCCGCACCTGTTCCCAGGATTTTTCCGTCACCACCCAGTCGTTTCCCTGCTTGCCGAACAGGTACAAGTCCAGCTTTTCGACCAGCTCCTTGGTCAGGTAATTGCGCAGAAAGCTGATGTCCGACTCCAACTCGCGCACCTCGAAAATCTTTGCCCTTCCCTGTCCCGGCTTGCGTCCATAGCGCTCCTGCTCTTCCTTGGTCGGGTTATCCCAGCGCTCCTCGATATCCTCAAAAATTTTCAGCCCGAGATGATACGGATTGATGCTGGTCGGCGACGGTTGGATCACCGAGGCGTGCAGCTTGGCAAAGTCGATCGTCTCCGCTTCCGTCAGGTCCAACTCCCGCAGGATGCGCAAGTGCCAGTAGGTGGCCCAGCCTTCATTCATGATCTTCGTCTCCAACTGCGGCCAGAAATAGAGCATCTCTTCGCGGATGATTGTCATGATGTCCCGCTGCCAGTCCTCCAGAACGGTGCTGTACTCCATGATGAACAACAGCAGGTCTTTCTCCGGTTCGGGCGGGAACTTGCGGGTCGGCTTCCCTTGATCGGCTGGCTGTTCGTCTGTGCGATCCAGCCGCCACAGGTCGTCGTACGGCGTGGTCCGCTCTGTTTTGCCCGGTTTGCCGGTCGTCTCCTCCACCTCCCGCTTCCAGCGCAGTTTCGGCCGCAGCAGACTGGGATCGATGTGCTCCTGAATGGACAGGCAGGCGTCCAAAAACGACTCCACTGCCTCCTTGCCGTGCTTGATCTCGTACTGCCGAATCCGCTCCGAGCTGGCCGCCATGCTCTCCACCATGTCGCGGTTGGTGTTGGAGAACCGCACGTTGTTTTTGAAAAAGTCGCAGTGGGCCAAGACGTGGGCGACGATCAGCTTGTTCTGGATCAGCGTGTTGCCATCCAACAGAAAGGCGTAGCACGGGTTGGAGTTGATCACCAACTCGTAGATTTTGCTCAAATTGAGGTCGTACTGGAGCTTCATCCGGTAAAAGGATTTGCCAAAGCTCCAATGCGAGAACCGCGTCGGCATGCCGTACGCGCCAAACGTGTAGATGATGTCAGCCGGGCATATCTCGTAGCGCATCGGGTAAAAGTCAAGGCCAAAGCCTTTGGCGATTTCCGTGATTTCTTCAATCGAGCGCTCCAGTTCCTTGCGTTCGTCGTTGGTCATGTCGCTTCCCCCCATTTCTTCTCTCCACTATGTATATGGGAGCAGCTTGCATGAGAGCACTCGACAAGACGACGATGTAAAGCCGACCACCTTTGAGCTGGCCAATGACAAAGACGCCCCTTTTGCCGGGACGTCTTTGCCGCTGTCTGCACTAATCCGGTTGTTAACCTTGGATCCAGTCGCGTACGCCATAATAAATGAGTGCACCCGAGAACACGACTGCCGCCACGATACCAACGCCATCGACGACAGGATCGATAAAGGAGAGGAACGTGCCTTCCAGCGGAATTTTCAAGAAGGACCAACCGCCTACGAGGCCGCCCACCAGCGTTGTCCATTTGCCCATGCTGCTCACCTCCTGCGGCGGCGACATCAGAAAGCTGCCGCCTTACTGCATCCTATGTCGCAAGTTGTGAGACGGTCTGGACGAAAGGCCAAAGTGCGCGTTCAACAATTTGCAATTGGGCATGAACGCCGTGATTGCGGTACAATAACGCTATATATGCATATCGTTACACAAAGGAGCGAATGTTTCGTGCGTATCTTTTTATTGCTTGGCGCTATCAGCGGTTTTCTCTCCGTCGCCTTGGGCGCATTTGGTTCCCATGTGCTGAAAGGCAAACTGAACGACTACCTGCTCAGCGTCTACCACACCGGGGTTACCTACCAGACGACACATGCGCTGGCGCTGGTGCTGGTCGCCCTGCTGTGCAAATGGTACCCTGAATCGTCTGTCCTGACCTGGGCGGGCTGGTGCTTCACTGTCGGCACCCTGCTCTTTTCCGGCAGCCTGTACGCCCTCAGCTTCACCAACATCAAAGCGCTCGGGGCAATCACGCCATTTGGCGGCGTCCTGTTCCTGGCCGGCTGGGCGCTTCTCGCCGTGCACGCCTGGAAATCTGTCTCGTAAGGAGGTTTTCCATGTCGCGGTTACCCGCTTGGGCATCTGCCTATCTCCATCATCTGGGAATAGCGCCGCGCCCGGCCGATTACGCCTTTCTCAGCGAACTGTGCCGCGCTCATCTGCAGGCGTTTCCGTTTGAAAACGTCGGCAAACTGCTGCAGGCCCGGCGGCCGGGGCACAAGAGCCTCCCCTCGCCTGAACAGTTTGTTGCCGACGCCGTCCGCTGCGGGTTTGGCGGCACCTGCTACGCCATCCACGCCAATCTCCTCTGGTTGCTAAGCGAGCTGGGCTTTTCTGCACATCTCGTGCCGGTGGGAACCTCCCATACGGCGGTCATCGTCCGGCTGCCGGAATGGGGAGGAGAGCCGGTCTACGTCGATCTGGGCTCCACCGCCCCCGTGTATCAGCCGGGCCGCTTTCGCCGCGATCCCGACAACTGCATCCGCTTTGGCCCGGAGACGGTGCGAATCACACCGGATGCGGAGCGGCCGGGCCGCTACCAATACCTGCATTACCGGGGGGAGAAGCTGGTGAACGAAGACTGGCACTTTGACCCGGAGGAGCGGCGGGAGCCGGACGATTTCGCCGAAGCGATCGACCGCTCGTTTGCCCCCGGCGCCTTCTTTCTCAACTGCCTGCGCATCCATGTGTATCAATGGGACAGCGAACGCAGCGTCTCATTGAAAAACAACACACTGCTGATCACGCACGCTGACGGCGGCGAGCGCCGGCTGACGCTCGGTTCCCTCCGGGAGCTGGAAGAGACGGTGGCGGACGAATTCCGCCTGCCCCGCTTGCCGGTCAGGGAGGCGGTGGAGATCCTGCAGTCGCGGGGCGTTGATCTATTTGCAAATGAAACGTAGACACGTCTAGCTGGCTGCTGCTGCTGGAACAGCCGGTGTACGGATGCACGAAAAAAACCGCTGGATCAGCGGTTTTTTAAGCGAAATCGAGGGTCACAAGGCTTGCCTCCCTGATCCTCTCTTTGCGTGACGGCCAGATACATGGTCACCGCCAGCAGGATGAGATCCAGCTCGTACCCTCCTGCGCCGTTCGCACCGATCAGGCCGTTTGACCATTTGACGGTAACGATGGCACCGACCATGATCACAGCCAGAAGCAGCGACGCAGGCCGTACCGCCAGCCCGATCACAAGCGCCATCCCACCCAGCAGTTCCGCCAGCGTCACCAGATAGGCCAACCATGTCGGAAGTCCGACACTCCCGAACCACTCGGCCACCACTCCCAATCCTTTTTGCAGCTTCTGCAGGCCGTGGGCAAAGAAAATCAAGCCCGTCACCATCCGCAGGACGACGAACGCCGCTTTCTCCCGCATCCGACTCCCTCCTCACCACCAGCATATGCCGATGCCCGGACAAACAGCATCACGATATCCGTCCCCGCCAACAAAAAAAGCAGTCGGAAAACCCAATTGTTCCCGACTGCTTTTTACGCTTGTCCGGCGAAGGTCCGCTTTCGCCGATACCTCCAAAGCCGTTTTTCTTACATCAGGACCAGATACAGCACCGCTGCCAGCACGATGCGATAAAGGGCAAACGGAACCAGTTTGATCCGGTTGATCAGCTTCAAGAAGAAGCGGATGAAGAGCAGCGCAAAAACGAATGCGCTGATGAAGCCGACCGCAAAAAACGGCAGGGCATCAAGGGTGAAGGAATCCCAGTGCTTCAAGAGCGACAGGCAGCTTGCCCCCAACATGACAGGGACAGCCATGATAAAGGTAAAATCGGACGCAGCGCGGTGGCTCAATCCCAACAGCACCCCGCCTGAAATCGTCGAACCGGAACGGGAGAAGCCCGGCCACAGCGCAATGCATTGAAACAACCCGATCAAGAAGGCCTGCTTGTACGTAAGCTGGTCAACCGTCTCCACTTTCGGCCTGCCCGGGCGGAACCAATCAGCGGCCAGCATCAGGAAAGCGCCCGCCACCAATCCGATCAGCACGGTGTTCACCGAAAACAGGTATTGGTCGATGTAGTCCTCAAACAGGAGGCCCAATACGGCAGCCGGCAGCAGCCCGACGATCACCTGACCCAGCTTCAGTTTGCGGCCGGAGGCTTGTCCGCCTGTCGCGCGTCTCCGCAGCCCGAGCAGATCGAAAAAGCGCTCTTGAAAGACGATTACCACAGCCAGGATCGATCCGAGCTGTATCACCACCTTGAAGGTGTTGGCCACCTCGGGGGAAAACATCTCCTTGGATTTCAGCCACATATCGTCAACGATGATCATATGCCCGGTCGAGGAGACGGGCGCAAATTCCGTCAGTCCTTCCACAAGCCCTAACACGAATGCTACGAACATTGACCACAGATCCATTGTACTCACCTTTCTGGCAAAAGAGGCAGTTTGACGACGCCGTTTGCCTCCTCGCTTGTCTCGCGCATGATCGCTTGCGCCACGCCCTTCATTTTAACGTACTTTCCCATTCACCCCAAGCCTAAATTTTTTTGCTCCGTTCGTCCCATAAAAACCCCCGCCGGAGCTTGAGACACCGGCGAGGGTTACCCTCACGCCGCCGGCAGACGCCTGGCGGATGTGCTGATGTGCAGGGCGCGGGATCAATTCCCATCCGATCGTCGGGATGACGTCCGCTCGCGCTGATATTCCACGTTTTATTTCGTCAGGTGGAGAAACTCGTCGATGTCGGCGACGGCCCGATCCACGGCCTTCTGCCAAAACCGGACGTCGGTAATGTCCTCATCCAGATGCCGTTTTGCCAGCTCTTCCACGGTCATCCGTCCCGTATCGCGCAGCAGGGCGTCGTACTTGTCGGCAAAGGCCGGTCCCTCCTGCAGGGCGCGCGCGTACACGCTCAGGCTGAACAAATAGCCGAAGGTGTACGGGAAGTTGTAGAAGGGATACGTCGTGATGTAAAAATGCAGCTTGGACGCCCAGAAAAGCGGCTCGTATTCGGCCAGCGCGTCGCTGTACGCCTTTTTCTGCGCTTCCAGCATCATGCGACTCAGCTCCTCTGCGCTGACCAGCCCGTTTCTCCGCTTGGCGTAAAAGTTTTTTTCAAACAGGAAGCGGGCCTGGATGTTCATGAGAAAGGCGATGGTCTGCTGCACTTTGTCTTCCAGGAGAGCCACCCGCTCCTCCGTACTGGCGGCGTTCTTCACCGCCGCGTCCGCCACGATCATCTCGGCAAATGTAGAAGCCGTCTCCGCCACGTTCATCGCGTAGTTTTGCGCCAGCGGGGGCAGATCGTTCATGACGTGCTGGTGATAGGCGTGCCCCAGTTCATGCGCCAGGGTGGACACGTTTTGCATGCTGCCCGCGTAGGTCATAAACACGCGAGACTGGCCCTTGGCCGGAAAGCTGGTGCAGAAGCCGCCTGGCCGTTTGCCTGGCCGGTCCTCTGCCTCGATCCATCCATTCTCGAAGGCGTTTTGAGCAAAGGCGGCCAATTTCGGGCTGAACCGGCCAAACTGTTCGAGGATGAACGCAGCGCCTTCCTCATAAGACAACTTCTTGTGCTGACGGCCGATCGGAGCGGACAAATCGTACCAGCTCAATTTGTCCACGCCCAGCAGCTTGGCCTTGCGCTCCAGGTACGCGACGAGCCGATCTTTGCGGTTGTCGATCGCCTGCCACATCGCGTCCAGCGTCTTTTCCTGCATCCGCCCGATGTCCAGCGGCTCTCGCAGCACGGAGTCCCATCCCCGATGCCGGTACAGCGCCAGACGAAAACCGCCCAGGTGATTGAGCGCCTGTGCGCACAGTTCCGCCTCCTGCGCCCAGGCCTCCTTCCATTTGGCAAAAACGCGAGCGCGGACGCTGCGGTCCGGATGGTGCATCAAATTGGCGGCCTGGCCGACGGAGAGACGCTTCGTCTCGCCATCCACCTCCACTTCGATGGTCATGCGGCCAACGACGGTATTGTAGAGGTCCTGCCAGGCGTGGTATCCGTCCACGGCCAGGTCGTTGGCCAGCACCTCCTGAGCGGGCGGAAGCTTTTCCTTTGCCCGTCTGCGTCGTTCATTGAGATTGAACGCGACCGGCTTCACCTCCGGAGCGGCGAGCAGCTTGTTCCAGGCCGGCTCGTCGATCGCGAGCAGGTGTTCCTCCCATTTGGACAGCGCCGCAGCGAATGACGCGGATACGGTTTTCACCCGTCCGCTCAGGAGTTTGGCCTGTTCGTCTTTTACATCTTGGGCGGTCAGGCAGGAGACAAACGCTCCCGCCTCCTTCAGCCGAACAGCAATGCTCTGCACTTGGGTGAGCAGGGAAACAAATGCATCCTTGTCGTCGATCCGCACGCGATCGGCGCTCACCTGCGCCTGCAGTGCGGCAATATCTCCTTCCAGCATGCTGAGAAATGCGCGAAAGGACTCGGACTCGCTTCCGCCGGAAAACAGCACCTCCAGATTCCAGCGCATCGGCAATGGCGTTTTCATGTATATCCCTCCCTGATTATGTATACGCACAAGTACTCTCTTTCACAGCACTCAGCAAAAACCTCTTTTTCAGTCAAAATTTTTGTATATGATCCTGCTGTAGTTACCACATGCTTCACTTACAAGGAGATTTCTTACATGAATTACCTCTTTCAACGAAAAAAGCAACCTGCAATGTCAGGTTGCTCAGCATGCAGACAAAGTCCGTGGCGCATGGGTGATCGGGCCCGCTCGCTCTCTTGACGACCAAGCAAAGAAGTGGATGATGTCCGCTCCAAAACGCGACGCGGGCAGGGGGCACAAATCTCACCCGCCACATATTGCCCGCTCCCACTACCGTTCTTTCATTATATATCTGTTCAGGATAAACCTGGCCACACCCGCTGCGTCGTCAATGGCGTACACCGGCAGTGTCGGGTGCGCAAACGGCTCCCAGCTAGCCACAGCCACGGGCCGGGTGACTGCCTCCACCAATTCACGGTGCGCCGGGTCGCGGAGCACGACCAGTTTCTCGTAGTCCTCTTGCTTGAATCCCTCGACCAGAACAAAATCGGCACCGGCTTCCGCCATTCGTTCCACCAAAACAGACAGCGGGACGGGCTTCAGCTCCAGCATCGCCGTCTTGCTCCGCGAGACGATTGCCACCAGTGACGCTCCCGCATCGCGGTATCGCCATGTGTCCTTGCCCGGTCGGTCCCACTCAAAATCGTGACCGCCGTCGTGTTTGATCACGCCGACGCGCAGCCCCTCCTGCTCCAGCAGCGGAATCAGTTTGGTCAACAGCGTTGTCTTGCCCGAATTGGAATAGCCCACCACCTGCAGCACGCTCGGCTTGTTTGCCATGCACTACGCCTCCTCTCTCCACTCCGGCGCGGCGTGGGGAATCACGTCGACGGTCTCCCCCGCCTGTTTGCCCCGGCCACCAGCCGGGATGATCAGGAAGCATTCGCTTTTGCCCAGCGTGGACAGGTTGCCCGCCTTGTCGTTGTGGTCGGGAACGACGTACAGTTTTCCCTCCCGCTCCGTCAGCCGACCGCGCAAATAGCGCGGGAAGGGACACGGTTTCGTGTAGGACTCCGCCAGCGTGGCCCGGATGCGTCGCAGGCCAGTCTCTCGGTCGCCCTGCAGTCGGCGCAGCACGGGACGGACGAACAGCTGGGCGCCGAGAAAGCAAGCCCCCGGATTGCCCGACAGCGCACAGACCAGTTTGTCTCGGAACAAAAGGCCGGTTGTCGGTCCGCCCGGCCGCATCGCGACACGGTTGAACAGCAGGGTGACCTCCGGATCGTTGGCCAACGCGGCCATTACGTCGAAGTCTCCGACCGACACACCGCCGCTCGTCACCAGCAGGTCGACCTCCTCCAGACATTTGGCCAGCTGCCGCTTGGCCAGAGCCAGATCGTCCGGCAATCGTCCGAACCACACCGGGATGCCGCCCGCCTCGGCGATCAAGGCGGACAGCATTACCGCGTTGCTGTTGCGAATTTTGCCCGGCTCAAGCGGCTGGTCCACATCCAGCAGTTCCGTGCCGGTGGAAATCAATCCGACGCGCGGTCTGCGGACGACCGGAACCTGCGCGTAGCCAAACGCCGCCAACACGGCCAAGATCCCCGCGTTGATCCGCGTTCCCGCCTGGGCCACGCACGCGCCGGCAGCGATTTCTTCACCCCTGCGGGAGATGTTTTCTCCAGGGCGAAGCGCCCGTTTTACCCCGACCCACTCCAGCTGCCGGCCGGGCTGCTCCGTCTGTTCGAACATGATCACGGCATCAGCTCCCGGCGGGATCATCGCG
>Ga0310836_101834_pt1 | contig 10379 bp, 8 predicted proteins | sample SM_ome_4_FD_201310 | JGI IMG/M metagenome (GOLD analysis project Ga0310836, IMG submission 201310) | Sorghum-adapted microbial communities enriched on stacked mutant (SM) sorghum from Joint BioEnergy Institute, Emeryville, California... ... | reverse complement strand
CCATCAATAAGATTTCCGGGTCATTTGCCAAAACCCTCGCCAGTTGAACCCGCTGTTTCATACCACCGGAAAGCTCTTCCGGTAATTTCTTTTCATGATCGCTTAACCCAACTAAGCGTAAGTATTTATCCGATATCGAGTTTCGCTCGACTTTACTAACCTTTTGCATTTTCAAACCAAATTCCACATTTTCCCTTACATTTAGCCAGGGAAATAACGCTGCATCAGGCTGTTGAAACACCATCGCTCTTTCTTTTCCAGGACCTCTTACTTCTTTATTTTGTATAAAGAAATCGCCGCCTGACTTACTAATAAATCCCGCTATAATGTTTAATAATGTAGATTTACCGCAGCCGCTCGGTCCAAGCAATATGAAGAATTCACCACGTGGAATCTCAAGATTAATTTCTTGAATGACATTTTCATTTGCCTTTCCATCATAGCTTTTAAAAAGATCTTTTATCACTATTGAATTTTTTTGTACTTTGCTCATGTATAATCACCTCTTTTTGATAAAAATTAAAAGGCCGTATTCTCCAAATGTAGAAGAATACGACCTCTAGTCGACTAGTCGGTCATTTAGCCAGATACCTTTATACCGTATGGGCTCATCAACCAAAGTACTATAGTCACCGGCATGCACCAAACTACTATGATAATAATTCCTATAAGGTTAATTTGAATAAATAATATCGAACTGAATATACACTGTCAAGATGTTTTTTACTCTGAATTTGAGCGTTATATTAAAAATTATTCTGATAGTTCTCTTGACAACAAATTATACTAAGTATAATATCTTTGTAACCCGATAAATTTACATTGTTTAATTACATGACAAAAGGCGATTGCCGACCAGTCATCTGGAGGCCAGAACACCGTGCAAGCGGTTGTGCTGGCCTCCTCTTGTTTATCCGCAAAATCTTTCAATTATAAAGGAGGCTGATGCAAACGAGGAACAAGTGTATTTCTTGAAAGTAAAAGGCCGATTTTTGTAAGAATCTACTGCGTGGGCAGCATTAAATCCCCAAAAAACGGGGCAATTAATAGAGGGAGGTACTATTATGAGCGTAGTTGATAAAAACATTATCACCAATACAAATGTGGAAATACAACCCGTAGCGGGCCGGATCGGTGCCGAGATACGAGGAATTCATCTTTCTCCGGATCTTGATGCTCAAACAGTGAACATAATCCGACAGGCATTACTGAAATATAAAGTAATTTTCTTCCGTGGGCAGCACCATATTGATGACGCGAGCCAGGAAGCGCTGGCACAGTTGTTAGGTAACCCGGTTGCACATCCAACAGTACCAACGAGAGAAAAAACAAGCTATATACATGAACTTGACTCCACTCATGGAGGAGGACGAGCCAACTCCTGGCATACTGATGTAACTTTTGTGGATGCATATCCAAAAGCATCCATTCTCCGCGCAGTTGTTGTTCCGCCTGCTGGCGGCGATACAGTATGGGCAAATACCGCAGCCGCATATCAAGACCTGCCTCCTGCTTTACGCGATCTCGCTGATAAACTCTGGGCACTGCACACGAATGAGTATGACTATGCAGGCCGGCATATAAAAGCTTCCCCGGAAGCCGTGCAGCATTACCGTGAAGTGTTTACTTCCACTGTATATGAAACGGAACATCCGGTAGTCCAGGTACACCCGGAAACAGGCGAGCGCACATTGATACTCGGGCATTTCGTCAAGAAAATTCTGGGTGTACCATCGTCCGATTCCGCTCATATTATCTCAGTTTTACAAGATTATATCACTAGATTGGAGAATACTGTACGCTGGCGTTGGGCCGCTGGCGACATCGCGATTTGGGATAATCGTGCAACACAGCACTATGCGATTAATGACTACGGGAATCAACACCGTATAGTACGCCGGGTCACAGTAACCGGTGATGTACCTGTTAGTATCGATGGCCGCCACAGTGTTACCCGTAAAGGCGGGGTGCCTAAACCGGAAGCTACCTCTGAATCAGCCTAATATTCGTGTTAATTTATAGAAAGTCCCGCATCATACGAAAAACGTAAAGATGCGGGACTTTTCTTTACCTTTAATGATGAGGGAAAACCAAAGGTTTTGGTTAAGCTTACTCCTTCATTCAATCCAATTTCACCTGCTAATTTCGTCTTTATTCCATACATAACAAAAAAGATCGCCTTAATTAGTTAAAAGCGATCTTTTTCTTTTTCAAATTTTTTGTAGGTGAAAAAACTTAGTTTTTAACAGTAGTTGCCTGTTCAAATCTTCCTTTTCTCTTTATTTTGTACCGCTGTTTTGTACCGCTGCTTTTTCCAGCGCCTGTGCAAGATCGTCAATTAAGTCGTCCGGATCTTCGATTCCGATAGACAGCCGGATTAAATCAGGAGTAACACCGGCGTCTTTTAACTCCGCTTCTGAAAGCTGCGAGTGTGTCGTACTTGCCGGATGAATAACGAGAGACTTCGCATCCGCCACATTAGCCAGAAGCGAGAAAATTTCCAAATGATTAATAAATGTTTTGCCTGCTTCCGCTCCCCCCTTAATCCCGAAGGTAAAAATCGAACCGGCTCCTTTCGGGAAGTACGTTTGCGCCAGATCATAATATTTGTTTCCCGGTAAGCCAGGGTAGTTGATCCATGCAACCTGCGGATGATTTGATAAAAACTCCACGACTTTTTTCGTGTTGGATACATGTTTTTCTACGCGGAGCGATAGCGTTTCAAGCCCCTGCAGGAACAGGAATGAATTGAACGGGCTGATGGCTGCGCCGGTATCCCGCAGGTACTGCACGCGCGCTTTTGTAATATAGGCGGCAGGAGCGAACGTTTCCTCATAACGAAGCCCGCCGTAGCTTGGATCCGGTTCTGTGAATTCAGGGAATCGGCCGCTGGTTGCCCAATCGAAATTTCCGCTGTCAACGAGCAGGCCACCGATGGAGGTGCCGTGTCCACCGATAAACTTCGTAGCAGAATGGACAACAATATCCGCCCCGTGCTCAAACGGCTTAATCAGATATGGCGTGCCGAAAGTATTGTCTACAATTAATGGAACGCCGTATTCGTGGGCAATATCGGCAACCGCCCGGATATCAATAATGTTGATTCCCGGATTCCCAATGCTTTCGATATAGACAGCCTTCGTCCGGTCATTTATGGCTTTCCGGAAATTTTCCGGATCATCGGGGTCTACGAATGTCGTACGAATTCCCAGTTTTGGGAGCGTAATCGAAAACAGGTTATAGGTGCCGCCGTATAATGTGCTGGCCGCCACAATTTCATCCCCGGTTCCGGCAAGATTTAAAATCGAGTACGTGACAGCCGCCGCGCCGGACGCAACCGCCAATGCGCCCACCCCTCCCTCCAGCGCCGCAATGCGTTGCTCCAACACATCTGTAGTCGGATTGCCTGTGCGGGTGTATAAATTTCCAACTTCCTCCAGAGAGAATAAGGTGGCTGCATGCTCTGTATTCTCAAAAATAAATGAGGTAGTCTGATAAATTGGCACAGCTCGCGCTCCTGTTGCCGGATCTGGACTTTGCCCTGCGTGTACCTGTAGTGTGTCGAATTTTAATGGCTTATTTCCCATGTTCTTTCCTCCTTATCCGATGTGCTGGTCCATAAAAAAAGACCAAATTTATTTTCAAAATAAATTTGGTCTCCAGTGGTCTGGTCAACACATCTATCATTTAAAGTATTGATATTAAATTTAATTGTATGTTTCTATCATTTTTAGAATGCAGGAACGACTGCAACTCCATATTTGTCCTCGATGAATTTTTTTACTTCCGGAGATGTCAAAGCAGCATCGAGTTTTTTGATTTCGTCCCGGTTCTCGTCTCCTTTACGGACAACAATTACATTGGCGTAAGGTGAGTCTTTGTCTTCTCGGAACAAAGCTGTATTTGGATCAATCTTGGCTTCCAGAATAATATTCGTATTGATAATCGCGCCGTCAAGATCCGGCAGGGATCTTACCAGCGTTGGAGCTTCGACTTCCTCGAATTCCAGTTTCTTTGGATTGTCCACGATGTCTTGCGGTGTCGCTTCATAGGTTGTAATACCGTCCCGCAGTTTAATTAACCCCTGCTGCTGTAGCAGAGCCAGCGCTCTGTATTCATTCGACGGGTTGTTTGGAATGCCGATTTTCGCGCCTTCTTTAAGTTCATCCTTTGATTTCACTTTGTCTGAATAGAAAGCGATCGGTTCTACGTGAACTTTCGTTACTGGAACAAAGTCATACCCTTTTTCTTTTTTGACAGAATCAAGATATGGGACGTGCTGGAAATAGTTCGCGTCAATTTGTTTGTCCTGCAGGGCTGGATTTAACTGCACTTCATCATCGAGCACGACAACTTCCAGATTAACGCCTTCTTCCTTCAACTTTGGTTTAATAAAATCGAGGATTTCCGCGTGCGGCACAGCCGCCGCTCCCACTTTCAGCGTAACTTCCTGTTTGTCAGTTTTTTCTTCCGCATTGCCCTGGGCGCTGGCATTTGAGCCAGACGTTTCACTGCTTTTCGTGGCTCCGCATCCTGCAACGAAAATACTTAAAATAATCAATAAAGATGTAATAATTCCTATACTTTTTTTAGCCATATGCAGCACTCCTATTTTTTATTTTCCTACTCAAATTTGTATCGCTTCCTATTTATATATCTCGCAATGTAATCACCTGTCCATTGAATGACTTGAACGAGAATAATAATTAACAGGACGGTTGAAAACAGAACATCTTCCCGGAATCTCTGATAGCCGAAGCGAACAGCCAGACTGCCCAGGCCACCTGCACCGATTGCGCCCGCTATAGCTGTAAATTCAATAATGCCGATGATGCCGATGGTTGTCGCGCGCACAAGTGCCGGCAGCGCCTCGGGAATGAGCACGTTAAAAATAATCGTAACATTCGAAGCACCCATTGCTTTCGCGGCTTCGATTTTCCCTATGCTCACCTCCTTCAACGAATTTTCAATAATGCGCCCGAGAAAAGGAGCCGCGCCAATCGAAAGCGACAGGATGGCGGCTGTCGGACCTAACGTCGTGCCTATGAGCAAGCGTGCCAGAGGAAGAAGCAACACCACCAATATAATGAAAGGAAGGGAGCGGATGCTGTTAATAATCGTACCGATGATCCGGTTGAGCTTGGGCGCTTCAAGAATATTTCCCTTTTCAGTGACAACCATCGTCACTCCAAGCGTAATGCCCAGAATAAACGCGAATAATGATCCCCAGAATACCATATACAGCGTTTCACAAAGCCCTTTCCAGAGCAAACCAAGCAAATCGTCTCTCATATCCCTGCCCCCATGCCCTCTATAACATTTCGCTTGTTGCGGTAATGTTCAATGATGCTGACAAATCGCTTTGCCGTGTCACTTTCCGGATTCAAGAAGAACTTATCAACCGAACCCCTTTCTACAATTCTTCCATTCTCGATAACGGCCATATTACGGCAAATGTGCTGCAGCACATCCAGCTCGTGCGTAATAAGCACAATCGTTAGATTCAGCTTGCGATTAATATCCTGAAGCAGCTCCAGAATCGAATGCGTCGTCTGTGGATCAAGCGCTGAAGTCGCTTCATCGCAGAGAAGTACATCCGGATTATTGACCAGCGCCCGGGCGATGCCGACCCGCTGTTTCTGTCCCCCGCTCAACTGGGAGGGATAGGCATTCTCTTTGTCAGGCAATCCGACAAGCTCCAGCATCTCCCTAACCCGCTGCCTGATGTACGGCTTTGAATGTCCCGCAACTTTTAACGGGAATGCAATATTTTCGAAGACCGTCTTCGCATCCAGAAGATTGAACTGCTGAAAAATCATGCCGATTTTTTGCCGTGCCTGCTGCAGCTCTTTATGGTTTAATTCCGTAATGATTCTGCCTTCAATCTCAATGCTGCCAGAATCGGGTTCTTCCAGTCGATTGAGGCAGCGGATGAGCGTCGATTTCCCCGCTCCGCTAAACCCGATAATGCCGAAAATATCCCCTTTTTGAATTTCCAGATTAATATTCTCCAGTGCTGTTACTGTATTTGTTGCAGTTCTGTATGCTTTGTTCAAATTTTTAATAACGATCATGTACCCACCCGCCGGCTTTCCTGTGCAAAGCGATTTTCTGGTTTTGGCAAATTGAAATGCTCCCGCAGCGTATCGCCTTCATATTCGGTGCGGAACAGTTCCCGCTCCTGCAGAATCGGTACAACATAATGTACAAAGTCCTCCAGGCCGTCCGGAAGAAGCGGAGCCATTAGCATAAAGCCGTCTGCCGCTCTTTCTGTGAACCATTTTTCAAGCGTATTCGCTATTTTTTCAGGTGTACCGATCAAATCCGGGTCTGTAAAAGAGCCGGTCAGTACGGAATACACCTCTCTGAGCGTAATATCTTCCCTGGCGATGATAGGCTGATGTTTTTTATAATCAGATTTCGTCTCCGGGAGATTGCCCAGTCCAATGTCAGACGCTCTTGAATCAAGCGTCAGTCCCGTAAAATCAACGCCTTTAAAATAATCCGCCAGAAAACCCAGCGCTTTTTTCTCAGTAATGAGCGACTCGAGATACACAAATTTCTGCTTCGCTTCTTCTTCCGTTTCCGCAATGATTGGAGAAATGCCCTGCAGCACATACACATCATCAGGAGAGCGGCCGGCATTTGCCACCTTACTTTTGAAAGATCGATAATACTCTTTTGCATCTTCTATCCCGTATTTAATGGAAAAAGCAACTTCTGCCGTGTTCGCGGCAAAGTTCTGTCCCGCTTCTGAGTTGCCCGCCTGTACAAATACGGGATGTCCCTGCCGGGAGCGCGCAATATTCAGCGGACCCTGGACGGAGAAAAAAGCGCCCTGATAATTGATGCGGTGCAGTTTGTTCCGATCAAAAAATTGATCATTTTCTTTATCCCGCACAAAGGCATCATCTTCCCACGAGTCCCACAACCCTTTAACTACTTCGACAAACTCCTTCGCCCGCTCGTACCGCAGGCTGTGATCGTAATGCTCTTCCCGTCCGAAATTCAAAGCCGTATTGCCGGATAAATCTCTTGTCGTCACAATATTCCACCCCACCCGTCCTTTGCTTATATGATCGGCGGACATAAGCATACGGGCAAGATTGAACGGCTCGGTATACGAAGTGGAAGCGGTGGCGACGACCCCTATTTTTGAAGTAGCCCCTGCCAGAGCGGTAATCAGGGTAATCGGTTCATACCTGTTTAAAATATTCACGTGGGATTCTTCATTAATAGCCAGACTGTCTGCGATAAAAACCATATCAAATTTCCCTTTTTCAGCAATTTGCGCCAGTTTTTTATAATAGTCGATATCGATGCTAGCATCCGCCTGCGCATGTGGATGTCTCCATGAGGCCACATGCATACCCGTTCCCACCAAAAAGGCGGATAATTTTATCTGTCTTTTTCGAGTCATCAGGCTACCTCCCTGCATAGTGCTTTGAATGTAACACTTTTCTTAAAAAGACAACCTGTCCCAGCCCTTCTTCATGGTATTCGTAGAACCGTTCGTATCCCTTGCGCTCGTACATCGGAATCAGCCACGGATGACGTTCGGCCGTCGCTAATACAGCACCGGGCGCCCCCAGCGTATCTCGAATAATTGTTTCTTCAAGCCAGGTAAGGAGCCGGTTTCCGATTCCTCTACCTTTATACGCGGGAGCTACAGCGAACCAGCAGATGTAGGGCAGATCGGTCACTTTTTTTACTTCTTCGAAATTTCCTAACGTAATGGTTGCGATAATGCCCTGCTCATTCTCCATCACAAAGCACGTATTGCTCGTAATATTATGTTTGACCATCTCAAGGTCTGCTTTGGCAGCCGGGAACGGAATGCCCAGCTGCAGGGCAGGTGCATACGCCTCCAGTGTAAGAGCCAGCAATTTCTCTGCGTCCTCCAGCGTGGCCAACCGGATATTTTCGCTCATCCTATCACCACTCAATAGTGTAATCCTGCCGTGAATCGGCGAATTGTCTGCCATGCCTTCACCCCCTTCTTTGGCACAGAAAACGGCCATGGCATCTCAGCCGTAACCCCGTCATGAAAATGATGGGAAGGACAGCTGACTTTAGTGGTACGAAGGAAAAGAGAAGAAAGAATGAGGAGAGGATTTTCATGTAGAAAAAGGCGAAGGCCTTTTTCTTCCCTGGATCTTATTTCCTCTTCCCCTCTTTCTTTCCTCACGATTTTCACAGAAAAAGCCCCTATTTATACAAATAGGGGCTTTTGGTGGTCCAATCAGCCTGGGATTATGTTTTTGTACGAAATCGAATCGTTCATCGATGTATAGTACTGATTATATTTATATTAAACATATAAGTCAACTATGTTTTAAGGAAAAATTATGCTTTTTTTATATTGCGAAGTTTGATAAAATAATCCCTACTATAACAATGTGTTTTGTTTAAATTTAATCAAAAGACGGGAGGAAGCCACAATGACGTTGAAGTTAAGCATTTTAGATCAAAGTTACATCGACGAAGGGGAAACTGCGGTCGAAGCGCTTCACCACACGGTTGAGCTGGCCAAAAAAGCCGATGAGCTCGGCTATCACCGTTTCTGGGTTTCAGAGCATCATGATTCGGATAAAGTAGCCGGCTCGTCTCCGGAGGTGCTGGTTTCGTATGTAGCAGCCAATACCAAACGAATCCGGGTAGGTTCAGGCGGGGTGATGCTCCAGCATTACAGCCCGTATAAAGTAGCAGAAAATTTTAATGTTCTTGCCTCTCTCGCACCCGGCCGCATCGATCTCGGAATTGGCGGAGCGCCGGGGGGTCTCCCGCTCTCCACACGGGCACTGCAGCAGGACTATGCAACCGAAACAAAACCTCTTGCGGAGAAAATAATTGAATTAGACCACTTTATCCGCGGAACGCTACCGGAAGACCATCCTCTTCACGACCTGCAGGCCAGTCCGATTCCTCCACAGCCAGCGGACATTTACTTCCTCGGAAGAAGTGTTTCCAGCGCGCAGCTGGCAGCCAGGCTCGGGGTTCCGTACGTATTTGCGCAGTTTTTAAGCAGTGACCATTCGGCCATCTCTGAAGCATTTGAAGCATACCGCAAACAGTTCAATCCGAAAAAAGCCGCTCAACCGCAGGCCATCCTTTCTCTTTTTGCTATTGTCGCGGATACGGATGAAGAAGCCGCGCAATTAGCTGCCGAAGCTAAAACCGTTAAAATTCATTTTGAAAATGGCAAAACTTTAACCGTTACAAGCGCTGCCAAAGCAGAAGAATACGGGCAACGCTCTAACGAACCATACAGCATTGAAATAACAGAATCGAGCGTCCTCCACGGTTCAAAAGAAACGGTATATACGAAATTAATAGAGATGCAGGAAGCGTACGATCTCGAAGAAGTAATCATCCTAACCCCTGTCAGAAATTTTCAAAAAAGGCTCCGTTCGTTTGAGTTGTTGAAAGAAGCGTTCGCAAATGTCGTCCATACATCATAATGGTATATACTATACAAAAGGATGGTGAAGGGATATGGCACAGGCAGCTGTAGACCGTATTGTTACGAATTTCGAGCAAAAATTAATCATGATTCGCCGTCATTTGCACCAAAATCCTGAGCTGTCTAACGAAGAATTCGAAACATCCGCAGCGATTCGCGCCTGGCTAGAAGAAGCCGGGATTGCGATACTCGATTTTCCTTTGGAAACAGGGGTCATTGCCGAAGTGAAAGGAAAAGGGGACGGACCGACCATTGCGCTTCGAGCCGATATTGATGCTTTGCCGATCCAAGAAGAAACCGACCTGCCATTCGCCTCAAAGGTACCGGGGAAAATGCACGCATGCGGCCATGATTTTCATACCGCTTCTATTTTAGGCGCAGCTTATTTAGTAAAACAAAAAGAAGAAACATTGAACGGAACCGTACGGTTTATTTTTCAACCCGCCGAAGAAAACGGAGGAGGAGCGCTCCAGGTCATCAAAAGCGGGGCGCTTGAAGGTGTGCAGGCTGTTTTTGGTATGCACAATAAGCCTGATCTCCCTGTGGGGACAATTGGGATTAAACCAGGGGCATTAATGGCGAGCGTGGATGGATTTAAAATTGAAGTGGAAGGTGTTGGTACACATGCTGCGGTCCCGGATAACGGAATTGATCCGATTGTAACAGCGGCTCATATCGTCACCGCACTGCAGACCATTGTAAGTAGGAATATTAGCTCTCTGCATAATGCCGTCGTAAGTGTTTCCAGCATGCACAGCGGAAGTACATGGAATGTAATTCCGTCCAAAGCCGTGCTGGAAGGAACGGTTCGCACCTTTCAGGAGGAGGTGCGGAAACAAATCCCGGCGCATATTCGGCGTGTAATTGAAGGGGTGGCTGCTGCATACGGAGCAAATGTTAGTCTGCACTGGTATGC
>Ga0310836_101831_pt1 | contig 10398 bp, 9 predicted proteins | sample SM_ome_4_FD_201310 | JGI IMG/M metagenome (GOLD analysis project Ga0310836, IMG submission 201310) | Sorghum-adapted microbial communities enriched on stacked mutant (SM) sorghum from Joint BioEnergy Institute, Emeryville, California... ... | reverse complement strand
TATTCCAAAACACCTGTTTTGCACTAGAATGACCTATCAGAGAATAAAAGAGAAGATACATAAAAATTAAAGATTTGAGAGCAAGAACACCGCATTGAAAAAAAACAAAGTTCCTTCCGCTGTTTAAAAGAGTTGTATTTATCAAAACAATGCTCCTTTTACTTTATAAATAAATTCATTCTCATTCTCTAATTTTCCACAAAGAAACAAGACCCCTTTACGCCACTGTTACGAAAGGAGTCTTGACATTGCTTAAATTAAAGCTTTTTTCATATTAAGTACCGTAAAGGCTTATTACGAAGTACTGCCACTGCCGCTACCGCTACCATCATTTAAAACCTGTTGTCGTGTCCAATTGCTAATAGTAGTTCCCTCTAGCGTTACTTGGTAGTTACCCGAGTTATAAATAACTTTACTACCATTACCATAAGGTGCATTGGTAGCTGGGTTAATCGGTATTGCGTCAAGATATTTTTTTCCACTAGCATTTGGTGTTGCCAGTTGCTGCACAGTTACCTCATTATTTCCAGATGCTTGCGCTGGATTATCCAACCAATACAATTTCGCTGCATCAAGAATCATAATCGCATTCGCTTTATGTGCCTTTGTTTTCTGATTCTCAATAATGTTCCCAATCGCCGGTACGGCAATCGCCGCAATAATACCAAGAATAACAACAACCGCTAACAATTCAATCAGCGTCAAACCCCGCTGCTCTTTCAATACTTTCTTCATTCGAAGTAACATCGTTCTTCTCTCCCTCTTTCATTTTTTGTTTTACTTTTTTCTATTGGATATGTGAATACATGTCAAACATTGGAACCATAATCGCCAAAACAATCGTCCCGATTAAAATAGCCAGGATCACAATCATAATCGGCTCAATGAGCGACTTCACCTTATCCACTGTATTATCAACTTCCGCCTCGTAAAAGTCCGCAATCTTATCCAACATCGTCTCAAGCGCTCCCGTCTCTTCCCCGATGGCGATCATACGCGTAACGAGCGGCGGGAAAACCCAGGACTTTTTAAGCGGTTCAGATAAGGGACGTCCCTTCCGCAAGCTATCCTTGGCACTGGCTAATGTCTTCCCTATAATCCGATTATCCACCACCTCTTCTACAATAGTTAATGCTTGTAAAATCGGCACTGAACTAGAAAAGAGCGTACTTAAGGTGCGGCTCATGCGGGCTAGCGAGCTCTTTTGGAATAATTTGCCGAAAATTGGCATTTTTAGTTTAACATAATCGAAGACTTTTCGTCCATAAGAAGTTTTGACAAAAATACGAAAAAAGAACGATATAAAAGCTATGATTATGATATAAATATACCATACTCTAACTAAACTGTTACTTATTAATAATACAAATTTTGTAATAGCAGGTAGTTCGGCATTTAAGCTTTGGAACATCCCGACAAAAGTAGGAACAATATTTGTAAGTAAATAAACAGTAACTCCAATTGCCAAAACAAGAATCACAACCGGGTATGTCATGGCGGATTTTACTTTTTCTTTCGTGTAATGCGTTTTCTCGTAAAACAGCGCCAGCCGCTCAAGAATGACTTCCATGTTCCCGGAGGCTTCCCCTGCTTTAACCATGCTCAAAAAGAGCGGTTCAAATATTTTCGGATGTTTCGCAGCCGCTTCAGATAATTGAATCCCGTTGCGAATATCCGTCTCAATGTCTTCAAGCGCTTTGCGGAAAGACTTGCTTTCCGTCTGGGACGCAAGCGTATGAATGGCGTCTACCAATCCGACACCGGCGCGGATAAGCGTAGCAAATTGCCGCAAAAACACGACAAAATCCTGATTTTTTATCGGCCGTCCAATCGTAATCTCCTTCTGCAGCACGCTTTTTTTCTCTTCTTTGATAGACAGCACAATCAAACCGTGCTTTTTCAGTTCAGCAATCGCCGCGCTTTGCGTAGTTGCATCGAGCATCCCCTTTTTCTTTTTTCCGCTTTTCTCCCTTGCTTCATAAGCGAATGTCGCCATCTACTCCAGCACCTTTTCATTTATATAATTCCGGGCTGCCTCTTTCATAATCAAACCTTTGGCAATTAACTCCTTAATCGACATCTCCAATGTGTGCATTCCCACATCGCGCCCTGTTTGCATCACACTGCGAATCTGGTGCACTTTTTCCATGCGGATTAAATTGCTGACCGCAGGCGTATTAATTAAAATTTCTGTTGCGGCGATACGACCGCCCCCAATTTTCGCAAATAACCGCTGAGAAATGACACTCAACAAAACGGAAGACAGCTGAATTCGCATTTGCGGCTGCTGGCTGCCTGGGAATACGTCAATAATACGATCAATCGTCTGTGGCGCATCCGGGGTATGCAGCGTGGCGAAAACCAGGTGACCCGTCTCCGCCGCAGTAATAGCTGTACTAATGGTCTCCAAATCCCGCATCTCCCCTACAAGAATTACATCAGGGTCTTGGCGCAATGAAGCACGCAGACCGGTGGCAAAATCAGCCGTGTCGAATCCAATCTCGCGCTGGTTAATAATAGAGAGGCTATGCCGATGCAAATATTCAATCGGATCTTCCAACGTAATAATATGTTTGCGCATATTACGGTTAATATAATCGATCATCGCAGCCAGTGTCGTCGACTTCCCGCTCCCTGTCGGTCCCGTAACAAGAACAAGCCCCTGCGGCTTATAACAAAGTTTCTGCAAGATGGCCGGCATGTTCAGCGATTCCAAGGTAGGAATTTTGGTAGGAATGACCCGAAACACCAGACTAATACTTTTACGTTGATGGTACGCATTGACACGAAAACGGGAAATCCCCGGCAATCCATAGGAGAAATCAGCTTCTCCATTTTTCTTAAATTCGGTGAACATTTCCTCTCCCATCACTTCCCTGGCAATTGTTTCCGTATCCTGCGGCATCAACTTATCAATATCGAGCCTGCGCAATTCACCATCAATGCGAAATACCGGTGCTGAACCAGTGGTAATATGTAAATCAGAGGCGCCCTTTTCAAAGGCGTAGCGCAGCAATTTATTAATATCAATTGCAGACATTCATATCTCCCCCTGCATACATCCTTATCTTTCTTATTCCCGTGTCGTAATCCGGTACAGCTCTTCAATTGTCGTCAATCCCTGCTTTACTTTCAATAACCCGTCGTCAAACAGCAGGATCATTCCGTTTCGCAAAGCATGCTTTTTGTATTCAGCTGCGGGCATTTGCTGTGTAATCATCTGGCGCAGCGTATCGTCCATCCTGAAAATCTCATGAATGGCAATTCGCCCCCGATAGCCGGTAGAATTGCAGCTTCCGCAGCCTGCTCCGCGCCATAACTGTTCGATTTTCAGCCCTCGCTTGGCAAATAGCTCTTTTTCATCTTCCCGCGGCGTATAACTCTGCTTACAGTGCGGACAAACCCTGCGCACAAGCCGTTGTGCGAGTACACCATTTACAGAAGACGAAATAAGGAAAGGAGGAATGCCCATATCAATTAAACGGGTGATACTGCTCACCGCATCATTTGTATGAAGTGTGCTAAGTACAAGATGCCCGGTCAAAGCGGCTCTAATCGCAATTTCGGCTGTTTCCGCATCGCGAATCTCGCCAACCATTACAATATCAGGATCCTGGCGAAGAATAGAGCGCAGAGCAGAGGCGAACGTCATCCCGATGCCCGCATTCACCTGCACCTGATTAATCCCTTCCAGCTGATATTCTACAGGATCTTCAACCGTAATAATATTCACTGTCTCCTCATTCAATCGGTTAAGAGCAGCATACAATGTGGATGATTTCCCACTTCCTGTCGGCCCAGTCACAAGCAGAATCCCATTCGGTCGACTAATCAAGTCTTGAAAAACGGTAAGGTTGCGTTTTGTTAATCCAAGCTTATCCAAGTCAATTAACGCGTTAGTTACGTCCAATAAACGCATAACAATTTTTTCTCCATATACGGTCGGAAGCGTCGATACCCGCACATCGATGTCTTTTAATCCTACCTGTATTTCGATTCTTCCATCCTGCGGCAGGCGCCGCTCCGCAATATTAAGGTTAGACATGATTTTAATCCGCGCAGTAAGAATTCCTACCATATGGCGTGGGAGAATACGTTCCGTCCGCATAACCCCGTCAATTCGATAGCGAATCCGAATCCCCTCTTCCTGCGGATCGATGTGGATATCGCTTGCTCGGAGTTGCACAGCCTGCTCAAACATCTGGGTGACAAGTCTGACAATAGGCGAATCCTCGGCTGATAAATCCTCTTCCTCTGCTGCTACATTGACACCGATATCATCCATTAACTCCTTTACGGAATCCTGCATGCCGTACATTCTGCCGATGGCACGTTGAACTTCTTCTTTTGTGGCAATAGCAGGAATAATCGTACAGCCTGTACTAATTCGCATTTCGTCAATCGCGAAGTAATCCAGTGGGTCCACCATGGCTACGGTTAACTTGTCACCGTCACGTTTTAAAGGAACCACCTGATAACGTTTTGCGATATCTTCAGACAATAGGCTCGATAAAGCTGAATCCAGCTTATAACGATAAAGGCTTACATGGGGAATACCGAGTTGAAACTCTAGGATTTCAATAAGCTGCTGCTCATTAATAATCCCTTTCTTCAGAAGAACATCGCCTAACTTCATTTTTACTTTTTTTTGCTCTTCCAAAGCTTCTTTTAACTGCGCTTCAGAAATCATTCCCGTTTCAACTAAAATATCGCCCAGCCGCTTTCTCTCCAAGCTTCTTCCTCCCTACATTAATTAAAGATATAAACACTTCCCTGCTTTTTCGGCTCTTTCTCCTGAGTCTGCTTGTTCTTTGCTGAATCAGAAGAAGTGTCTTTTGAAGAATCATGGATGTCTACCGGTTTATCAGCTTCCTCTTCTGAAGAAGGGTCTCGATGATCCGCTGTTTCCTTTGAATCCGGATTCGTACTTTGCCCCCTTTCGGCTGTCATGTCCTCAGGAACCGGACCAAATGCGACGATATTGTGCAATGGCTTGTAATAATCATCGGATAAAAGTTCAGTCTTAACGCTTCCGTTTGCTTCATGGCGGGAAACAAACACTTTTACCCTGCGTCCTTCTTTGCCATGCCGAATGATTTTTTCCGCTCCCGGTGCCAATTTGTTATCTGCACGAACTATCGTTTCGGGAACAATCTTACCTTCCTCTTTCGTCTCAAGTAAAACAGAAGGCACTTTCTTTGCCCCGAAAATAGCAACCCTAAGCTGCTGATTTGTAATTTCTGAGTGAATGTAGACAGGTTCCTTCATTCGATTGACAAAACGCAAATCGATTTCTTTTCCTCTAACGAAAGCATCGTATCCTATAGGAATAGAACTGACAGGGCGCGCGTTATTGTGACGTTCAATAATCGGAAGTCCACTTTTTACCGCTGCAATATACAGAGCAGACGCGGCCTGGACTGCTCCTCCCGCCACCCCGTCTTGCACGTCTTCATCTTTTATCATCGGAACAGGAATATATCCTTTCACTTCCGTATAAGGGCCTGCTTTTTCATAGAAAGAAAATATTTGATTCGGCAGCAGCACAACTCCGTTAATGAATCGAGCAGCCTGCTCTGCATTAAAAAGACGGTTAGGTATGGAAGTATCGATCGGGATGCTATACTCGGCAAGCATAACTTTAATGTCTTTTAAATTTTCCCCGGTAATTTTAGGTATATCTTTTTTTACGACAAGAGAAACACGAAAATTTCGCTTTTGCGTTTGCAATTCGTCTTGAATGGCAGAAATGGTTTTGGCCACATCTACTTTATACCCTTCCGCCTCTGGAACAAGGGTAATGGCTGTCCCATTTACTTTGGCCGTGGCAGGTACAGCCGGGCGCTCCACATTCTTTGCTATTTCATTAATGATGGTTGTTAATCTTTCCTGATTGAACGTTACACGTAAAGGCAAATCCGGGGAAGACGCTGTCCCCTGCCAGCGCTTCCACATGCCCCATATCCCTGACCGCTCTTGTGATACTCTTTGGGCTTCCAGAAGCGAACCAGGCACATCGTATGTAACGTTAATATCCTGCAATAAAATAGGGAAGGTTTTCCCATTCAATGTTACCTGTAATGAACTGCCTTTTCTCACTTGCAAAAAGCGATTCAATTTTTCCTGGGCTTCAGAAAAAGAAAGGCCACCGATATCTACCCCGGCTACCTTTATTTCAGAAGCATACGTTACATTGTCGTTCGGCTTGCTTTCCAATCCTCCCGATAAGTAAAGAGCAATCCCGCTACACACAACCATTTGTAATACCAGGAGCAAAAAAACCCTTAAGAATCGCGTGATATGTATACGCTGGAGCATAATCCGCTCCACCACCCCTCCTGATCCTCTATCTCTTTTTAGTTAGACGGAAGTTCATTCAGCAACTTTTAGTGTTAATTCAACAAGCTTGTCTCTTCCCATCTGCTTTACCCGTTCCATGACCTCGCTTGTAATAACCTCTCCTTCCGCAAGAAGAAGTGCTCCCTGTTCATCATATAAATCCGCTACTATTCTTTTACCTGTTAAATCCGGCGTATCCTGGAAAATAGGTAGAGACTTCCCTTCCTTTACTGGTTCATCTTCAAGCAGCACCGCTGTATCTGCGCCACCGGCAAATTGCTGCTTATCTAATAGATTCTTACTCCCCTCTTCCTTGACAACAAGAATTTCTTTTCCTACGGTAATGATAAATTCCGCAGCTAACACTCCTTCGCGTCCTTTATCTTCCACTACGCAAGCTTCAATTTTCCCATTTTCTTTATTTACATAGTACTCGGTAATCTTCCCTAGAAATTGTCCTGCTGTTGTAATTACCTTGCTGTCGATAATTTGAATCCCTTTGGCTTTTAATTCGCTTGCAAGCGCGTCTTCAGACAAATCGATAACTACAGATTCACTCTCTGTCATCACCGCATAATCCCCTATCCCTTTCACATGGGCAAAAGGAAGAACCTTCATCCCTAAAGTCCAACGTTCATTATGAATAATAAAAAACTCAACCATTCCTGATTCAGGATTCACCAGAAGGCTTTTTACCTTTCCGATTTCTTTTCCATCCATGATGCTTATAATTGGCATGCCGATTAGTTCCTGGCTTTGTTTCACTTACATTGCACTCCTTTTCGCATAATTTCGCACTGTATATCATTATATTTCCCTATTCGCTTTTTGTTCGGCCTCTTCATGGATAGAAGAAGGGATAAGCGACCACGGGAGATTCGTTTTTCCTTCTATTCTAAGCAAATCCATAAGTGTTTCAATATAACGAATCTGATTTATAATATCCAATGTATACCGGCTGCGTTGTTTCTCATCCAGCTCGGTCGTTTCCAAACAAGCTAATAAGTTTTGCAATGCCTGTATGCTATGTTTGTACAACCCCATTTCTCGCAAAACTTTTATGTAATCTTCTGTAATCATCAACATAGCGGCAAAAGGCATGCGATAGTCTAACGCTTGTTTTAAGCTAAACAACGCGTCTTCATAGTTTTTATCTGCCAGTGCCGCGTTTGCCGCCAGAAAATGTTGCTGTACTTTCGCCATATCTTCTACCATAGAAGTTTTAGGTGTATCCTCTTCAAGCTTGAACTCCCATTCGCTACCCTCATTCCCATCGATATCAGATGCCTCAGCTGCATCAATTACCGTCTCTTCAGGCTCATTTTCCTCGACATCTTCAAGAGAAATTTCCAGTATGAAATCATCCTGTTTTTCCCGTTCACTTTCTTCCTCAACAATTTCCTGCAAGTTAGAATAGTATATCTCTTCTTCCATCGAAACAGTCCTGACTTCTTCTTCAGCCAACCGTTCTTTTTCCTCTGCTTCCCCAGTAAAATGATAAGCAGGTACTTCTTCCTTTATTTCTTCTTTATGTCCATCTTCTATTTCTTCTTTCTCCTCATCTTCATCTTTGAATATATCTTCTAATGAGAGTAGCGAGTCATCCGTTTTCGCCTCTTCCATCTCCCTGTCCTCTGTTTCAATCCCCACTATCGCAGAGGCAGAAACTTCTTCTTGCCAGGAATCTGTCTGTTCGCTCAGCAATCTGGCCAACAAACGATCTACTTGCTCCTGATCGCTTTCCTCTTCGCTTTCTTTAGAAAAAACAAGAGAAGCCATCTCATGTTCCTGTGCAGAGGGTAAAGATGTGGTTTCACGCACTTCCTCTTCCGAATACATCATATTTTCCTGTTCTTCTTCCAATAAATCTTGCTGCTGTTTCGCTTTGTAAGCGATAAATAAAAAAGAAAGAGCCATAGCTCCCCCCGTCAAAAATAAAAAACCTAGAATGCGTCCGAACAGGGATATGGCAAAAGGGGCAACCATTCCAAGCACGATTGCGACGCATAATAATAAGGCTGTCATCCTTGAAAAGCGAATCTTTTTTCTTATTAAAATATAAAAGAGGAAAGTCAATAGAAAATAGATAAGATAATATCCCCATATGCCTGATAAAAACACATGCCTCCCCCCAATCTACCTTTTTTCCCTGATACTTTTCTCATTTCCCATTCAATAGTACAATATTCGACATGGGAAAGAAACCCCCTATGAAGGAAATGGAAATTTTGTTACATTAATGTAAAATTTAGTATTACTTATTTTTTTCACATGATAAAATAGTTGCAAAAATAGGAGGAAGCAGAAAGAATATGTACACATATGCAAACGAGAAAGGATTTACTTTGCTTGAAGTGTTGGCCGCAATTGCAATCTTTTCGGTTGCCTTGCTGCTTTTTAATGCCTATTTTGTCAACAGTTTTTCTTCCGCTAAAAGACAGGATTCGCAGCTTGTAGCGATGAATATAGCAAGACAAATCGCCGAGCAATGGAGAACAGGACAGGGAGAGATAACGATTGGCGGCGAAACGATTCACTCCTCCTATAACGAAATCGCAGCAAAAGAGACAGAAGTACTTGTAGATACGGACAGCGATGGAGTGAATGACGAACATGCTTTATCTGATATCATCCTTAACGGAATTACATACTCCCCGACAATAACAATAGAAAAATTAGATCCGCTTTATACAGTTAAAGTTACCGTACGAAAAAAAGGGGATATCTCTATATTGGCTACACTGCACACCGCTATTGCCAACCCGAAGAAAGGGGAATAAACAATGTCTCGATTTCTCAAGTTTGTTCATCGGGAAATTTTAAATGAACGTGGCATAAGTCTTGTAGAACTGCTGGTGGCGGTTGGCATTTTTCTCGCTATCATTCTTCCGCTATCCTCCATATATATATCTGGTATTTCACTTTATGATCGTATACGCATCGAAACAGAGTTGCAGAATGAAACAGATTTCATTCTTTCTGGTATTCTGAACAAGATACAGGACGCTTCTTACTTTGAATTGCCTGAAGAATCTTTTGACCCAACAACTCACAGCACTTTAACAGACATCTTTACAAGCCCTTTAGCCGGTGAAAACATCCTTCCTGCCACGGAGAAAACAAATGTGATGGACGGATTAATCACCTATAACTTGCAGCTTTCCCTTAATGACGACGATAACGATCCAGTTACTCCCCCTGTGCAAAAATCGTCGCTGAAGCGCTCTTTCTATCAATTTAATATGGAAGAAGACGCGAAGCACGAAAAACAGGAAGAGGAGCGGGAATCAGATTCCCCGAATAATAATTTTGAGTATTTTGAGTATAACGAAGGTGCTTATGTCGTCGGAGGACTTTTTAACATTACAAAAAATAATCAATCGCTCATCGTCTATCTTGTCGCTGCACCGAGAGGAAGCGGCGGAGCCATGCGAAACGGGCAGAAATCACAATTTACCAATTTGGAAGATATAGCGTACGAATTAAACCGCTTAAAAGTAGAGCGGGATAAAAACCCTTCACAAAAAAATGAACCTTTGCACTTTATTCGTATTATTAAGACGGAATTTGCTGTAAATAACTTGAAGAAGGGATGACGTCATTGTGCATATGCTTAAGAATGAAAAAGGAGCCGTCCTCTTAACCGTTTTTTTTATTTTGATTTTATTTACCATACTCGGTTTGTCCATTATGGGTGTAACCTTGCAATCCAGTAAAGTCCGAACGTTTGCTAACGACGAAATTGAAGGAAAGATGCTGGCGGAAATCGGGCTGCTCTATTTAAAAGAAAACCTCGAAAAAGAACTTTCCTTAAATGAGGATGACTTCGAAAAAGGAACGAATCCGATTATACAGTCTATTAAAAGTCCTACCTCTACTGATTCTATCATTGAAATTATAAATACGATAGCTGCTCAAAACTCTTCAACAAAAATTGAGAACTATTTATATACTTCTCTTCCCGGAAAAGGCGGGGGGTTTGCTATTGGCTATTATACAGGAGGTACTATTAAATACAAGAACGGAACAGGAGAACCAAGCCAGCCGTACTCCAGAAGA
>Ga0310836_101825_pt1 | contig 10431 bp, 8 predicted proteins | sample SM_ome_4_FD_201310 | JGI IMG/M metagenome (GOLD analysis project Ga0310836, IMG submission 201310) | Sorghum-adapted microbial communities enriched on stacked mutant (SM) sorghum from Joint BioEnergy Institute, Emeryville, California... ... | reverse complement strand
TTGAACCGTTTGAAAAAAACGGACCCGCTTCATCGTCTATTCCTCCACGTTGCTGCGCATCATATACCCGAGCCCGCGCCGGGTGATAATGTAGTGGGGTGAGCTCGGATCATCCTCAATTTTTTCGCGCAGACGACGTATGGTGACGTCCACCGTGCGCGCATCGCCAAAGTAATCAAACCCCCATACCGCCTGCAGCAGGTGGTCGCGTGTCATAACCTGTCCCCGGTTTTTCGCCATATAATGCAACAGGGCAAATTCGCGGTGTGTAATATCAATCTGCTGGCCGTCTTTTTCAACCGTATACGATTTCATATCGATAATGAGCTGACCTACCGTAATTTTCGTGGAAGGCTCGCTCTCTTTCTTCTTTTCTTCCGCAAGCTCTTTCGTATGCCGTCGCAGATTCGCCTTGATTCTGGCGAGCAGTTCACGGCTGCTGAACGGCTTGGTAACATAGTCGTCGGCTCCTAGCTCCAGGCCTAATACTTTATCCAGCTCGCTGTCTTTGGCAGTCAGCATGATGATCGGAACATCAGACGTACGCCGGACCACCCGGCATACTTCCATACCGTCTTTGCCCGGCAGCATGATGTCAAGCAGGATTAAGTCAGGCTTTTCTTTTTCCGCCAGCGTGACGGCAGCATTTCCGTCATAGGCACATACAACATCGTAGCCTTCTTTTTCTAATGTAAACTGAAGAATATCTGCAATCGGACGTTCGTCATCTACTACCATTATTTTATGTCTCATGGTTTCACCTCTCCTAGACTTTTTCCACTTTCTCTATGAAAATCCTGCTCTTCTTTCTATAGATCAAAAAAAGCCGGCGCAAGTTGGACCCGCGTCGGCTTGTTCTTCCTTGAATTATCCTTAACGGAGAAAGAGCATGGGATTGATTGGCTCTCCATCCTTGTGAATTTCAAAGTGCAGATGCGGTCCCGTAGAGCGTCCGGTATTGCCGGACTTGGCGATGACTTCACCCTTCGCTACGATGTCCCCCTTCTTCGCTACAAAACCGTCCAGGTGACCGTATAACGACTGATAGCCGTTTCCGTGGTCAACAATCATACACTTACCGTATCCTCTCTTTATTCCGACAAAAGTGACGCGGCCATGATCCGATGTATGGACCGGCGTACCGATTGGCGTTGCAAGATCGATGCCCGCATGTATACGGCCCCAGCGCTTGCCGAACGGCGAACTGAGTATTCCCGCTGAAGGCATGCGGAACTGGCCGTCACCGCGTGAAGGTTTCACTTTTGTACCCCGAATCATTACTTTCGTTACCGGCTGCTGTAAAATCTTCTGGTGCACTGCATTTTTTTGCACCAGCTTTCCATTCTCCTTGACCAGTTCGTAGACGACCTGCTTGCTCCCGTTCTTTCCCTGGACGATTGTCTTATCATCGCCGCGATATTTTGTCGGATCGGGTTTGACATTTACCCGGTAAGGAATGGCGAGCGTTTCTACGGTTTCGTGTTTAGAGACAATGGTGACTCCCTTTTTCATTCTATTCATCAACTGCGGCTCTTTCAGGACTTGCTCCGGCAAAATTTTCCCTTCTCTGATTTGAATATTCTCTTTAATGCTTACCTCAGATAGATCGGACTCCATCTGTTTTGCCTGTTCAGGACTTACATTACCCGCTCCCGCCGTTAAATTTTGCGTCGCTTTTTTTTCATTATAGGAAGCTTTCAGACTGGTAAGGGTCTGATTGATAGTCTTTTGATCTCTGGCGTAGGCTATGACCTGGCCGTCTACAACAAGCTGAGCCGCATTCGCTTCCACCTGTACCGCGGAGGCCAGCTTATTCAGCACGTCTTCTTGCCTGGTACCTTTTCCGTTATAGTGCTGTTTTTCGGTAATAGAGATTTCCTTATTGAAGCCGAGGGCCAAATCAGGGTATTTCTTCTTCTCGGCCGCCAGCCTGTCCCCCAGCCATTTGCGGACAGCATCCGGATTCTCGATACTACCGATTTCCTTTCCGTCCAACGAGATGTGATAAAGTGTATTTACGTTTGACTGATAAACATAGCCGCCTGCAGCCGTACCGCTGACTAGAAGTAATGCGGCCATGATTCCAAATGCAATCTTCCCCTTGTTTTTTGTATCCTGAACGAATTTCACGCCATGAAACCATGTACCTTTCGTCCATGACGACATTCTTTCGATAAACATTGCTACCTCCCTTTTCTCCTGCTGCCTGACTCTGGAGTGAAAAATTACCCATACAAAACAAAAAAGGGAATCCTGTAAAAGTATCCCTTTGTCTCTGTTTATTTTTAGTTAATGTACCGGTTTTATACATCAAATAAGACATTCGGACCTATGTCTACACGCCATCTTCCAAACACTCCTTCATAGTACCATCAGAAGAATACTACGGCAAGAAAAAATGACATATTTCGACATGAAATGATAGGATTGAGAGGAAAGAATATACAAAAAGGCCCTAACAGTTTGCAAGTCAGAGCCTTACCATACTCTATTTTATTCTAGAGGGCATATACGCTGCGAACGATGTTTGTCTGTTCACGATCCGGACCAACAGAGAACGTGGAAAGCGGAATGCCTGTGAGCTGCGTAATGCGCTCTACATAATGACGCGCATTTTCCGGCAGTTCATCCAGGGAGCGAACACCTGTAATGTCTTCATCCCAGCCCGGCAGTTCTTCGTATACCGGTTCACACTCGGCCAGAATATTCAAATTGGCCGGATAATGCTCGATGACTTCGCCTTTGTAGCGGTAAGCGGCACAGATTTTCACTGTCTTAAGCCCGCTTAATACGTCAAGCGAGTTTAAGGACAGGGCGGTAATCCCGCTGACGCGGCGTGCATGGCGCACCACTACGCTGTCGAACCAGCCTACGCGGCGCGGACGTCCTGTCGTTGTACCGTATTCACGGCCCACTTCACGGATTCGGTTGCCAATTTCATCGTGCAGCTCCGTCGGAAACGGACCGTCGCCTACGCGGCTTGTGTATGCTTTTGCCACACCCACGACATGATGAATCTTCGTCGGACCGACACCGGAACCGATGCAAACGCCGCCGGCAACCGGGTTAGAAGACGTTACAAACGGATACGTACCCTGGTCAATGTCCAGCATAACGCCCTGGGCGCCTTCGAAGAGTACGCGCTTGCCTGCATCAATCGCATCGTTAAGCACAACGGATGTATCTGTTACGTATGGACGGATGCGCTCCGCATATGTAAGATATTCGTTCATAATCTCTTCTACCGTAAAGCCTTCTGTTTCATAGTATTTTTCAAACAGACGGTTTTTCTCTTCGAGATTGCGGCGCAGCTTCATTTCGAATACTTCTTTATCCATCAAGTCTGCCATGCGGATACCGATACGCGCCGATTTATCCATGTATGCCGGACCAATCCCTTTGAGTGTCGTACCGATTTTGTTATCGCCTTTTTTCGCTTCTTCGGCTGCGTCAAGCTTCATATGATACGGCATGATAACATGCGCACGGTCGCTGATGCGCAAATTGTCCGTGCTTACGCCATTGCTATGTAAGTAATCCAGTTCTTTAACCAGCGCTTTCGGATTGACGACCATGCCGTTTCCGATTACGCAAATTTTTTCTTTGTAAAAAATCCCCGAAGGAATTAAGTGCAATTTATATTTTGTCCCGCCAAAAACGATGGTATGACCCGCATTGTCTCCACCTTGATAACGAGCGACGACTTCCGCTTTCTCCGCAAGGAAGTCAGTGATTTTTCCTTTTCCTTCGTCCCCCCATTGGGTTCCTACAACTACTACGGTTGACATTGGCTGGGCACCTCCTACTTTTCTAACATACTAAGTTTAGCAACGGCGTTTCTGTATGTCAATAAAAACCGAACGATCGGGTTTTATCTTTATGATTTGTTCGAGAATGCTGTGTAAAAAAGAATAAATCCCTATCAGGTAGGATAGGGATTTTCCTAAAATCTATACGTTGCTTATCCTTGCCCCGGCTCATTATGCTGACTGAGGCTGACGAATTTGTTATATTCCTTGAGAAAGGCCAGCTCCACAGTTCCTGTTGGACCGCTCCGCTGTTTGCCGATGATGACCTCGATGATGTTTTTTCGCTCTGTTTCTTTGTCGTAATAGTCATCGCGATACAGAAAGGCGACCATGTCCGCATCTTGTTCAATGCTGTTATGAACAACAAAATCGTTAGCAATAAAATTATGGTTGCCTGGAACTGTAGCGTCAAACACCTCCTCTACGCCAAGCGGAGTAATGGAGATAATTTCATCCCAATAAAGATCAGAGTTAGCGAGATCAGACAGCCTTTTATCAGGAATTACTTGTGACAGTCTAAGCATCCTGTCTCTAGATAGTCCGCTTTTCATCAGGGTTGAACCACAATAAGCTGTATCTAAACCGCTGCTGACTTTTCGCCAGCTAAGTCCGTAATTATCTTTTACAGCAGACACATAAGTCCATATTTCTTTCGGAACAATATCTCGGTTTGGATTTTTGGTTTTCGTTTGCAATGCTGCTATGAAATCGATTATTTTCTCGCCTCGAGCACCGAAGCATCCAATTTCACTTAAAAATAACATTTGCATTTCTTTTCCTGAAATGTCGACATGGTAGCCAGGACGATGTTTGCCTTGAGGAACCTGACGAAGCGCACTCAATATACCAAGCCGTAACAATAGATGCTGAACTTGTTCAGCCAATCTTTTACTTGTACTGCTGTAATATATCTTCCCTGGCTTGCCTTCTTTATAAAAAATACATCCGTCAGTCGCCCAAAGATGGTGCAAAAACAAACGAATGGCACCCTTCGGCTGCTTGAATAATTTAGCTGGAATACGTTTTTCGTAAGAACGTAAATTCCATATCCCCATCTCTTCAAACCATAGGGCAATCGGGTGGCGTTTTCCTCTTGCCAGGCGGTAAGGTGAAGGAAGATAAATATGCTTCCATGTGCCTTGCTCTACCACACGCGCTGTAATTCCGAATAATTTATTGGCTGCTTGAGCTACATAATCAAGATTCGCTTTATCCTGGCTTGTATAATGAATAGGCTGTCTAGAAACTACACACCCATCGCCAATTAGATGGGCTAGCAAACCGAGTTCTTCCTCACTCATTATTTCCTCATTACTACATTGGTTGGCCAATTCAATTTTTCTTCCTATAGCTACCCGGCTGCCCGTCTGCAGCTCTTCGACAGCCTTCCAACCGTTAACCGTATAAAAAGGGTGATTGGCAGAAGCTTTAATTGTGCGTCCGCTTGCCGTTTTCAATTCAAACAACTGTTTATAACCGCTGCTGAACACTTTGCTAATATTCGCCACTTCCAGCTTTAAATCGCCGTTCATGCTCAGCACGGGGATGTTCTCCTGGCCAACCAAAGAACCGATTTCCACCTGCTCTCCGGTATCTGCCCGCGTAATCAATGTATCATACGACAAACATCCACTCTCCCTAATGTCCGACAGCATCGGACGCTTGTCCTGACGCTGCTCTACCGCACGGCTAAGCTGTGACAGGGCAATGACCGGGCATTCCAATTCACGGGAAATGAGCTTCAGTGTCCGGGAAATCTCCGAGATTTCCTGCTGGCGGTTATCGCTGTTGCCGCCCCTTCGCCCGGTAATCAACTGAAGGTAATCAATCAGAATCAAACCGAGACCGACTTCCGCTTTCAGACGGCGGCACTTCGACCGGATTTCCGACACGGTAATCCCCGGCGTATCGTCGATATAAATCGGCGCGTTTGCCAGTGTACCGATCGCCATCGTGAGCTTGTGCCAGTCCTCTTCGGCAAAGTATCCGGTGCGCATCCGCTGCGCATCGATGTTTCCTTCCGCACAAATCATCCGCTGTACAAGCTGTGTCGCGGACATCTCAAGACTAAAGATCGCAACCGGAGCCCCGGCACGTGCCGCTACGTTCTGCGCTACATTCAAGGCGAACGCAGTCTTGCCCACCGCCGGCCGGGCAGCCAGAATGATAAGCTCCGAAGGCTTCAATCCAGCCGTCATCTTGTCAAGATCCGGATATCCCGTAGGCAGCCCGGTAATTTCCCCCTTGTTATTGGACAATGTCTCGATATATTCGTACGTATCCATCAACACGTCTTTGATGTGCTGGAAGCTCGATGCCCGCTGGCGTTGGGAGATTTGCATAATCGTTTTCTCCGCATCGCTTAACAGGGCGGGCACATCTTCGCCCATTGTGTAGCTGTCAGTTACAATCTTTGTTGCTGCGCGAATCAACCTGCGCAGAGTCGATTTTTCTTCCACAATTCGTGCATAGTACTCCACATTGGAAGCGGTCGGAACGGATGTAGCCAAATCGGTGAGATAGGAGACGCCTCCCACTTCATCAAGCTGTTTGCGGTTATCCAGCTCGGCCGTAACCGTAACAAGATCTACCGGTTCATTCCGTTCCCCCAAATCCACCATAACCTGAAAAATACGCTGGTGAGAAGTTCGGTAGAAATCCTCCGCCGTTAGAATGTCCGTCGCTGTAATTAGCGCTTCCCGTTCCAAAAAAATAGCCCCCAAAACGGCCTGCTCGGCCTCAATGTTTTGGGGTGGAATGCGATCGAGGAAAATATCACTCATGGCTTATCCCTCAATTCTATTCTTCAACGACATGCACCTTCACTGTCGCTGTAACTTCCTGATGCAGTTTAATCGGCACATTGGTGTAGCCGAGGGTGCGAATCGGCTCAGGCAGTTCAATCTTCCGTTTATCCACCTTGAAATTCGCTTTCTTCAATTCTTCAGCGATCTGCTTCGTGCTTACGCCGCCGAAGAGACGTCCGCCTTCACCGGACTTGGCTTTAATCGTAATCGTCGTCTCTTCCATAATTTTTGCCAGCTTTTTCGCCTGCTCTAACTCTTCCTTCTTGCGCTTCTCTTCGCTCTTTTTATGCGCTTCCTGCATTTTCAGATTACCTGCCGTCGCTTCCTTTGCGAGGCCTTTTTTCAGCAGGAAATTGCGTGCATACCCTTCGGAAACCTCTTTTACTTCTCCTTTTTTTCCTTGTCCTTTTACATCTTGCAGAAAAATTACTTTCATTTTAGTTTCCCCCCTTGGCAATTCTTAAGCACTTGTTTGAGCAGTTCCACAGCTTCTGCGACAGTGGTATCTTTCAGTTGTGTCGCCGCATTATTTAAATGTCCGCCCCCGCCCATCTGTTCCATAACTACCTGAACGTTGAAATCGCCCAGGGAACGGGCGCTAATGGCTACCAGATCATCTGGCCTGCGGCAGACGACAAACGAGGCTTCAATGCCCGCCATGGTCAACAATGTATCCGCAGCCTGCGCAATAAGGAGTTGACCGTATTTCTCACTCTCTTTTCCTGTTGCAATGGCAATCGCTCCGCCCAGTATCTCGGTATGCCGGACGATCTCTGAACGGCGAATATACTGCATTAAATCTTCTTTTAGCAGTACCTGTACGAGTGAGGTATCGGCCCCTTTGCGGCGCAGAAACGAGGCGGCCTCGAACGTCCGCGAACCGGTACGGAATGCGAAGCTCTTTGTATCGACCACAATACCGGCAAGCAGCGCAGTCGCTTCAAGCACATCGAGTGTCAGATTCTCTCCCTGGTACTGGAGCAATTCTGTCACAAGCTCGCTGGTCGACGATGCGTAAGGCTCCAAATAGATAAGCACCGGGTCGGAAATAAACTCTTCCGAACGCCGATGATGGTCAATAAGAACAACCCTGTTGGTGACATTCAGCAGGCGCGGTTCAATGACCATCGATGGACGATGCGTATCCACCACGACGACAAGCGTCCGTTTAGTCACCATCTGTATCGCCTGATCGCTTGTAATGAAATAGTCGTTAAGGTATTCATGCTCTTCCACTTCCTGCATCAGCCGTTCGATAGCCGGGTTGCTTTCGTCAAGTACGATATAGCCCTGCTTTTCGGCAGCATGCACCGCTTTCAGTACGCCGATGGCGGCGCCGATCGCGTCCATATCCGGCATCTTGTGACCCATGATGAGCACCAGATCACTCTCAAGCATTAAATTACGCAGCGCATGGGAAATAACACGAGCACGTACCCGATTTCGTTTTTCGACCGCATTCGATTTTCCGCCATAAAAGGTGATTTTATCTTTGACCTTAACGGCCGCCTGATCGCCTCCACGGCCAAGCGCCACATCCAGACTTGATTGTGCCAGCTCTCCCAGCTCAATGAAGGTATCAATGCCGGCACCTACACCGATGCTAAGCGTGATCGGAATTTTGTTCTTGCTGGTCATCTCCCGCACAACGTCTAAAATATCGAAACGGGTTGCCTCCAACTGTTGCAGCGTCCCCTGATCGAATACGGCAAGAAATTTGTCGGAAGAAATACGGCGTAGATAAATACCGTACTGATGCGCCCATTTCGTAATCGCCCCTGTAACATTGGTCAGCAGCAAACTACGGCTCTGTTCATCCATTCCCTGTGCCACTTCATCGAGATTATCCATATGCACAATGGCCAGCACTAATTTCTCTTCTTTATAATGCATCTGAAGTTCTTTGTACTCGGTCATATCCGTGAAATACAACAACCGCTCTTCAGGACGGTGCAGCACTTCATAGATACGTTTGCGGTAGGTCATCTCCGCCTGCTGTTCGTTGTCTTTCATGTCCGCAAGCGGCGGAAATACATCAAGCAGCGAATCGCCAATTAAATTCTCTTTTTCTGTCATCTGCAACAGGTACGGATTGTGCCATTCGATGATTTTATCTTCATTATAAAGAACAATTCCAATCGGCAATTCGTTAATTACTTCATCTCCGGCTTTTTTAATGCGATGGCTTAACGTTGTGATATAACCCTCTATCTCATCGCGGAAAAGCTGCTGGTTATGAAACGTAAGATAGCCGCTGCTCGCAATGACGACGAACCCAAGTATTGCGAACACCCAGTTCACATACACAGCAAGCAGTCCGGCCGCCAACAGACAAAAAATGAGAGCGACGATGATATGCGAGCCAAACCAGCGTTTTGCCAGGAACTTCGGCATATACTCAGCTCCTATTATTGAAAAAATCGATTCCGCAGGTTAAATCCTACATCCAGAACCCCTATTAAGAGTAGTATATAGCTAAACGGCGGAATAAGGAATAAGATTACCGGAACAATCAATAGCCCCTTTCTCAGGTTCCGCTTGTAGATCCAGTAGGCGATAAAGCTCAGCGCCTGTACTGAAAATAGCAATTGCAGTACAATCATTACATTTAGCACAACCATATAAAGGAAGCGGTAATCCTGCACATCTTTTATCATGAACAAAACAAGTACAATAAGATAATAATACAAAATAGAACGAGGAAAGCGCAAATTAGTAAAGCAGGAAGCGCCTGAATCTGCATGCCCATACGCTGAGCAATCCGGCGGAAAAGTACATGGTTAATTAATGACGAAAAAAGCGCTGATGAAATCAAAAGTCCAGGAATCATAGCAGAAATCAGCGAAGGAATTTGCGTCTTCATGTTCTCAAGCGATTCCCTGAACTGCACCAATTGCTCGGCCTGGGCGCTGTTTTTCTGATCTCCGGGAAGCTGTTTAAGCGAGTTATCCAGCTGTGCCTGCATATCCGTAATCACTTGATTGGATATCTGGCCCATTCCTCTAACCATATCATCTACAGGATTGGTTTGCATGACGGCCATTATAAGCCCGACGCTAACAAATACAAAAACAAGCTCTATCACCGTTCCAAGGATCAGAACATGACCGGCCGGCTTTTTATGCCGGTAGGCAATTCCCATCACCAGCCCCATGACAGCTGCCGGCAAAGCAAGAAGCAATCCCGGAAAACTTGCAAAAAGAAACGATAAAACAACAGCCACGAATACGGTTAATGCCCCCATCCTGGCATCGTGGCGATATCCATATACAGAAAACGGTACAGGCAGCGCAAAAGCGGCAACCACACTTAACGGTGTGTAAAACGCAGCAAAAAAGAGCACAAGAAAAATCGCGCTCATGAATGCGCCTTCCAATATTGCCCGTACATTACTTTGCACAGTTCCTTCACTCCATTCCTTTACATCATCAGCAAATCCTCACTAAATTTATCATAAACGTTCGCCGTGTGGCAAACAAACAGCGTATAATACACAAAAAGAGGCACGAGAATTCTTCTCTGCCTCTTTTCATCATCTATCTTACTCCCTTACTCCGTTACGTACGGCAACAGAGCAACTTGACGAGCGCGTTTGATTGCAATAGTCAGCATGCGCTGATATTTTGCGGAAGTACCAGTCACACGGCGAGGTAAAATTTTACCGCGCTCGCTGATGAACTTCTTCAGCAAATCCACATCTTTGTAGTCGATGTGCGTAATTTTGTTAGCAGTAAAGTAACATACTTTACGGCGCTTACCGCGTCCACGACGTTGTGCCATGAAAATTCCCTCCTTTTGTTAAATAATCACACCGT
>Ga0310836_101824_pt1 | contig 10431 bp, 9 predicted proteins | sample SM_ome_4_FD_201310 | JGI IMG/M metagenome (GOLD analysis project Ga0310836, IMG submission 201310) | Sorghum-adapted microbial communities enriched on stacked mutant (SM) sorghum from Joint BioEnergy Institute, Emeryville, California... ... | reverse complement strand
TTGGGAAGCAGGAGAAACATGTTAGATTTAGGATCCGATCAAAAGGGCCTCTTTGCGGAAAATCCATATATCAAGCAAAAAAAATTTGGCGACGTAGACCCCAAAATCGCTACATCGCAAAAAGCTCATAACACTTTCCAGTTGATTTGCCCAGTCGACATTCGGTATACTTCTTTTAGACATAGGTAGGGTACTCCTTTCTCTGGAATGTGTTGTGGTCCAAATCAGAGAATACCCTACCTTTTTTCTTTTGTTCTAGCAAAATGCTTTACACAAAATTTTATACATCATCGATATGGAGTTACCCGTTTTTACATCCTTCTAGTGAGCTTAGGGAAGTTGCACTTATTCGACTCTCTCCATTCTTTTCATTCAGAAATATGATGCAATCAAAAATGAAATTATTAGCATTATTATCAAGATGACGTATAATTAAGTTCGCAAAAAGTGAAAAGAGGAAAAGCCATCGGTAACTCCGAATATGGTAAGTGCCCAAAAAACCTAAAAGGAGTTGAAACCGATGGCTTACCAGAATTCTACCTTATCTCTCGAACAAATGCTATTGAAATTTATGTCGGAACAGGATCCCATGCTCTCTGGCTCTGTGAGCAAATGATGGAAGCTGAAGTGATTCAGGCACAGAAATCGGAACGGACGGATACACGGACCGGCTATCGTTCCGGCTATCGTGTACGCCGCTTCGACACTCGGATGGGCACCATGTATCTCTTTGTTCCCAAACTGCGCAGGTTATGTTCCCTTTTTTGTTAGTGCCTTCAAACGGCCGATGTTTGCGGTTTGTCAATGTATTGTTGCATTAAATATTGCATGTTAAGGTTAAAATATTCATAAATTAACCATTGATATCCAAGGAAATCTTTTCTAAAATTAAATTAAAGTGATTATGAAAAGATTTCCAATTTCATTTTTTTTACTTGTCGTCAAGGGGGTGTCAGGGAGTTATGATGAAGGTCATCTATGAATTAGGGAGGAAATCTCTTGAGGAAAATGAAGACGCCTATTTGGAAACGCTTACACTCCCGCTTCCAGACAAAAAGACACTGAAATACGGGGTAATTCTTGATTTTCAAAATTCCGATTCCTCTATTCATTTTATATTGAAAGAGCTGGATGAGCGTCTGTTAAATGAATGGTGTTGGATAGGAAAAGCCGACGGCAGCAACAGCCCGCAATGGTATGGAACCGTTAATAAGCTCGATTATTTATTAAGCCAAACGCTTACCAACCTTTTGGAAAAGTGGGATCAAAATGACGCCTTTTATCTTTTGTTAAAGGAGACACATGAAAAGTTTTTTTGTTATTTGGGTCCTTTGAAGGAAAAAAGGTATCGCTACATTTTTAATCCCGCTTTGATCGGAGAAGAAATCGCAAAAATTGGAGAAGCAAGCACAAAGGATGACCGCAAAAAGGCTGTCGCTGAAATCACGAACAAATTCCAAAAGTATCTGGAAAAGGAAGCGAACGTAAATGCGCAGGATATCGGTTTATACACGATATCCATAAACGGTCAATTGGTCGTTAAACAAAAGGTTTATAAACAGTTGGTCGTTGAAGAAAAGTTAAGCAAATTTCACGAGGCTAAAGAAGGGGTATGCTCCATTACGAATCAGAAAGGACTGGTTACCGGGGATACGACAAGATTAAAATTTAAATACTACATTAACGACAAAATCAGTTTTGCAAGCAATTTGGATGAAAATGAGTTTGTGAAAAATCTTTCCATCGGCAAAGAAGCCTATAAATGCATCCAAGCTGGTGAAGTGTACATTTTACGGAATTTTGATACCCGATTCAGCGGACTTACATGTTATGTGATTCCTGAATTTTTGTACGATGTCCCTTTTGAAAATGTGCCATTGAAAGAGATTAGTAATCGGGTATTGGATTTTGTTCATAAAGTCAAGACGATCGAAACCGGTGTCCAATTGCAGGAAGAAATTGAAGACTTTCGGCTGTATGAAGAGCAAATGGATAATCAGATTTCGTTGCATTTTCTTTTTTATACCAAATCCAAGTCTTCTTTAAAAGTCAACAAGCTGCTTTCTGACGTTCCGCTAAATCACTTGAAAAAATTAAGAGATGAAATGAGAAACATCAGCAATATCGGCAGAAATTTTTTCCCAAATGCAAGGACTAAAGATTTGGACGTCGGCTTGGATGCAATCAGCAAATTAATTCCAACGAGAATTGCCAAAAACGAAAATGTGGAAAAAAGGAAAATCCTGCAAGTATATGAATCTTTGTTAACCAACAAGACTCTTTCTTACGCCTGGTTAATTCAACAATTTGTCCTTTTGGCAAGGATCCATATGTATGCCAACTACGGATCTTATCAATTAGGGTCCGGACTGAATGCGGACCAGAATGATTATCTTCTTGTTCATGCCCTTTTACGCAGTCAGCTGTTTCTTTTACTATTGAAAAAGCTTCAGTTGGTGGAGGAGGGAAAACGAATGGATGGCATTTCTTACGAATTGCCCGATCCGGCTTTGGCGGATTATATGAAAGAAATGGCATTTTCTGTTCCGCAAAGCTCTCTGTTTTTGCTGGGCTATCTCATTTCGCGGATTGCCGCGGCGCAAGTGGGAAAAACGGCGGAACGCCTCGAGGCTGCAGGACAATCCCGCTTCGGCAAGACCGCAAATAAACCCATTTTGTCCAAAATCAATTTTCACGGAATGAATAAACAAAAAATTATGATGTTATCCAACGAAGTTTTCGAGAAAATGAAACAATTGGGGATCAATTATTTAAGCAACGAAGCGATTTACAGCGAACACCGGCGTCTTTTGGATCTTGCGTTAAAAGGAAAATGGGCCCTATCCGATCATGAAGGGGTGTATTACCTGTTATCGGGTTACTCTTATGGAACGAAACGCATCTTGGAAAGAGCGAAAGAATTAGGGAAAGAGGAAGCAATCGATGAAGGGGGATTCGACCATGAATAATAGTGAAATATTATTTCTTTATGATGCAAAACTGACCAATCCAAACGGAGATATCGACGAAGAAAACCGCCCGCGCATGGATTATGAACGTTCATTGAACTTGGTCAGCGATGTTCGTTTAAAACGCTACATTCGCGATTATCTGGATCAAATCGGTTATGAAATCTTTGTCGCAAAAGTTGAAGGGAACACGGTGAATGCCACTGAAAGATTGAACAAATTGTTCAGTAATTATGAGAAAAAAGTTGAATTGAGGAAAAAATTGGATCCTGAGGTGATCGATTGGCTGTTGGACCAATTGATTGACGTCCGTTTATTTGGCGCAACCATGCCGATAAAATCAGAAGACAAGGGAAATTCCATTACGTTCACCGGACCGGTTCAATTTAATTGGGGGTACTCTTTAAACAAAGTAACGCTTGTGGAATCGGCGAGCATAACTTCCCATTTCGGTTCTGAAAATCAAAATGAAGGAGGAAGCATCGGCAAAGACTATCGTGTCTATTATTCCTTCTTGGCATTTCACGGAATCATCAGCGGACATCGGGCAAAATACACGCGTTTAAAAAATGAAGATGTCCGTTTACTGGACCAGGCGATGGTCAAGGCCATTCCCCTGAATGCGACAAGAAGCAAAGTCGGGCAATATCCCCGCTTGTATCTCCGGGTTGAATATAACTCTCCGGAATTCGTTGCAGGCGATTTCAGGGATTTGGTGTCTTTGAACGAAACGGAAGGGCTGCGGGGTATTTCGGAAGTTGAGTTACAGGCGGATCGGCTGTTAAATAAATTGACGGAAATCAAAGAAGAGATTGCTAAAATTTATTTTTGGCAGGATACGAATTTGATTTTGGAGGGTCATGGCCAAAAAGGAACATTGCCGGATCTCCTTTCCCCGGATTTAAAAGAAAAACTTGTTTCCGCTGTATAACAAAAGGGTGACTATTATGAAAATTTATGTGTTTGATCTCGTGGGGAAAATGGCTCACTTTCGCAAAATGGATACCAATTCTTCCTCTTTGTCCTATTCTTTTCCCCCCAGGACGGCTGTCGCCGGATTGATCGCCGGAATCTTAGGCATGGAAAGGGACAGCTATTACGAGCAGTTTTCGCCGGAAAATTGTGACATCGCCGTTTCGGTAAAAAAACCGTTTCGCAAAGTCATGCAAACGGTAAATTATATGTTCGTCAAATCCGGGGCTGATTTAAATAACAGCAGCGGGCATACCCCGATCCCTCTCGAATTAATTTTGCCAGGGGCCAAGGAACCCCATTTACGTTATCGAATTTATTTTTCCCATCAAGATGAGTCAATAAACGAGATGGTAAAAAAACGGGTCCAGCAACGCCGTTACATATTTCCTCCCTATTTAGGGCTGACTGAATGCTTAGGCATGTTGGAATGGGTGGGAGAAGCGGAAGCATCCGTTGAAATAAGTGAAGATCCGGTGCAAATCCATTCCGTTGCCAGAATGTCCCGCCTGCAGGAACGGACTGTGGCCATCAAAGAAAATGCCCGCTTCATCCGCGAACATACGACACGCTTCTTTTTGAAGGGACGAATGATCGGAGAAACGGACGATTACATTTTCGAACAGAACCACCAGCTTTTTGCCGTTCCGAAGGGCCCTTTTCTTCGGATTCGCCATGTGGAAAATCAGGAAAATATATTATTTCTCTAGGCAGCGAACGATTCGCTGCCTTTTGAAGAGGTGAAAAAATGTTTTTGTCTCACTGCCAACCCGATAAAAAATTAACGGATCATTTGCGTGAGGTTTATTTATTTTCCCAACAAATGCTGAAACAAGTGCCGCTTGCCGACGATGAAAGAGAAACATTGGAAATAGTGAACAAAGTCATAGCATTGAGCCATGATTTCGGAAAATATCTTACCTATTTTCAAACCTACTTGCGCACCGGTGAAAAAAGCAATAATCTTTATCAACATTCCTTTATTTCCGCCCTTTTTGCCGCCCATTTACTCCGGGATGCCGGCCGTTGGGGGCTGCGTGCATCCTGGTCGGAGTTTGCGCCTGCCGTTGCTTATTTTATCGTCCTTCATCACCATGGGAATCTGCGCGATTTTTCCCTCGATGTGACCAAGAGCTTGAATATAAGAAATCAAAATGTGCAAGAATCCCTATACCTCCGTATCCAATTGTTGGAGAAACAAATCGGGGATATAAAAAATCAATTGGCTGAAGTCGTCGATGATTTGTCTCCATTATGGAACCAAGTTTCGATTCCCCTTTCTTTAGAAGAGGAATTAAAGGATTTTGTAGAAAAATATATTGATGTTTTTGACCTTTTGCATCGTCAATATTATTTCATATCCAAGCAAAGAAAACCAAAAATAACAAAAAAACTGTATTATATAGTGCTTTTACTTTATTCTGCTTTAATTGATGCGGACAAATTGTCGGCAGCCAATATTCAAAAAAGGCCCAGGCTCTGCGTTCCGGAAAAACTTGTGGACGCCTACCGTGAACAAAGATTCAATGTTCACGAAACCGAGGGAACGGACGGTTGGCGCAACCGGATGTATCAAGTGGTCATGCAAAGACTAGAAAAACTGGAATATGAACGGCTGGAACAACGCATATTCACTTTAACGGCCCCGACCGGAGCGGGGAAGACGTTACTGGCCTTGTCGGTTGCCTTGAAATGGCGCAGCCGGACGGAAAAAAGAGATGGGTATGCTCCGAAAATCATTTATGCCCTGCCGTTTACGAGCGTGATTGATCAAAACGATCAAGTGATAAGAAAAGTCTTCCAACAACTGCCTGATTATCCGGCCAACGAACACCGCTATGTGATCAAACATCATCATTTATCGACGATCCAATACCGGCAGGAAAATGAAGAACTGCCTTTAAGACAAGCCCTCCTATTAACGGAAGATTGGGAGGCGGAAATCATAGTTACGACTTTTGTCCAGTTGTTTCAGACGTTGATCGGCTATGAAAATCGGGCGTTAAAAAAATTCCATCAGATCGCCGGAAGCATTGTCATTCTCGATGAAGTGCAAAACATCCCGGTGGAATATTGGGCGCTTGTGCAAAAAGTGCTTCGTGACATGGCTCATTTATATTCATGTAAAATTCTGCTTTTGACGGCAACCCAACCTCTCATTTTCCCTCCGGAAGAAACCGTGGAATTATTGGAAGGAGAAAATGTCAAACCGATCGATTTCTTTAAAGAAAAAACCCGGGTAGAATTGCAATGGCTTCGAAATGAAAACGATTTCTTCACTTCTGAGGAATGGGCGCGCTTCTTCCAAAACCGTTTTGAAGACGGAAAGAATTATTTGGCGATTTTTAATACGATTAAAACTTCGATTGAAGTTTATGAAAAAGTTAAAACATGGTTAAAAAATTGCGGATATCATGTCTTCTACCTTTCTACCAATATCATTCCTAAGGAGCGAAAGGGACGGATCGAAGATATTAAACAGTCAATAAAGAATCAACAGAAAGTGGCGGTCATTTCTACCCAGGTTGTAGAGGCCGGAGTAGATTTGGACTTTGACGTGGTTTATCGGGATATCGGTCCGATTGATGCCATCATCCAGGCGGCGGGAAGATGCAATCGCAATGGGACAAGGAAACGTTTAGGGAAGGTATGGATCACCCCGATCGTAAGAAATGCCAAGTTAGAATCCCAATATGTATATGGACCGATCCATACAAAAATTGCCCGTGATATTTTGCCGGAGGAACCCATTACAGAGGATGAATTTTATCAATTGATCCAAAAATATTTTGAACGGGTGAAGGAAAGCAAATCCTCTGCGGTTTCGGAAGGAATTATTCAAGCCATGGAAATTCTGAAATTTGATGAAAAAAGGAAAGTATCCAGCAGAAAACAGCCGGAATACGTTTCTGATTTTCAATTCATTGCCGATTCCAATCAAGCGGTGGATGTCTTTATCGAGGCGGATAAGGAGGCGCGCGAAATCTGGGAGCTCTATAATCAAAAAGTGATTTTGGAAAAGGATTTCAAAAAAAGATTTGATAATTATCTCTCTTTAAAAAAGGATTTGCGGCAATATGTGATTTCCGTTCCGATAAAAATTGCCAAAAATTTAAACCGCGATTTTTACGAAAAAACGAAGATGCTCTACGTTTCAAAGGATGTTTTAAACCAATATTATAATGAGGAATTTGGGTTTATACGTTCAAGCGAGATGGTGGATGCATGGATTATGTAATGGATGTGAACGGAACCCTTATTTGGTATTACTTTATTTGCAAAAGGGAAGTTTGGCTGATGATTCATCAGATTGCTCCCGATCAAGAAGATGACAATTTGGAAATCGGGCGGTTTTTGTCGGAGACGACCTATAGCAGGCAGAAAAAAGAAATGGTTATAGGAAATATTGTAATCGATCGGATCAGGAGAACGGGCGACACGATTGTGATCGGTGAAGTCAAAAAATCGTCGAAATATGAAAAGAGCGCCTATTATCAATTGTTGTTTTATTTAGACACCTTGAGAAAAATGGGAATCGATGCGAAAGGGGAACTTTTATTCCCGGCTGAAAAGAAAAAATTGACCGTTGAATGGACGGAAGAAGGCAGCAACATGCTAAAAGAAGTCGCCGATGATATTCGCAAAATCGCAAGACTTCCCGTTCCTCCGGAACCTAAAAAGATAGCTTTTTGCAAGAGTTGCGCATATCGGGAATATTGTTTTGCGGAGGAATAAAGATGAAAAAAACCTTGTATATCTTTCAAAGCGGTGAATTACACAGGAAGGACAACAGCATCTCATTCGAAACAAGTGAAGGAAGGAAAATGCTTCCGGTTGAAGACATTAATGACATTTATATTTTTGGCGAGGTGGATGCAACAAAAAAATTTTTGGAATTTGCATCCCAGAAGCAAATATGCATCCACTTTTTTAATCACTACGGCTATTACACCGGAACTTTTTATCCCCGGGAACATTTGAATGCCGGGCTTGTCGTAGTAAAGCAGGCCGAAGCGTATCTGGATAAGGAAAAACGTTTGGTGCTGGCAAAAAAATTTATAAAGGGTTCCATCGGACAAATGATCCAAGTTTTGAAGTATTATCAAAGCCGCGCAAAAACCAATCGCGAATTATTCTTGCAAACGATTGACGAGCTGCAATCCGTTCTGGATAAAGATAAAAAATGGGAAAACGTGGAGGAAATGATGGCCGATGAAGGCCATGCCCGCGAAAAATATTACAGCCGATTCGACGATATATTGAATCATCATCCTGACTTTTTGTTTGAAAAACGTTCGAAAAGACCGCCCTTGAACCGTCTGAATGCCATGATCAGTTTTGGGAATCAAATCTGCTATACCATGATATTGAGTGAAATTTACAAAACGTATTTGGATCCGAGGATTGGTTTTTTACATTCTTCAAATTTTCGGAGATTTTCCTTGAATTTGGACGTGGCGGAAATCTTTAAACCGATTATGGTTGACCGTCTAATTTTTTCATTAATCAATAAAAAGATGATTACGAAGAAAGATTTTGATAAACAAATGGAAGGGATCATGTTGTCTGAAGAGGGCAGGAAGAAGTTTATCGCGGAACTGGATAAAAGAATGAAAACTACCGTGAATCATCGGCATTTGGGAAAATCGGTTTCCTATCGGAGACTGATCCGTTTGGAACTTTATAAAATTCAAAAGCATCTCCTTGGTGAAAAGGAGTATGAACCGTACCGATCCCTTTGGTAGGTGAGTGTATGTTTGTCATTTTGGTTTATGATTTTGAAGAAAAAAGGGTTGCGAAGGCATTAAAGATCGCCAGAAAATACTTGTATTGGGTACAAAATTCCGTATTGGAAGGGGAAATATCTCAAGCGAATTATTTCAAACTGAAAAAAGAATTGCAAAGCATTATGGATCCTGACACGGATTCCGTTATTTTTTATACGTTCCGGACGCAAAAATATATGAAGCGAGAACAAATTGGTTTGAAAAAAGGTGGAGACGAAAATATTTTATAGAAATAGTAGCATGGAAGAATATATAGCCAAAAATGAAACCATTCAGGAAGGAAGATACCGTCGGCCCCCGATTTAATCGCGCATCCACCCGGATGGGTCGACGGCATCTTTTTTCTATGAAGAATTTCCGTTTTCACTAGGACATTAGTAATCTTTCCATTGATGAATTGAAACTTAAATAAAAAAGAACCGTTTAAAAATTCCGGTTCCGTTAGTACTTTATCTATAATGGATTAAAAACGGATTCACCATGTTTCCCCGACTTTTACAGTTCCAGAAACAAAAACTCCCCGAAAACAGCGTCATGATCGCGTTTTTTGGGGAGTTCTTTATTTTTTGGTATGTAGATATGTTTTCGTCCTTTTATCTTTAACCCCATATGCGGGGATATCTTCTAGCCCAAATGCCTTTAAAATATCGGAAAATACGTCGTCAGATTTATTTTTTATAAAGATTTCTTTTCCATCCAAGTGCACTTTCGTAATCGTCGCACTCCGGATGGCATCCTGGATTTTTTCTGTTGAATAATCAATTCCCTTGGTGTGAAGCAAGTATTCCAATAACCGTTGAATGACCAACGCCAGATAACAAATGACGAAATGGCCTTTGATGCTTTCTTCCGTCCAAACAAAGATGGGCCTGGCTTCAAAATTGCTTTTCAGCACCCGAAAGCTTTCTTCAATTTTCCAAAGGCCGTGGTAAGCTTCCAGTACTTTTTCGGGGGACAGGGCAGGATCGCTGTACTGGATGGCGTAGTAACCATCGAATTGTTCATCGATCTCCGCTTGTTTTTCGTTGAAGGAAATGTGGTCATCTTCCAAAAAGGTTAATTGGACGTATTTTTTGCCGCCTTTTTTCAGTTCGGCTTTGAGCTGGGATTTGGATTCGACCAGCTTTTTCGATTTTTCAATGATTCGTTCGCGATCCTTCCGGTCTTTCTGCGCCCTTTTCGAAGACCAGGTGATCAACAGGTGGTCATTGAGCGCATGTGTTTTCCCGTCCGTCCGGACAAACGATTGGAATTCGCATTTTTTCCATTTAAACTCCGGTGAAGTGTAAGTATATCCCGATTCATCAAGGACCATTTCTTTCACTTTTTTTGATCCTGATCGGATTTTAAAGGACATGATATATTCGAAACCCAATGATTTCAGAAATAACAAATTCCCTTTGGAATTCAATCCCCGGTCGGCAACGAGTATGATTTTCTTGATGCCATATTGTTCTTTCATCCGCAGGAGCACGGGTTCCAAGGTTCTGAAATCACTCGTATTCCCCGGAAAGAGATCATAGCCGACCGGAATGCCGTGGTCGTCGATCAACAATCCCATGACCACTTGTACCTGGTTCACTTTGTTATCCTTGGAATATCCGAACTTTTTCAAGTCATCGGCCAGCACGGACTCGAAGTAGTAAGTGGTGACATCATAAAAGGCGACCGCAAGGTTGCGGTTGAGTTTCTTCGAAATTTGC
>Ga0310836_101822_pt1 | contig 10439 bp, 8 predicted proteins | sample SM_ome_4_FD_201310 | JGI IMG/M metagenome (GOLD analysis project Ga0310836, IMG submission 201310) | Sorghum-adapted microbial communities enriched on stacked mutant (SM) sorghum from Joint BioEnergy Institute, Emeryville, California... ... | reverse complement strand
TTCTACAATCGCAAACGAGTCCATTCGGCGATCGGGTATCTCACACCCATTCAATGCGAACAAATGTACGATTATGTTGCGTAATTTTCTCGATTCCATGTGTCCAATCTATTGACAGAGGTCCACCCGGACGCCGCCGATGGGCGACGGGCCGATGCGGGCTTCGCCTTGCAACAGGCGCATGCGCTCCCGCATGGTCGACAGTCCGTGCCCCTCCGGATGGCCGGGCTGATCCGGCCGGCCGGCCGCCATTCCCGCCATCCCGATCCCGTCGTCCTCGATGTGCAGTTCATACCACCCGTCCGCGCACCGTTCCGTGATCACGCAGCGCCGCGCCCTGCTGTGCTTCACGACGTTGGTCAGGCATTCCCGCACGGCCAGCGCCAGCATCGTTTCCGCCGTTTTGGAAAGCGGAGGACGGTCCGTGATGCCGGCAACTTCGAGGCCGATGCCGGAAGCCTCCAATGCCCGGCGGCCCAGCTCCAATTCTTGCTCCAGCGGCACATGCCGCATCGCCGTGACCACATCCCGCACCTGTTTCAGGGCGGCGCGGGACGAGCGGACTACCTCCTGCAGTTCCGCCTTGGCACGTTCCGGATTTTTGTCCATGGTGCGCATGGCGAGTTCGCTTTTCATTTTGATCATGGTCAGCGTCTGCCCCAGCGTGTCGTGCAGGTCCCGGGCCAGGCGGTGGCGCTCCTCTTCCTGGGCGTACAGCGCGATCCGCTCGTTGGCGGAAGCGAGTTCGTGTTTGAGGGATTCGGATTTTTCCAGCGTGCGCACGACGAAGGGGATGGCCATCTGGATGATCAGGAAAGGCAGATGAATCGTTCGCACGAAATGCAGCGCATCCTGGTACAAAACGAAACTGACAACCGCATGCATGACGGGAAAGGCGGCGAGCCCGGCGGCCAGATGCGCCCGGGACCGGACGCGGCCGAGGAAATCGGCGAAAACCGCCGCAAACAGCAACAGCCACTCCTCATACAGAGCCGCAAACGATGCCATCAGCCCGCAACCGGCCAGCACGGCGGCGAGGAGGCGCCAATCCCGGAACCACAGCCCGGCATAATACAACGCCAAAAAAATTCCCAGCAAAAGCAGCGTGACCGAGAGGCTGACGCCGCTTTCGGCGGAAAGCACTTTGTAGAAGAAGAACACGCAAACGACGATGTCGACGAGCAAATAGCGTTTCATCTGTCCGGACGGATAAAGGTTGAACCGGATTTTGCCCATGCCGCATCTGGTCTCCCCGGCGCCGTCAATTTGCCGCAACCCGCCGCAGCAGCGATTTCCTCAGCCATTCCACGGGACCGAACTTCATCCGGCCGATCCACCATTTGGCGAAAACGGCCTCCAGCACGCAAATGGCCAGCCAGATGAGGATGACGGAGAAACTGCCGAGCCGGCCGCCCCATCCGAGTCCCCATCCGTAGAAAAGGAAGGAAGCCGCAACGTTTTGCAGCACATAGCAGCTCAATGCCATTTTACCGACGGACTCCAAATAAAGCCATACCTTGCCGGTTTCCCGCCGCTCCGCCCATTTCGCGATGAGGGCCATGTACCCGAGTGACAGGATCGGGGCAAAAAGGTAACGAACCGCCAAATCGAACACCCCGCCCGGCACGAACAAAAGCAGGTTGAGCGGCAAACCGAGGCCGAGGCCGATCCGCAGCATGCGGCGGCGAATGCGCCGGCCGTTCTCATCGGGGGAGAAGGCGCCGGAACGCATCAGGAGAATGCCGGTGAGGAAAAGGACGATGTTCATCGGGATGACAAAAAGGGCTTCCACCCGCAGAACCGCGAAATAGGCCAGACGGTAAAGGATCTGCTCCGGCCAGGTGCCTTCCCGGTACAGGGCGACGACGGGGCCCATGTCTCCGAACGAAAGGTTGGCCCCCGCCAGGGAAAGGACGATTTCCGCCGCAACGATGGCCAGCATCATGAAAACGTGTAAGCCGCCGACGGCGATAAGGGCGCGCCGGATCCGCCGGTCGCCGCCCCGCACGATGCACGCAACGATGGCGGCGGTGACGGCGTAGCTCATCAGGATGTCGTATTCCATCACCAGCGCAAAATGGAGGAACCCCTCGATCAGCAAAAAGGCGCAAATCCAAAGGTACGTGCCGGGCCAGGGGGCGTTGGTCCGCAGCGCTTGGCGGTATTTCAGCTCCAGGCCGGCGCCGAACAGGATGGTGAGTATGCCGAGAAATTTCCCGTTGACCAGAAAAAGGGCGGCCTGCCGCAGCCCATCGTCCACCGAAGACCACCAGGCGCGATCATAGGCAAACAGATAGGACAGGTCGCCCAGATGGGCGAACAGCCAAATGTTTGTCCCAAGCGTGCCGAAAATGGCCGCGCCGCGCAGGATGTCCAGCAGCCGGATGCGGCCGGATTTGGTTTCCGCCGTCATGTTCCCTCACTCCGTTGTTTCGTAGTCTGCGGCTACCATTGTAGAGGGAACGGTGTCGCGGCGGTATTCATGGCCGTCATGTGGTGGGCGTGACACTTGTCATGTTTTTTTGATTGAGGTGTGCGGGATGGTCGCTTGCCGTCGTGCCGAACGGGAGAAAGAGGGTCTCAGATGCGTGACTGGCGGTTCCTGCCTGCCGAGAGGCGAAAAAATCGTCTCTCAGGGCGGCGAAGCGGGTGCCGCGCCTGTCGAGAGACGAAAAAATCGTCTCTCAGGGCGGTGAAGCGGGTGCCGCGCCTGCCGAGAGACGAAAAAATCGTCTCTCAGGGCGGCGAAGCGGGTGCCGCGCCTGTCGAGAGACGAAAAAATCGTCTCTCAGGGCGGTGAAGCGGGTGCCGCGCCTGCCGAGAGACGAAAAAATCGTCTCTCAGTGTGGCAAAGGGGGTGCCGCGCCTGCCGAGAGACGAAAAAAACGTCTCTCAGGGCGGTGAAGCGGGTGCCGCGCCTGCCGAGAGACGAAAAAAACGTCTCTCAGGGCGGCGAAGCGGGTGCCGCGCCTGCCGAGAGACGAAAAAATCGTCTCTCAGGGCGGTGAAGCGGGTGCTGAACCCGGCGAGAGACGAAAAAAACGTCTCTCAGGGCGGCGAAGGGGGTGCTGCACTTGCCGAGAGGCGAAAAAATCGTCTCTCAGGGCGGTGAAGCGGGTGCCGCGCCTGTCGAGAGACGATTTTTCAGCACTCCAACCAGAAGTTGCTCGCTTGCGCTCATGGCAGCGGCATTGCCGGCGCCGGTCCGGTTCGTTCCTGCCAAGCCCGGGCTCAATTCTCTCCGCGCCACGGCCCCGTTGACTCCCGCACGATGAGCGTCGTCGGCAGGAGCACCTCGAGGTGGGCGCCGTCCGGCCGATCCAGCCGCCGCAGCAGTTGCTCGACGGCGACGCGGGCGAACAGGTCGCGGTCGATGTCGGTGGTGGTGATTTTGGGCACGGACATCTGGGAGAAGTGGCTGTTGTCAAAACCGCTGACGGAGATGTCCCCGGGGATGTCGTAGCCGAGTTTTTTCAGGCTGGAACAGACAAAATACGCGTATCCGTCATTCAGGCAAAACCAGGCGCTCGGTTGTCTGTCCATCGATCCGAGCAGCCGGTCGATGTCTTCTTCCGTTTCCGCCGTTTCAATCCGCTGGAAGTTGTCCTCCGACTGCAAACCGTATTCCCGCATCGCCAGCAGGTAGCCTTCCCAGCGTTCCTGGTAGCTGGGGGAGCGGCGCACGTCGCCGAGGATGCCGATGTTCCGGTGGCCGAGCTCAATCAAATGCTGGACCGCCCGGTACGCTCCGAACCGGTTGTTGGTCAGCACAGCGTCGGCGTCGTTCAGCGGATGGTGATGGTCGACGAGCACCGTCGGAATGCCCTGTTCGAGGACCTTGTTGATGTAGGCCGTGCTGATGTGCGAAAGGATGAGGATGCCGTCCACCTGCCGGTCGGTGATGAACGGGGACAGCACAAGTTCGTCACGTGCGGCGGGCGTCACCGATTGGATCAGGAGACTGACGCCGTGGCGGTGTGCTTCCCTTTCGATGGAAAGAAACATTTCGCCAAAAAATGGCTGCAGGGAGAAAGTCACTTCGGACGCGATCAGCCCGACCTTCCTGGCCGGCGTCCTGGCGGAGACGCGTTTCGCCTCGTACCGGTATCCCATTTCCTCGGCGGTTTTGATCACGAGCCGCCGCGTTGCCTCGCTGACCCCGTCTTTGCCCGACAAGGCCTGGGAAACCGAATTTTTGGAAATGTTCAATTTGTCCGCGATCATCTGCATCGTCACTTTTTTGGCCACGGAAGCAAATCCCGCCCTTCAACCGCATTTCAATGATTCCTTTACAAAATGCACTTGCCCATATTGTAACGTTACAAAATATACTATACATGATCGCGTTATAATTGTAAACAGGAGGATTGACAGCGCTTTATTGCGCCATTACAATTGATATTGTAATGGCATAGGTAACGTGACAAGCTTGTACAAAATCCAACTATTGTCATGTTGTCCGCGCCAGGAATCAAGGAATTTTGACAGAGGGGGAAGAGCTCACAATGAAACGCAGGTTTGCCATCCTGACGGCTTTGGTGTTGATCTTTGCGCTGATTGTGTCGGCATGCGGAGGCAACAGCAACCAGGGTACCTCCGGTTCGTCCGGTTCGACGGGTTCGTCGTCGGGCAGCTCGTCCGGCGGTTCGTCTTCGTCGGGTTCGGACGGCGGTTCCGGCAAGAAGGTGCAAATTCGCCTGGTCACCTGGGCCGGCACGGACGAAGCCAATGAGCTTCAAGCCATCCTGGACGAACTGAACGCCAACAGTGACGTGTACGAAATTGTGCAGGATTCCAACCCGGCCGAATATGACACGCGGCTCATCACGCAACTGACCGGCAGCTCCGGTCCGGACCTGTTCTGGGTGAGCGCCCAACGGGCGGCCCAGCTCGCTTCGGAAGGCGCCATGCTGGACATCACGGATCGCCTCAAGTCCAGCAACCACCCGGCTGCCAACACGGAAGACTACTATGATTCGTCGTTCATCCCGTTCACCCACGACGGCAAGGTGTACGGACTGCCGTGGCTGCAACAACCGGTCATGATGTACGTCAACAAAGACATGTTCGACGCAGCGGGCGTCGCTTACCCGAATGAATCGTGGACGTGGAACGATTTCATCGACGCTGCCACGAAACTGACGAAAGACGCAAACGGCAAAAATGCCGGCGAAGCCGGATTCGACGCCAACAACGTCGTGCAATGGGGCTTCACGCTGAACGGCTGGCCGCCGGTGCAACTGTTCATCTGGCAAAACGGCGGGGAAGTCATCACGGAAGATTTCAGCGAGTCGCCGATCGACCGGCCCGAAGCGGTCGAAGCGTTCAAGTTCTACTCCGAGCTGGTGAACGGTCCGCTGACGCCGCCGCAACAAATCATCCGCGACCGCGGCTTCGACACGATGTTCCGCAACAAACAGGTGGCGATGTTCATGGGCGGTGCCGCCGACGACCTGGACTTCAACGTCGAAAACGCGCAGGCGTTCATGGTGCCGGCCGGTCCGAACGGCACGAAGGCCACCTTCGCCGACATTCTCGGCATGGGCATCAACGCCAAGACGAAGGAACCGGATGCGGCCTTCGCCGCCCTGGTTGACCTGTCCGACGCCATCCATCACTGGAAGATCATGCCGCCGCGCAAATCGCTTGCCGATCTTGCGACGCTGCAGGAAATGCATCCGAAGAAAGCCCATTCGCTTGAAAACATCATCGCTTCCATGCAGTACGCCAAGCCGTACCGCTATTTCGACAACTATCCGGAATGGGACAACATCTTCTGGACGCAGCTGATGGATCCGATCATCAACGCCGGTGCCGATCCGGAGGAACTGATCCCGAAAGTGAAGCCTCAGCTCGACGGCGCCCTGCGATAATCCGCACAAGGAGGGGAGGCAGCTGGCTGCCTCCCTTCCGCCTTTTCGGCGAAAGGAGGAATCGGTTTGTCTAGCCATCTGGCCACTTTGATACGCTGGCTGCTGGTGCCGCTTGTGCTGGTCGCCGCCGGGGCGCTGCTGTACGTCATCGCCCGCCGGCTGTTCAGATGGAACGGCAAACAGGCGCTCGGCCTCGCGCTCGTGTCGCCCTGGATCATCGGTTTTCTGGTTTTTACGGCGTATCCGCTCCTCTATTCGTTTTACCTGAGCTTCACCGAAAACAACCTGTTCGGCCGGACGAAATGGGTCGGCCTCGACAACTACATTTACCTGTTCACGACGGACTACGAGTTCTGGCCGTCGGTCCGCATCACGCTGCTGTACGCGCTTCTGTCGCTGCCGATCGGCGTCATCGGCGCCCTGCTCATCGCCATGCTGCTCAACAACAAGATCAAGGGCATCGGCATGTTCCGCACGATTTACTTCCTGCCGGCGGTGTTGCCGGAGGTGGCGGTGGCGCTCCTGTGGCGGTGGATGTTCAACAGCGAGGTCGGCATCATCAACTACGTGCTCTCGCCGTTCCTCAAGCTGGCCGGCACCGGCACGCCGGACTGGTTCGGCAACAAGGATTTCGTGCTCGCCGCCTTCATCATCATGAGCGTGTGGGGCATTTTCGGCACGAACACGGTGGTGTTCCTGGCCGGGCTGCAGGGGGTGCCGCGCTCCCTGTATGAAGCGGCGGAGATCGACGGCGCGAACGGCTTCCGGCGGTTCCTGCACATCACGGTGCCGCAAATCTCGCCGGTCATCCTGCTGCAGGTCGTCATGGGCATGATCGGCGCCTTGCAGATCTTCACCATCGCGATGTTCGTGCGGCCGACATCCGCGGCGGGCAAGTTCATGAACCAGCTTGTGTACGAACGCGGCTTTTCGCAACTGGACATGGGCGAAGCGTCCGCCATCGCCTGGGTGCTGTTCGTGATCATTCTGGCGCTCACGCTGCTCGTCTTCCGCTCGACGCCGTTCTGGGTCCACTATGAATCGGACGTTCGCCGATAAGGGGGTGCATGCGGCATGGCTTCGACTCAAGCGGCATTGCCGCGCGGGCTCGGCCCGCACGTGCTGGCCAAACGGTTCAAACGGTTTCTCATCTACGTCATCGTCATCGCGCTCGCCGTCATCATTTTGATTCCGTTTTTCTGGATGCTGTCCACCGCCCTGCAGGAGGAAGGCAACATTTTCGCCTGGCCGCCCCAGTGGATCCCGGATCCGCCAATGTGGCGCAACTTCCCGGATGCCTGGAACGCGATGCCGTTCAACCGGTACCTGGGCAACACCGTTTACATCGTCGCCCTCGGCATCATCGCCGAGCTGGCGAGTGCCACGCTGGTGGCCTACGGGTTCGCGCGTTTCCGGTTTCCGGGCAGCGATTTGGTGTTCCTCGTCCTGCTGGCCACGATGATGCTGCCGTTTCACGTCACGCTCATCCCGACCTACCTGATTTGGCAAAAGTTCGGGCTCGTCGGGGAGTTTGATCCGCTCGTGCTGCGTGCGTGGACGGCGTGGGGGCCTTTTTACATCTTCCTGCTGCGCCAGTTTTTCCTCACCCTCCCGAGGGACCTGGACGACGCGGCGGAGATGGACGGGGCGAACTGGCTGCAGACGTTCGTGTACGTCATGCTGCCGCAAATCCGGCCGGCGCTGCTCGCCGTCACCATTTTCGCTTTCCGCGGCTACTGGAACGATTTTCTCGGCCCGCTCATTTATTTGACCGACATGAATAAGTACACGATGAACGTGGGCATGTACTTTTTCATGGGTGGGGTAAACGAGGCGCCGCAATGGAACTACCTGATGGTCATGTCCACGCTGATCGCCCTGCCGGTGCTCATCCTGTTCTTCATCGCGCAGCGGTATTTCATTGAAGGCATCACGTTCACGGGCATGAAGGAATGAGGGACGGCTGTTGACTGACATCAAAAAAGACAGGAACGGACGAAACCCGAACGAAACGCGATGGGACGCACAAGCACGGAAAACAGAAAAATACGGGGAAACCCGGTTCAAAGATACAAAAAAGGATGGGAGTGAATGGTGCCATGGGCATGGCTGAATGCATCCCCGTAAAACGCACCCCGGAGAATCCGCTCATTGCGCCGAAAGATGTGAAGCCGTCATTTCCCGGCTGGGAAGTGATCGGCGTGTTCAACGCCGGCGTCATCGAACACGAAGGGGAAGTCATCATGCTGATGCGCGTGGCGGAGCGCCCGCTGCAGACGGATCCGGATCACGTGCTCGTGCCGGTGCTGGATCCCGCGGCGCTCGCGCGCGGCGAATCGACGGTCACGACGGTTCAGGTGAACCGGCACGATCCGTCGCTCGATTTCAGCGACCCGCGGGTCGTCCGTGAACAAAGCGGCAAGACGATCTGGCTGACCTCGCTGTCTCATTTGCGCCTGGCGCGCAGCCGGGACGGCGTGCACTTCACCATTGACGAGAAACCGACCATCATGCCGGAAGGCGAACTGGAAAGCTGGGGAATCGAAGATCCCCGCATCACCCGCATCGATGGCCGTTATTACATCACGTACAGCGCGGTATCCGGCGCCGGTGTGGCGGTGGGACTCATCAGCACGACAGATTTTGCCGATTTCTGTCGGGAAGGAATCATTCTTGCGCCGACGAATAAAGACGTAGTGTTGTTTCCCGAGTCGATTGGCGGCAAGTTTTGGATGTTGCATCGTCCGGTGCCCGAAGGCATCGGTTCGCCGGAAATCTGGACGGCCTGCTCGCCGGATTTGCTCCACTGGGGCGAACATCGCCGGTTGCTCGACGTGCGTGAAAACAGCTGGGAGAGCGGCCGAATCGGGGCGGGCGCCGTGCCGATCCGCACCGATGACGGATGGCTCATCCTGTATCACGGTGCGGACAAGGATCAGCGGTACTGCATGGGCGCCGCCCTGCTCGACCTGGAAGATCCCGGGCGGGTGCTGGCGCGGTTGGACGAGCCGCTCCTTGTGCCGGAAGCGGAGTACGAAACGTGCGGATTTTTCTCGCATGTGGTGTTTGCCTGCGGCGCGATCGTGCGGGACGGGCGGGTCATCATGTATTACGGCGCGTCCGACAGCACGATGGCCAGCGCTTCCTTTGAACTGGAGCCGCTTCTTGACCGGTTGAAACACCGGAACGCGATTCGACAATAAAATGGTAGTAACTCGATGAAAACGATGCCATGGATTCCTTCGAGGAATTGCGGCAACGAACATGGTTCCGTAACGAGGCTCGGCCGCCTGAAGCCTGAAACCCGGAACGACCGGACAGCCGGAGTTCCGACCGGAAAACCGGTAGGCAGGAAGGCGGCCATGACCCATCACCATATTGACCAACAATGATTACAGAACGGAAGGGACAACGGAACGATGGCGGAGTTGATCAACAGCGGTTTGAAGTCGGTCGAAACGCTGCTTGCCACCTACCGGGAGAGCGGCAACCTGGCCACCGGCGCCGAAAAGATCCGGTTTGCGGGAACGGACGGCCTGGACGTGTACAACATTTCGGCTCCTTTTGAAGACGAAGGAGAGCTTGTCATCGCCGGACGCGTGGAAGCGCGGGAAAGCGAAGATTCCCTGATCATTTTCTTCGTGGAGCGGGACGGCATCTGGCTTCCGAAGGAAGGCGCACCCGTCTTTGCGCTGCAGGATCCTTTTCACACCCGCATCAAGGGAGAACTGATTTTCGGCGGCGTGGAGACGTTCCCGCATCCGGAGTTTGAGGGGATGCTCGGCTGGCGGACGGTGCTGTACCGCGGCGCCAACCTGGCGGGATTGAAGCCCTTTTTCACCGGACCGGACTTCATGAAAGATTTGCGCCTGGTCGAAATGAAGGACGGCACGATCGGCGTGTTCACCCGTCCGCAAGGAGCGAAAGGCGGCCGCGGCAAAATCGGATACGTGAACGTACCCCGGTTGGAAGACTTGACGGTGGAAATCGTGGAGGAGGCGCCTCTCCTGGAAGGCCAGTTCCTTGACGAGGAATGGGGCGGAAGCAACGAGATTCACCTGCTGAAAAACGGGTTGCTCGGCGTACTCGGCCACATCGCCCGGTTCGACGAGGCGGGCAACCGCCATTATTTCCCCATGGTGTTCGTCTTCGATCCGGTGCGGAGGACGTTTTCCGACATGCAAATCATCGCCGAGCGGGCCAACTTCCTGAGCGGGCCTTCGAAGCGGCCGGATTTGGACAACGTCGTCTTCAGCGGCGGCCTCATCCGCCACGGCGACGGCACGGCGGATTTGTACGCCGGAACGAGCGATGCCGAAGCGCAGAAAATCCGGATCAAGGATCCGTTCCTCGTGTACGAGACGTGACGGCGGGGGCGAAAATTCGTTCGTGATCGAAACAAACCTTGGTGACCGTTTGAACGGTTGCCAAGGTTTTTTGCTGTACGCCCGGCATGGGCGTCATCTCTACGGTGAAAGTCCGGAATGGGGGCTGGCGAACGCCTACCATTAGCCGAGGGCAAGGGTGTCGGTCGCGAGGCCGAATCTGAAGGAAGCCGGAGGCAAA
>Ga0310836_101819_pt1 | contig 10461 bp, 10 predicted proteins | sample SM_ome_4_FD_201310 | JGI IMG/M metagenome (GOLD analysis project Ga0310836, IMG submission 201310) | Sorghum-adapted microbial communities enriched on stacked mutant (SM) sorghum from Joint BioEnergy Institute, Emeryville, California... ... | reverse complement strand
GCACGGTATTGCGAGCATGTCCCGTGATGCGGGCAATCTCCCGGATGCTCTTGCCAGTGGCATAAAGTTCGTGTAAGCTGATCACAGTCCCACTCCTTAGCATACGTCTCCCCTCTGAAGCTACTTGGCGGTAATTTCAGAGGTATGTATTCTACAGGGGTGGGTCATTTTCATTCCGGCGATGATGGGTCAATTATATCCCGGCGGTGACAGAATTGCTGGAAAAAAATCAGAACATATCAACACGGTATTACGAATAGCCAAAATCTCAGCAATCATTTACTATTAGGACTTATGGTTTCAAAAATCCCACATGATCACCGAATACAACAGGAGGCCTACTCATGACTTTCGACCATTCAAACCCCGGCCAAGACCAAGAGGCACAACCGGCTCAGCAAGCAAATGACAACCATCCGTCCAATCCGCAAGAAGCCAGCAACAACGGCACGCCAAAATCCAAACCGCCGGTGAAACTGATCGGCATCGGCATCGTCGCCATCCTCGTTCTGGTCGTGCTGTTCTCGCTGTTGAACAATGGAGACAAGAGCAGCCCCATTACCGAGAAGCAACCGATCCTGAGATTTTCGATCGATGAGCGTGACACCGTTATAATGAACGGACAAAGTTTTGAACTTGATGGACATTTGTGGGATATCTCGGATAGTCTTGACTCATCTGCAGCCGCCATGCTCACATACGACGAATCGTCTGATGAGTCCATGGAGCGCAACACCCTATGGTACCTCAACAGTTCGGACAAGCCGATTCAAGTGGCGGAATATGTAGGCAACTTCAACATATCCGACAACGGCACCAAAGTGGCCTACATAGCCGACGTTGACGAGGAATATGGCACATTGTACCTGTTCGATGGGAAGAAAAGTGAAGTGATCGACCATGATGTGTATGCGTGGTATATGCACATGTCTCCAGACGGCAACTCCATCGTTTACCTGAAGGATTCCGAAGAATTAAGCGCTTATGTGAAGAACGGCAGCAAGGCTCCGGAGAAACTGGGCGACTTTATCTACCCTTTCGCCGTGGCGAATGATGCCAAGTATATTTACTATATGGAACTCGACGAGGAATATTTGGATTACGAAGATGACAGCGAGGCTGTTGGTCATCTCTATGTACAGAAAGGGAAGAACCCTGTCCGACTGAGATCCAACATCTCCCTCGAGGACATGACCCTGTTGTTTAACGAGGATTATTCCCAGGTCCTGATCACGGAAGATGACAGAACCTACTTGAGCATCGAAGGCGGGGAGAGCACCCCGGTTACGAGGTCCGAGCTTGTCTACACCGTACAGGACATCGCTTCGCGCTCATGGGGACTGCCGGACTACAGCTGGTGGAAAGACAGCTTTAGAGTTTTCGCCGATCGCGACCTGACCGGTACGCTCCTCCACAACGATTCCGGAGATATCGTGACCATCGATCGATCCGGCAACAGCGAAACGCTCGTCAGCGAGGCCTGGAACGCCTATGTGACCGATGTTCTCAACACTGTCGTCTATATCGATGACCGCGATCGCTTGATCCGCAGATCACTGAAGAATCCTGGCGAAGAAGCGGAGATCCTGTCGCGTGACGCCATGTTCTTCCTGACAACTGATGACGTCAAGACCATCTATTATGTCGACTCCAACTATGATCTGTATGTCATCAAAGGCAAGGCGGAGCCGAAACTGCTCATGATGAATGTGGATTACCCGATCGACCTGACGCCGGACGGGCAACAGATTATGTTCCTGGCCGACTACCGGAATGAAGGCGGCAGCCTCTACATCTCCAAGAATGGCGGAGAACCGAAGATTCTAGACGAGGATGTCTTCACCGTAATCCTCACTGATGAAGGGATGTACTACGCCAAAGACTACTACGAAGGCTCCTTCGACTTGTACTTCACCAGCGATTACAGCAAGTCCGAACTGATCGCACGTGAAGCGGAATCGCTCCGATACTAGCATCTTGAACAAGACGGCCCTGTCCAGGTGATGAGGCCGTCTTTGCGTTATCCGGGATCACGGTGCAGGCAGCTATTGATGCGCTTTCCGGTAGGATTTGGGCGACATGCCGTAGGTTTTGCGAAACTGTCTCGTAAAGTAGTTGCTGTCGTTGAATCCGCTGTTCAGCGAGACCTGGGTGATCGGAAGATCGGTCTTCGCCAGCAGCATGCAGGCACGCTCCAACCGCAGGTGAAGCAGATAGTTGATAGGAGTCGTGTTGTAGTAGGTGCGGAAGATCCGATTCAGGTGGCGGACGGAGATATCCGACTGTTTGGCAATATCAACGAGCGTGATCGGTTCGAGGTAATGGTCTTCCATATAGGAGACGGCACTCGCCAGATGCTTGAAGTGGCTGACCAGGCCTTTCTCCTGGCGGTCGTAATGCCGGGACAGATAGACGATGAGTTCGATAAACCTCGACTTCAACATCGTCTGATAGCCTTGCGGCTTCTCCTCGTACTCCCTGATCATGGAATCGATGAACGATGCGACATATTCGAGGCTCGGAATCGGCAGACTCAGCCTGCTCTCATAGTGTTGGATGTGGCGGTAATGCGGCTCGAGGACGAACAGCGCCTGATACCCGTTGATCGATTTCAGATCATCGCCGGCGGAAGCGAGCAGTTCGGGACGGTACATGATGTTGCAGATCTTGAAGTGATGAGGCTCCCGGTACGCATGCAACGTATCGCCGGAGATGACGAACACATCCCCTTTTTTGATGAAGTAGGAGTGGCCGTTGACGACATGGATCGCGTTGCCGCTGAGAACGATCACCAGTTCAGAGAAGTCATGATGCCTGTGCAAATCCATGTCTTCGTCATGGCCACCATTCTGGATAAAGAACGGAAACTGCTTATCCCTGGTGAACCATTCGAGATACATGACCCGCAAGGAATTCTTCCCTCCATTCTGGACACCTCATGTCCATATAATGCTATTTTTAGACTGAATTTTCAAGGTATTTGCCGTCATTATTGGATATATTAGTAATATTGAGTGGGTTACCGATAAACTACCTTGGCATGTTTGAGGAGGTTGTCTATGCAATCAGGCCAGACCCAAGTATCAACTCCACTTCGGTTTAGAGAACGCTTTCAATTAAGGGCCAAATATCGGCTCTTCCTGATGGCTCTGCCTTTCCTGGCAATCGTGTTCATCTTTTCCTATCTGCCTCTCAGCGGCTGGATCTACGCGTTCTATGACTACCGGCCGGGAATTCCTCTGTCCAGAAGCGAATTTACCGGGTTGCAGTGGTTCACCGCGATGTTCTCCAACGAGATCCAGCGAGCCGAGATGGCCAGAGTCATGCGCAATACTATAGGCATCAGTTCACTGGGCATATTGGCCTCGGTATTGCCGGTGATCTTCGCCATTCTGCTCGCGGAAGTCCGACATACCTGGTTCAAGAAAACCGTACAGACGCTGACAACTCTGCCGAACTTCATCAGTTGGGTGTTGGTTTACTCCTTCGCGTTCATGTTGTTCTCCGTCGACAACGGATTCCTGAACAATTTCCTGCTCGGCATGGGATGGATCGAACAGCCGACGAACATCCTCGCATCGAGCGAGCATATCTGGCTGAAGATGACGCTGTGGAGCACCTGGAAGGGCCTCGGTTGGGGGGCGATCATGTATATCGCCGCGATCACCGGCATCGACCAGGAGCTGTACGAAGCCGCCAAAGTCGACGGAGCAGGCCGCTTCCGCCTGATCTGGCACGTAACGGTACCGGGCATCATGCCGACGTTCTTCGTCCTGCTGGTGCTGTCGATCGCCAACTTCATCAACAACGGGATGGAGCAATACTTCGTCTTCGCCAATGCGATGAATATCAAAGATATCGAGGTGCTGGACCTGTATGTGTACAACATCGGGATAACGGGTCGAAACTTCGGCTTCGCAACCGCGGTCAGCATCATGAAGTCGTTCGTCAGCCTCTTCCTGCTGTTCGTGGCCAACGGAATGTCGAAAGCAGTGCGCGGCGAGACGATCATCTGATCACCGGAAGGGAGACGGTTACGCATGACATACGAATCCAAGTTCAGTTGGTTTAACGTATTCAACTATACGATACTGGCCCTGTTCACGCTCACATGCCTCTTCCCGTTCTACTACCTGTTTATCAATACGATCAGCAACAACGACCTGAGCAGCAGAGGGTTGATCCTGTTCTGGCCGGAAGGGATTCATTTCAACAACTATGCCCAGGTGTTCCGGATCCCCGGACTGGCGCAGGCTACGCTTGTGTCCGTGGGCAGAACCGTCATCGGCACGGCTCTGACCGTCGCCGCATCAGGTTTCCTCGGGTATCTGTTCACGAAGCAGGAGATGTGGGGGCGCCGCTTCTGGTATCGGTTTCTCGTCATCACGATGTACTTCAATGCCGGTCTCATCCCCTGGTATCTGCTCATGCGCAATCTTGGCTTGATCAACAATTTCCTGGCCTATATCTTGCCGGCCATCGTCTCGCCATTCTTCATCATCCTGGTCAAGACCTTTGTGGAGTCAACTCCAGTCGCGCTGCAGGAATCAGCCCAGATCGACGGTGCCGGTTACTTCACGATCTTCTGGAGGATCGTCATGCCGCTGATCACGCCGATTCTCGCCACCATCGCGATCTTCTCGGCGGTTGGGCAGTGGAATCAGTTCTATGACACGTTGTTTCTCGTCACTGACTCGAGACTGTATACGTTGCAGTTTATCCTGTGGCGATATATGAATGAAGCGACATCGGTAGCCGAGATCATGAGGCAGACCGGAGGATCAACGAGACTGGATCTGTCGATGATGCCGACGGCAACCTCGGTGCGGATGACCGTCACGATGGTCGTCGTCATCCCGATCTTGCTCGTATATCCATTCTTCCAAAGATATTTCGTCCAAGGGATCATGATCGGCGCTGTCAAAGGTTAAGAGGCTGTTCAGGACATATAGTTTTCATATATAGACATTAAAGGGGGTGATATGGGTAACAGGAATGCAGATCGCAAGGCTTGTTTCGATTTTCTATATGGTTATGAAAGCAAAAGGGAGGTTACACTCAATATGTTTTCGAACAGGAAATGGACAGCTCTAATCATCATGATCTGCTTCATCTTGCTCTTCACCACCGCATGCAGCAGCAAAAATGACAACAATAACACCAACTCCAATTCTAATACCACCACAACGACCAACAATACGAGCAACAATACGGGTGGATCAACAAACACCGCATCGAACGACAACGGACCGATCGACTGGTCCAAGGAACCGGAAGTTACGCTGGATGTGTTCGACGTCCTGGCCAACTATTCCGGTCCTCAGGGCGGCTGGTTCGGCAAACTGGTCAAGGACAAGTTCAACATCAGGCTGAACATCATCCAGGGCGGCATCGAAGGCAAGGTCGCTACGGCGCTGGCTGCCGGCGATCTGGGAGACTTGATCGTTGGTATGGGCGGCACTGACTATACCGATGCGATCAAGGCCGGTCTAATCCTGGATTGGACCAAAGATGGCCTGCTGGAGAAGTATGGTCAAAATATCCTGAAATATGCCCCTGAGGCGCTGGAAGCGAACCGTCAACAATTCGGGGAAGGCAAGGCCATCTACGGCATCGGCCACAACGTCGGCAGCGGCGACGGACCAAGCGAGGGCTCTGAAATGACGTTTGGACCTTATCTGCGCTGGGACCTGTATCAACAACTGGGAAGCCCGACGATCAAGACGCTGGACGATTATCTCCCGCTCCTCAAGCAGATGCAGGATCTCGCGCCCGTATCGGATTCCGGCAAGAAGACTTACGGCTTCTCGCTGTGGTCGGACTGGGACGGCGACTTTGCAACGTTGCCCAAGGTAACCGCGCAATTCTACGGCTATCAGGAAGGCGACAGCTTCAACCCTGGCGCGATGATCCTCACCAAGGCCGACGGACCTGAATATCAAGGGCTCCTGGACGATGACAGCTACTACATGAAGGGCCTCAAGTTCTACTTCGACGCCAATCAGATGGGCCTGCTTGATCCTGACTCGCTGACCCAAACCTTTAGCGATGTTTCGAACAAGTACAAGGATGGCCAAGTGTTCTTCGCACAGTTCCCGTGGCTGACAGGTGTTTACAATACACCGGAGCATACGTCTGAAGGCAAAGGCTTCGCGCTTGTTCCATTCGAGGAAGAAAAAGTTTACTCCTATGGTTTCAATCCATATGGAGGCAACTGGTACTGGTCAATCAGCGCCAAGACGAAATATCCGGAACGCGTCATGGCCTTCCTCGACTGGTTGTTCTCGCCGGAAGGCATCATGGAAGGGATGTGGGGGCCGAAGGGACTGGCCTGGGATCTCGACGCCAATGGCAAGCCTTATCTGACCGAATACGGTTTGCAGGCGATGACCAATGCCGATACTCCTGTACCGGACGAATACGGCGGCGGAGTCTGGAGCGACGGTTCCGGCAACTTCGGCAAGCTGAACAACCACACGCTCGCCCTGTCGCTGACCAACCCGGAAACAGGCGAACCGTATGACTACAAACTGTGGTCCTCCGAGCTCAGCCGCAACCCGGATCCGGTCAAGAAGAGTTGGCAAGAACACTATGGTGTGCTTACCGACAAGGAACTGTTCGTCAAGAATGGCCAGGTAGCCGTACAGAAACCATACCTGAGCTTCGATCCGCCTGCTGAAGAGCCATCGGACATCAACTTTAAGCGGAGCAACGTGGCCAAGGTCATCAAGGAATACTCCTGGAAGATGATGTTCGCGAAGGACGAGGCCGAATTCAACTCGCTCAAGCAAGAAATGGTAGATAAGGCGAAGGGCCTCGGCTATGACGATGTTGTCAACTGGCAAGTCGAGCAGGCCAAGAAGACGGTATTCACGAAGTTCAATAAGTAACGGCATTAATGATGGGGCAATCCAGCATCGGAATGCCCCTTCCTTTTGCATGGAGGATGAGAGAGTCTGCAAGGTGATTGCTTCGCTTGCGGCAAACCGGTCCATACAGCAAGTATGGCTTATACTTAGGCTGTGTTCATGTTGATTGTTGCTTATTGGTGGCCTCGGATGTCAGACCAAACTTGTAACGGAACCAGGAAGATCTATGTACCTGGAGCGGTGTCGAATCGTATCGATGCGCGCGCTCATCAGGCTCCAGCAGTTGTACGACTGCGGTTAATTGTCACCGCCGGAATATAATTGACCCAGGAGCGACGAAAAGAAAATGACCCACCCCTGTAGAATATTCTCCCTCTGAGAACAATCAGGAAATAGTTTCAGAGGGGAGATATATGCTAAGGAGTGGGACTGTGATCAGCTTACATGAACTTTACGCCAACGGCAAGAGCATTCGGGAAATTGCCCGCATCACGGGACATGCTCGCAATACCGTGCGCAAGTACTTGCGAGCCAACGGCATCCCTGAGCCGCGTTACGGCAAAAAGCGAGGGTCCAAACTCGATCCCTTCAAGCCTCTCATTGACCAGTTCATGGCCCAGGGAATCTTCAACTGCGAGGTGCTGCTGCGCCTGCTCAGAGATCAGGGCTACACTGGCGGTATCACCCTCATCAAGGACTATGTAAGGCCGCACCGTCCGCCGAGGAAGGTCCCTGCCGTGCAACGATACGAGACGAAAGCCGGACAGCAAGCGCAAGTGGATTGGAAGATTTGCGAATATATCGACTTGAATGGCTAGGTACGGAAAATACCTGTCTTTGCGATGGTGTTGGGCTATTCCCGGGCGATGTACATCGAATTTACGAAGCGATGCGACATCTATAGTTTCTTGCGCTGTTTAATGAATGCGCTGGAATACTTCGGCGGCGTCCCAAAGACGATGCTGACCGACCAAATGAAGACTGTCATACTTGGCATAGGCGATGATCGAAAGCCGCGATGGCATCCGCTGTTTGAAGACTTTGCCGCAACGATTGGCATGGTCCCGAAGGTTTGCCGCGTACGACGGCCGCAAACGAAAGGTAAGGTCGAACGAGGCGTTCAATTCGTCGAGCAGAACTTCATGCCGGGAAGGCGGTTTACGGATCTCGGAGACTTAAATCGCCAAGCTAGACAATGGTGCGACGAACAAAATCGCCGGATCCACGGTACAACCGGTGAAAGACCCGTTTGGTACAGGAGGAGCTCGGAGCGCTTCCTCCTGCGGATCGGTGGGCCAAGTACCGTTTCGAATCACGAAAGGCAAGCCGCGATGGATTTGTGAGCTACGACGGTGTACGTTACGGCGTTCCGTGGCGGTTCAGCGGTCGTGAAGTGAAGGTGCGGGAAGTAAACGGGTTCGTTGAGATTTACTACGAAAAGCAGCTCATTGCCCGGCACGAGAAGCAATACCGATCACGGACGCTGGTCATGTGTGAGAAACAGTACACGAACCTCAGTACAACCCAAGGCTATGCCTATCCGAAACCGCAAGGGATTCAGGTGCCTGTGCAAGACGTAGAAGTACGTTCGCTGGATGTGTATGAGCGTCTTGTGGAGGTGGGGGCATGATCGAACTGGAACAAGCCCGCCTTCGACTGGAGGAACTCGGCCTGGGGCAAGCCGCTCAGGTGCTGAATGCGAAACTGGAAGCAGCCAGCCACAGCCAAAGCACGTATCTTTCTTTCCTGAATGAGCTTTTGGACGCCGAGATTCAGGAACGTCAGCGCCGAAACGTAGAGGTTCGGATGAAGCTTGCTCATCTGCCTTACCGACGAACGCTCAGCGAATTCGACTTTTCTTTTCAGCCGGGGCTCGACGAGCGCTTGATTCGTGAACTTGCAACGCTGACGTTCGTCGCAAGACACGAGAACGTGCTGTTCCTCGGTCCTCCCGGCGTCGGGAAAACCCATTTAGCCGTTGCCCTGGCCATGGAGGCCATTGGACAAGGATTGCCGGTATATTTCGTGTCACTTGCTCAATTGGTAGGTGACCTACGAAAAGCGTACGAAGAACACCGATTGGACAAGCGCATGAGGGTTTACCTTCGTCCCCGGATTCTCATCGTGGACGAGGTGGGCTATCTCCCTCTTGATCCTTTAGCTGCAAACTTGTTCTTTCAATTGGTCAGTGCCCGCTATGAAAAAGGGAGCATGATCCTGACGAGCAACAAGAGCTTCGGGGAGTGGGGCGAACTCATGGGCGATCCTGTTCTTGCAACGGCGGTTTTGGATCGACTATTGCATCATTCTCACGTTGTGAACATCCGTGGAAACAGCTACCGTCTTAAAGAAAAACTAAAAACCGGAATCTATGCGACACCGGGTATGCAGGTGGGTCAAAATTATCCCGGCGCTAGTGGGGCAAATGAATTCCGGCGTTGACAATTCTGTTGGTTGTTTGCCTTAACGGAAATTCAGTAGTCATCGCGTTCGTGACACTTTTATTCTATACCATACTTCTGAAAAACGTCTGGATGTCTCTTTATAAGTCCATCTATATCCCAAATAATATGGAGAAATTTCTGATTACACCTGCAGATTAATTGCGTATCAGCCTCATCATCCATATCATCGGCTTTTGTTCCGCATGTTGGACAAACTAACTCCTCATATACCACTTCCGTTCCATCGGGCAACAGATAAAAACTGGGAAACCCCATACATTCTAAAAGTGACATGGATGCCACCCCTTTCAACTGGAAAATAAATCACTGAGTTTCAACACACTTTTACGAAGACCCTAAAAAAATTTCCTTATGAACTGGACGATCTTTATAACAAAGAAGATGCAGCCGATCCCTACGCAGATCTTCAATCCCAAGTAAAGGTAATCTTCTAACGTTGTAAGTCCCAGGTTTAGATAATCTGGAACTGGCTGATCTTCGTTCAAACCTAATGCATAGTAAAGAACGATGACGACGATGATATAAATTCCAGCGATCAGAAACCCAGTCTTGTGCAAAAATCTCAGACCTTGAATAAAAAGAATCAATAGCAATCGAAAGAACAATATTACCGGCATGATAATCAATAATGCGATGTACATATATAAATCACCACACATACTTAAACGATTATCCAGGGAATTGCAGGTTTATGTTCAAACTAATACTAATCCACAACCCAAAATTTGATATAATTACTCTATGGAAGTTTAATTACAGTTTGGTTCATTAGTTTTATACTCTATATTTAATGACGAATCATTCTTTAGAAAAGTTTATAAATTATTTCTCCAGATAATAAACACAATTAGGTTAATAAGCAGGGGATAGGCTAAGCATTTATGTTCTATAATTGATCAATCTTTGATAATCGATAAAGTAAATATAACGAATTCGTGTAATTTCCTTGGAATAGTAATTCAAAAATGATCCGAAATCTCAACAATATAGAATTTGATTATTTGAATATCAAGTTGCTTCAGCAAACCCTTCACATGCGAACATTTGTTTGATATACTGAATGCAAACGAATGTTCGAGGGTGGTTGACATGGCTCAACAAGAGGCGATGACATTAAAGCGGTTTCA
>Ga0310836_101817_pt1 | contig 10473 bp, 18 predicted proteins | sample SM_ome_4_FD_201310 | JGI IMG/M metagenome (GOLD analysis project Ga0310836, IMG submission 201310) | Sorghum-adapted microbial communities enriched on stacked mutant (SM) sorghum from Joint BioEnergy Institute, Emeryville, California... ... | reverse complement strand
GGCCGTGACGGCGGAAGAGACGAAGGCCAGCTACAAGAACGGTATTCTTGAGATTCGGATGCCGAAGGCGAAGCTGGACCGCAGGAAAAAAGTCGACATTGATTTCTTGTAGATCTTATGAATATATTTAGAGAAAGGAGCCGGGAGCGGCTCCTTTCTTGTTTGAGGGGGGAGGGAGAAAAGGAATACATGAAGGAAGCAGACGGTCAAGAAATCAGGAGATGCCATGCAGATGGGAAAGCGTCGTTCGCTCTGTATTTTTACACACCGCTGTGCGGTACATGCGGGATCGCCGAGAAAATGCTTACGGTTATCGAAGCGGCAGTACCTACACTACCGTTGTATAAATGCAATATTAATTTCGCTCCGGAGCTGGCCCGGGAGTGGGAAATTGAAAGTGTTCCCTGTCTGGCGCTCATAGAAGAGGGGAAGCTTACGCAGAAAATATACGCCATGCGATCGGTTCCATATTTATATGAGGTTCTAAAACGTTTTATGGATACAGAAAGATAACGGCCGTATTGTGCGCCGCTTTTCCGTATTATCTTTTTGATTTCGGACATTCGTTTTTTGATGTAACAAGCATTCTGTAAGAATAAAAATAACGAAAAACAGGCGACGCGTTTCGCCTGTTTTTTGTATTCGTTAGCCGCGGCGCAGGTTGCCAAGTTCGTTTACGATGGCTTCGAGCTCACTGGTGCTGAATGTGTCTTTTCTCATTACCATGTCGTACAGGTCGTGTAAATCCTCATACTTCTCTTCATCAAAATGAGAAGGTTTAATTGCCGCTACATTTACAACACGAAGCTTGCTTTTAATGCCTTCAATCATAAATTCAATATTTTCGCTCGATTTCTTCGATAAATCCATCTCGTCATCCCCCCGTATGCATGTGTTACTTATTGTACCATGTTTTTCGATATCATTCCCTTTCCGATGCGCATTGTGCCGCTGTTTTCTTTTTGTGGCCCGTCAAATTTTATCTTTTAATATCGGCTGGTTATAATAAAGTAATAGGCAGGGCAGATTTCGTAAGAGGGAGAGGAACAAATATAATGACAGACAAACATGCCATTACAGCAGATGAATTCGCAGCTAAATATAATGCCGGGGAATTGGACGATGCCTGCATTATAGATGTGCGTGAGCCGTATGAATGGGAGGCCGGGCACCTGGATAAGGCACATCATATACCGATGAACACGGTGCCGTCCCGTATGAATGAGTTGGACAAAACAAAAACGATGTATATTATCTGCGCCCATGGTGTCCGCAGTTGGCATGTTACCCAGTATTTACTTGGTAACGGATTTGATAATGTAATTAACGTCGAAGGCGGAATGGCCGACATTGAACATCATGTAAGATAGAAGAAGGGCGGCTGCCTTTTTGTGGTACGAAGGAAAAGAGAGAAGAGAACGAGGATACGATTTCAATGGAGAAAAGGCGCGTCGCAGAAGCGAGCGCGCCAGCTATTATCTATTAGCCTAGAATGAAAAAATAGAAAACAAGCGCCAGGGCAAAGCGATAGATGGCAAACGGCGTCAGGCTGATTCGTTCGATTAGCTTCAGAAACGAAACAATCGCGATCGCCGCCACGACGAATGCCGTTATAAACCCGGCAGCAAAGAAGCCAAAGTCATTTGCCGATAAGTGATCCCAGTTCTTGAGCAAGTCAAGGCCGCTTGCGCCCATCATGATCGGAATCGCCATGATAAAGGTAAACTCGGCGGCCGCTTTCCGGCTTGTCCCAAGCAGAAGCCCCCCGGCAATCGTAGCACCCGAGCGGGAGAAGCCCGGCCACAGCGCCAGACACTGGAACAGACCAATGCCAAGCGCCTGCTTATAGCTAATGTCATCAACAGTCTCCGCTATGGTACGGGGCCGCATCTTTTCAGCCACAATAATCAGGATACCGCCCGCGATAAGGCTGAGCAATACAGTCATCGAAGAGAACAGCTTGTCTTTAATGAAATCGTGCAGCACTACCCCGGCTACACCGGCAGGAAGAATACCGATAAAAATGTGCAGCAGGTTGAGCTGCGGGCGTCCGGTCTTCTCTCTTCCGATGCCCAGCAGACGCAAAATCCGCCGCCAGAAAAGAAACAGTCCGGCACAGACAGAGCCAAGTTGAATGACGATCTCGAATGTCTTCCATTTCTCTTCCGTTGCGCCCAATAATTCTGCCGTCAGAATCATATGACCGGTAGACGATACCGGCAAGAATTCGGTAAGGCCTTCTACGATACCAAGAATAATCGCAATGATATATTGTTCCATATTATCCTCCAAACCCACCTCCAATTTTTAAGCAGCCTGTTCACCAGAGAATATTATATAATTAGACCGATAAGGTCACCACCTTTTTTTGAAAAATAAGCGTTTTTATAGAAGTCGAAACTAGGCATATAAGGGGAGTTACGGAATGAAATACATAACAAATCGGTCAACAGACCCACGTTACAATCTGGCGCTTGAGGAATATGCGGTGAATTATTAAACCAGGTTATCTGACATACAAAGAAGCTATCCCCGCCAGGCCAGGATAGCTTCTTTAGTTATAGTGTAGGAAAGCATATGTTGCTTTACAGTGATAAAGCAACATATGCTTTCCCTCCATCCGTAAACCAGGAAAAACTCGCGAGGCGTGTGCCGACCGTTGCTTTTTCCGTGTGGAGCGTGGGACCCGAAGGGAGAAAAAGACCGGCAACTGTCTCCCTCTTCGAGCTACCCGGATGTTTTGCCGGTCCGACCGAAGGGTCACAAAGCGACCGTTTGTCTTCGATGTGGAAAAAGGACGAGCGGCAACGTCCGCGAGTTTTTCTCATATTAGTGTGGATGAGCTTTTAACGGGACGGGTTTAAAAATTCACGAATAATACCGACGAGCTTATTCGGCCCTTCATACATGCTCATATGTCCGACATTCGATAGGGTTTCGGACGTAACCAGCCCCTGCTCGACAGAGAATGTCTTATCCGGCGAAATCAGCTGATCATCTGCGCCGGCGACGAGAAGCACGGGCAGATTCCGCATCCGGCAGGCCGGTAGAGTGAATAAGTCCGAACGCTTTTAGCCGATCTGAGTATTTCTCGGCGAACGCAGGCGTCACATAACCGCCTAGCGAATGACCCAATAGTGTTGCTTCGGAAATGTCCGGTGCGTCCAACATCTGCTTAATGTCTTCTGCGAACAGGTCCATTGAATACGTACCCACGGAAACGGCACTGTCCCCGTGGCCGCGTAAGTCGGGAGCAAGGACCCGGTAGTCTCTCTCAAGCTCGGGAATGATATATTCCCAATACGCCGAACTGCCGCAGAAACCATGCAGCAGAACGACCGCTTCACCCTGGCCTTGTTCCTGATACGCAAGTTCGATTCCGTTTGCCTGGCACGTCTTTTTCATGATGCTCTCCGCCTTTCCGAATGTATTGCGCGGTTTGCGCTATTCTTTGCTTCGATACAGTTGACGAAAGGTGCCGGTTGCCGTAACCACCAGATCGCTGCGGTCGTTGCGTACGTCGCAGGCCATCTGCCAGATGTCCTGTGCCTGATTGACGACGCGGGCCGTGGCGATAAGCTTCTTGCCGGTACCGGCTTTGTGGTAGTTGACGTTCATATCCAGCGTGACGAACTTGTCCCTTGGCGAGATGCGGAGCTCCAGCATCCAGCCCATTGCCATGTCGGCCAGCGTGGCGGTGATTCCCCCGTATATGATGCGGTACGGATTCAGCACCTCGCGGCCAATCGGCATCGAGCAGACAAATTCATTGTCGTTCTGGCTTTCTTCTTCCACTACACCGAGAAAATTTCCGAGAAAAGGATAGTGGTTCTCTTTCATGCTGTTAAGCGCATTCACGGTACGGGCGACCGCTTTTAGGTCCCGCTCCGACATCGCTTCAATCTGTTCAAGTATGTCTTGTTTCGTCATGGTTTCTTCCCCTATTCTTTCCGAGTCTGATCGTTATGTCCCTTCCTCCATATGTTCCATACCCAGTAACAGGATGTCATGAACATGGTCGTCGGCCAGGGAGTAAAAAACGGTAGTGCCCGCTTTTTTCGTTTTTGCGACGCCCAGCGTCCGCATCAGGCGGAGATGGTGGGACGCATTAGCGACGGAGATGTCAAGCAGTCTTGCAATATCGTGCACGCAAAGCTCTTCATGGCGGGTCAGCAGATAGGCAATCTTCACACGGTTTATGTCTGCAAGGCCCTTGAACCAGCCTGCCAACTTTTCGACAGGCTTGGTGGCAAGTGCCTCGCGCAGTACCGCCTCGGTCGTAGAAGAGAGATGGCACGCTTCGCTAGTGTCGGTGGTCTTCTTCATCGCACATGTCTCCTTTCCGGCACATATCCGGATCTTCGATTTGGATAGTAGTATGGGCGATGTGGAACTTCTCTTTGAACATATGATTGGCTGCACGCAGTACATCGCCAGACTGTGAGGGATTCTGCACAACAATGTGACAGCTCAGTGAAGGAAAACCGGATGTGACGGTCCAGACGTGCAGATCATGCACAGCGGTCACACCTTCAATGGTGAGCACGGATTTACGGATTTTATCAATATCCATACCATCAGGAACGCCCTCCATCAGGACATTCACAGAGTCGCGGATCACGCGCCATCCTGAAATAAGCACCAGCACCGCGACAATAACACTCGCAATCGGATCGGCAATCGTCCAGCCGAACTGCCAGATAAGCAGTGCCGCGACAATTGCGCCTACAGATCCCAGCATATCCCCGAGTACATGCAGAAATGCACTGCGCACGTTCAGGTTGTCGGACGTATCGCCCCCGCGCATCAGGATCCAAGCCGCGACGATATTGACCAGCAGGCCAAGCACCGCGATTAGCATCATTTGTCCGCTGGCGACCGCTTCAGGAATAAAGAAACGGTGGTACGCCTCTACAAAAATATAGACGGAAATAACGGCCAGCGTTATGCCGTTTAGCAGAGCGGCGAGAATCTCAGTCCGCTTGTAGCCGTATGTTTTGGTGGACGTGGCCGGTTTGCCGGCGAGCCACATGGCGAGCACGCTCAAGAAAAGCGAGGCGGAGTCGCTCAGCATATGACCGGCATCCGATAGGAGCGCGAGACTGTTGCTGAGAATACCTCCGATAAATTCTACGATCATAAAGCCGGTAATCAACAGAAACGCGATAAATAACGATTTACGATTGGCGTTTTCGCCATGGTGATGATGGTGTCCATGCCCGTGGTGATGCGCATGACCATGATGGTGATGGTGTCCGCCCATGAAAGGTTCCTCCCTGTATGATTGATACTTCCAGTGTATGCGGACGAAAGATTAAATTCAAGTATTCTTTTGAATATTTGTTTACTTGGGCAGACAAAAACCTCCGGTACCACATCCGAAGGCTCCGTGTCGTTATATTTTTCCGCGTCTGCCCGATACGAGGTCGATGATAAACAGCACTCCGGCAATCAGCAGCAAAATGTGAATGAGTCCACCGGCTACCCTGAATAGAAAACCGATGAACCAAAGTGCGAGAATAACCAGAATAATCGTACGCAGAATTCCCATATTTCATCGCTCCTTATATTGGTTGGAGATGCAAACTGTCTATCGCTTGTAGGCTTATCTTACCCCTGGATCCGATAAAATAAACGAGCCCGCCGTCTGCTTGCCGCAAACGGTGGGCCACCATGGATTAGAGCTGTCCATTTTTTCTGCGTTTGGCTTTAAGCATGAAGCCAAATCCGATGATGAGAATGGCACCTATCAAAAAGATGCCTGCCATAAGGCCGCTGCGTTCCCCAACCGAAATTCCGACGCCGACAAAGCATACGACGCCCAGAATCGCAAGCAGGAGTGATTGCTTCTGATGCTTGGTCATCCGTTTTTCACCTCAAAGTCGATTATACTACATTTATGTAGTGATCGCTTACGCTCAAGTATCAAGAAGCGCCACTTTCTTTCCCAGCTCTTCTGCCGTTTTTGCAAGTGCTAGATAATCTGATTCATCGATCGGCTGTGACGGCTGTGTCATCACCGTAATGTTTCCTATTAGTTCTTTGTTTACCCGCATAGGAATTTGGATAATGGAGAGACGGGCCAATGAGACAGGTTCTGGCTCATTGGACGCGGCTTTCAATACCATATTCGTTCCTTCTTTGATGTAGACGCCGATCCAATCGAAATAGGGGACACGCTTGAAGTTGGAGATAAGCTGTGTATAAATTTCATCGAGATTGCTGCTTCGATGAATCACCACAAGCGTCTCCAACGAAGCTATGGCTGTTGAAGTCGCCATATGAATTCCTCCATATAGATACTGTACTATGTTTGTCTTGACTATTGTAACAGATTTATGAGCGAAGACAGGGTAGTAAGTTTAGGAAATCGTACGGGAATCCTCACCATTTTAATGGCGAGTAATTCACGAAGTTGAGCCTGTGTCTATTAAAGAACGGCAAGCGCACAAACATGGAGATCCGGTAAACAGTCGTGGTTTTTCGTCTTTTTTGCTTTATTGGCTTGAAGTAAGATAGTATGGAAGATATATTTTTTCTGTGAAAATCATGAGAAAAGAAGGAGAGAAAGAGGAAATGAGATCCAGGGAAGAAAAAGGCCTTCGCCTTTTTCTACATTAAAATCCTCTCCTCATTCTTTCCTCTCTTTTCCTTCGTACCACAAGAGTCAGCCGCTCTTCTCTGCATTTTCATGTCGGGGTTGCGGCTGAAGCGCCATGGTGGTTTTTTTGATATGCTGGCATTCCGTATATGTTAAGAAAAGGTGAAAAACTTAATGAAAAACAGATCAAAATCCCAAAAACGCGATGTCCGATTGAATATTGGACAGGAAATTCTGCTGACCATAAAGCGCATTGGCATCAACGGAGAAGGCATCGGCTACTACAAGCGCAAAGCAGTGTTTGTACCGGGTGCGCTTCCCGATGAAGTCGTAGAAGTTAAAATTACGAATGTACAGCCTTCGTTTGCCGAAGGAAAAGTAAAAAAAATAAAGCAGGCATCCGAATTGCGCCAGACGCCCCCCTGCCCGGTATATGAACAATGCGGTGGCTGCCAAATGCAGCACATGACATATGAAGGACAGCTGCGGGCCAAGGAAGACATCGTGCGCAGCGCGTTCGAGAAATATACCGATATCGGCGAGCTTCCGCTGCGACCCATCCTCGGCATGGATGATCCGTGGAGCTACCGCAACAAGGCCCAGCTCCAGGCCGGCATGAAGGATGGCCGTATGATTACCGGCCTGTACGCGCCGGACAGCCACCAGCTGATTGATATCGGCGACTGTCCGATTCAGCATCCGGAGACGAACCGGATGATTGCGGCCGCGCGGGACGTGCTCGAAAAGCTTAACATTCCCGTCTATAACGAGCGAAAACGGACCGGCATCATCCGTACGATTGTCGCGCGCGTCGGGTTTGAAACAGGCGAGATGCAGCTTATCCTCGTCACAGCGGAGGAGAAGTTGCCGCGCAAGAAGGAGATTATCACCGAACTGCGCATGCGCCTTCCGGAACTCACAAGCATTAACCAGAACATCAATACACAGAAAACATCGCTTATCTTCGGGGATAAAACAATAACACTATGGGGCAAAGACACAATTGACGAATCGCTCGGTGACGTTAAATTCTCGCTGTCGCCGCGCGCGTTCTTCCAGTTGAATCCGTCCCAGACGGTCAAGCTGTACGGCGCGGCCAAAGAAGCGGCCGGCCTGACAGGTTCGGAAATGGTAGTGGATGCCTACTGCGGCGTTGGAACGATTGCGCTCTGGCTGGCTCCCGATGCGAAGCGGGTGCGCGGCATCGAAGTGATTCCGGAAGCAATCGAGGACGCGAAGCGGAACGCGGAGAAGAGCGGCATTACAAATGCCGAATTCTATGTGGGCAAGGCGGAAGAGTTGCTGCCGAAATGGGTAAAGCAGGGCGAGCGCCCGGATGTTGTCGTCGTAGATCCGCCGCGCGTGGGTTGTGATAAGGCGCTGCTGGATGCGGTACTGAAAGCAAAGCCGAAGCGGTTCGTATACGTATCCTGTAACCCGTCGACTTTGGCCCGCGATGTGGCGCATTTGCTGAAAGCATATCGACTGGAATGGGTGCAGCCAGTAGATATGTTCCCACATACCTCGCATGTGGAGTGCGTGGTAAGGCTATATTTGAAGGATGGAAAGTAAGAAAAATCTGGGGGAAATCGCATGAAGTGGAAATTTGATGAAGACCAAGATGTACGAATTTCAAGAGTTGTACAAGATCTTAGTGATGAATTTGCTATCATGGAAGAATGGTTCAAGTGTATTCAGGAGACTGTACAATTCCCTTTTAAAGCAAGGGTATTTGAAATACAGGAGAAGAGTTCAGTAGTTCAGTATGGGGATGTATTGAAAGTGCATTCCATTGATGATATTGATGATAAATATGGAATTATTGCACACGCAAGACTGGGGAGGAAAAAAATTTATTTTCCACTATGTGAATTAGAAGTTATTGAACTGAATGATATGGAAAGAAAAGTAATTGATGATTATTCAGTATGGTTTGCTAATCGGTGAGATAAATATGACACTTAGACGGTGCAGGGGCATCTACCGTAAATGTAGTAGGTGCTTTTTCTGTGAAAATCATGAGAAAAGAAAGAGGAGAAGAGGAAATGAGATCCAGGGAAGAAAAAGGCGTTCGCCTTTTTCTACATTAAAATCATCCTCTCGTTCTCTTCTCACTTTTCCCTCGTACCACAAAAGTCAGCCGCCCTTCCCATCATTTTCATATCGGGGTTGCGGCTGAGATGCCATGGTCGTTTTCTGTGAAAATCATGAAATAAAGAAAGAAGGAGGGGGAGAGATTATAATAAATGTTATTGGATGGATTGTGGCAGTTATAGTTGCATTCTTACTATTTCCACTGATATCAGCGAAAGAGAAATTCGAAAAAGAACATGAGGATAGTACAGCAGGACAAAAAATTATGCTAAAAGCCTATTCAAATGCGTATTTGGTGATCGGATTGATTTGGGTTTCGTCTAAATTGTACGAATTAGTTTTTGGTAAATTTCAATATGATACATTACGATTTATTTTTGATATAAGTTTTTTTATCGGTTGCTTTGTCATGTATCTTACCGTTTTTGTTATGAAAAAGAGGATAAAATCGACCAAGGAGCAGTAAGAAATTTCGGTGGATTACCAGTATGGTTGCAACTACTTTTACTTTTTCTATAAATCCCTCACTTTATTGTATAATAAGGTCAGGCACAGCAATCTGCTACAGTAATTATTTCAACTTCAAAACAAAAGAGGGGTTGTCATGGACAAAAATATACCTGAAGTTCGCGTCCCTGAAGAATTTTTGCAGGTTATTGATAAGACAGGATATGGAACTTCCCTTGATCAAAAACTGAGAGTATCTTTAGCTATCGGTCTATTCGTGGAAAGAGCGGTAACATTAGAACGCGCATCCGAACTTGCTGAAAAGCCGCTTTCTGACTTCATCAAGATTTTATCCAGCAAAAAAATACCTTGGATGGAATACACCGAAGAACATGTAGAAGATGACAACGTTGCAATCGAAAAATACTTCCAAGGAGAGTAGGAGAATGGCTAGAATTATCAGCAACACAAGCCCCTTAATCGCTTTATCGAAAATCCACCAGCTTCACTTGCTTTGGGAGTTATATGATCAAGTCTTTATTTCTGAAGGTGTATACCAGGAAATCATGGCCTCTGCAGATGAACAAAGTAGCGGAAAAGCGGAAGTTGACCAGGCCGTACAGGACAAAAACATAAACATTTATAAGGTACAAGATCAATTGCTTGTAAACTCGCTGTACGGCAAATTACATAAAGGTGAACTGGAAACCATCGTTGGGGGCAGGGAACTTAATGCCGACTTTGTGCTAATCGATGAAAAAGCTGCACGGCAAACTGCGAAGAACTTCTTTCTTACCATCATTGGTTCGATCGGCATTCTGCGAATCGCAAAACGCGAGGGAAAGATTGAATATGTTAAGCCATACATGGACTTTTTGATCGCAGAAGGATACCGAATTTCGCAACCGATTTACCATATGGTATTGGAAGCAGAAAAAGAACTATGAGACAATCCGCCAACATAAATGGTTAGCGGCTTGTATTCTTTTATTTGGACTATTAGCTCCTATACTCATTAATTCGCGCATAAATTCCGGGTTTTTGAAAGTCTCTGTAAATAACTCAGAGCGCGAGTTCAGACATAAAGGATGCGAAAGCTTTGTCATCTGCCTTAGGCACGCTCTTTCAATTAATTCTACAGCTGAACTTCAATTATTCTCGTAATATTTTCGGTTTTCGTATCAAGCATACGTTCAATATTTTTAGTTCCTTCTTCTACTCTACGTTCAATCTCATGAATTCGATTTTCAACATCTTTTTCAATTCGTTCGGCAATTCTACGAATTTCTTCAAGATTACGACTTGAATCACTGGTCCATTTCCAATTAAAC
>Ga0310836_101814_pt1 | contig 10483 bp, 12 predicted proteins | sample SM_ome_4_FD_201310 | JGI IMG/M metagenome (GOLD analysis project Ga0310836, IMG submission 201310) | Sorghum-adapted microbial communities enriched on stacked mutant (SM) sorghum from Joint BioEnergy Institute, Emeryville, California... ... | reverse complement strand
CTTTTCTGGTTTGAACAGTCCGCCTGCAAATCCGCGGACCACTCCGTAAGAAGCCAACCTCTCCACGGCACTCTTGGCCCAGTGATTATTTACGTCCGTGAAAGTGACCGGATTCCGTGTTGCGACGGGTGGCTGCCATGTTGAAGAAGGCGGCTGCCATGTCGTTTGCGATGGTAGGGTACTCTCGGATGGAAGCGAGAATGTTTCGATATATTTGCCGTCGATATATAGATAGTATTCTGTGCCGCGCTCTAGATTATAAAAAGTCGTTTTTTTCTCGCTCGTCCGTTTCGAGTCGACCTGGGAACCGTTCTTTTTCAGCACGGCTTCTACCGTCCCGTTTGTGCCGCTCCAGGAGACATCGACGGAACGGTTGGACGTATTTTTTGTAATGACAACATTATAAGCAGCTCGATTTTTTTCTGTGGTAAAAGAAGCCATGTAGCGTCCGTCTATATAAATAGAATACTCAGTGTCAGGCGACAGACCGCTGAAGGATGTATTTTCGTTTGCCCATTTACTGCTGACGTTGCTGCCGCTGCTGCGCTTGCGCAACTCGACGTAGACATTGCGCGATGTGCCGCGCCAGGAGATGTCGACATGCGTATCGCTTTTGCCGTCGATTCTAAAGTCACGGACGTAGCTATCAGAGTAACGATCATCGTAATAGTCATCGTAATAGTACCATCTTCCGTCATAGTAGTAACGATCGCCGTAATTATCATTTGTTGTAAATTTTACTATAGATTGATTATCAATAAACACTTCATACTCTGTGTTTGGAGATAAATTAGAAACATATAAGGAGCGACTGCTGACAACACCTGAATATGGTGATGTTCCACCATTGGTTGGTTTTACTTCTACATAGACAGGGCCAGTGGTTCCTAGCCAGGAAAACTCTGCACCGGTATATGTAATCCTATTAAACATGAAGTCACGAACTGTGCCCCCATTGGACAGTACAGTCACATCAACCCTAATTGTATCCCCTGTAGTAGACGTCGCCAATGGATACGCTGTTCCTGTTAAAGTAGTAGAGCCGGGTTTTTTACCGTAAATTTTATAGTCGCTTCCGCTGGCAACATTCCTGGGGTCTGTATTCCAAATAATACGGTTATAAGCGGGCTGTGAAGAAGGGAGTGTAATTGTGGTTTCTTCGCCCGTACGCAAAGAAGTAATAGCATTAGCGGTAACATTCGCCGCTTCCGCAACCTCTATCCCCATCACCTGCGGTAACCCTGGCACTGCACCCGAAGATGCGAGGGACACGGCAAGCAGCCCCGTAAGCAAAACTTTCTTTTTCATTTTCTCTCTCCTTTGCTAACTTTCTTACCTTGTATGTATAGGTGTTTATACTCAATATTTTCCTTCTTAATTATATATCGGAACAAAAGAATCAGGTATATGCAGGTATAAAGATAAATAAAACGAAATTTTTCTTTATTTTTCCTTATTGCACAACCATCTCCCTTCTTCGGCGTCCATTTATATAGGACAAATTTCTAAGGAAACGAGACAGACATCCTGCTGCGACATCCACCTGTTTTGTTTACCGCATCAAGGGAGAGAATACGATGAAAAAATTCTTATCGCTCCTGCTGACACTCGTGCTGGCGGGTAGTATGCTTACGCTGCCGGCACAGGCAAAAGCGAGCAATTTCAAATTGGGGAACGAAGTGCTGCTTGAGAAGTACGCCCACCTGATTGACGGAAAACGCATCGGTCTGGTCACTAACCAGACGGGAGTCAACAGCCAGGGGAAAAGCACCATTTCCGTACTTGCGGAATATCCGAACATTAAGCTGACTGCGCTATACAGCCCGGAGCACGGCATCGACGGCAAAGCCAAAGCCGGTGCCTATGTGGAATCGACCTTCCATCCGACACTGGGTATTCCCATCTACAGTTTATACGGAAAAACGAGAATGCCATCGGCAAAGATGCTGGCGAATATCGATGTTCTCGTGTTCGATATGCAGGACATCGGAGCCCGCTCCTATACATACATGTCCACCTTAAACTACTGCATGGTCGCCGCAAAACAGAACAACAAGCCTATTGTTGTGCTGGACAGGCCGAATCCGCTGGGCGGGCTGATCGTGGATGGCCCGGTGCTTGAGGATAAATACAAATCGTTCGTCGGGGTGGACAACCTGCCGATGACGCACGGCATGACCGCAGGAGAGCTGGCGCGATTCTTCAACCGTAAGATCGGCGCGAACCTGCAGGTAGTCCCTATGGAAGGATATACACGGAGCATGATTTATCAGGATACCGGTCTTAGCTGGGTGCAAAGTTCTCCGCTTATGCCTGATTTACAGTCGGTATTCGGCTACAACGCGACAGGACTCGGAGAAGGAACGGGAATTTTCCAGGCAGACGCGTTCAAATGGATCGGGGGCAAAGGTATCGATCCAAAAAAGTATGCGGCGCTGTTAAACAATGCGAAGCTTCCGGGTGTCACTTTCATTCCGGAAAAACGCGGCTCTGCCGGCGGGGTTCGTCTTAAAATCACCAACTATCGAACATTTAATCCGGCCAAAACCGGTATTTATGCCCTCGCATACGCCCGCTCGCTGAACAAGTTCAAAGTACCGAAAAGCGGAAAGACAATTGTCATGTTCGATAAAATCATGGGTACAAACAAAATTGGCCTTTATCTTTCCCAGGGACTCAGCCCTAAACAGATTGAAGCCAAATACGCTCCGGCGCTCAACAAGTTTAAACAGGAGCGCAAGAAATATCTCATATATCCCTAATACAAACAAAACCGCCATGGCTTTTTAGCCGCAACCCCGATATGAAAATGAGGAGAAGGGCAACTGACTTTTGCGGTAGGAGGGAAAAGAGAACAAAGAAATGATTTTAATGTCGAAAAAGGCGCACGCCTTTTTCTTCCCTGGATCTTCTTTCCTCTTCTCTCTCCTTCTTTCCTCACAATTTTCACAGAAAAAGAGGAGCTGCTGCGCTCCTCTTTTTCTATACCTATATACTGTTATACCGCAAAGTACTCATCCAGGCGTTCTTCTGTCATACGGTTACCGACGATGAATGTGCCGAATTCTCCGAAACGCGCGCTTACTTCGTCAAAGCGCATCTCGTATACGAGCTTCTTAAACACGATCGGATCATCTGCAAACAGGGTTACCCCCCACTCCCAATCATCGAGGCCAACAGAGCCGGTAATAATCTGCGTTACGCGTCCCGCATAGCTTCGGCCAATCATGCCGTGGCTGTACATCATGCCGCGACGCTCTTCCATCGACAGCATATACCAGTTATCGTTGCCTTCCCGCTTTTTGTTCATCGGATAGAAGCAAACATGTTTCGTTTTCGGCAGCGCCGGTTTGAGACGCGCCTGAATGGCCGGGTCTTCTTCCGGATTCTCAGCCTGGGATGCATAGTTGCTTAGCTCAACAACAGACACGTAGGAATAGTTCTGCATTGTATACATCGCAAACAGCGTCTTATTGAACTCCGCTTCTACCGCTTCCAATTCTTCCAGTGTCGGACGCAGGTGCATGAATCCGATATCGGCTTTATGTCCGACAACGGTAAAAACAGCGCTGCTTCCCTGTTTGCCGGCTTCAATATCCGACCACTTGTTCATAAACGCTTTTAATTCTTCAAGCGCTTGCCGGCGTTCGGTTTCCGGCGCGCTTGTCCACGCCGTCCAGTCGATGGAACGGAAATCATGCAGGGCAAACCATCCTTCGAGCGTATTTACTGCTTCACTCATGATTCGTCAACTCCTTATCGGTGCTCCCAATATGTACTTGCTTCTCTTACCATTCACCATTATAACAGAAACTTCGGTAAAAAAATCACATTCACATATATTTAAAAAACGGCGAAAAACCTGAGTGAACGGACTACTCCGCTACTCTTTTATACTTGTCAACATACCAATGCAGCAGATGAAGACCGAGAATACACGCGATTAGCCACACGCCGCCAATCGTAAATCCGGCAATAACATCGCTTGCATAGTGTACCCCCAGATAAATTCGGCTGCATCCAATGACTACGGCGAGAATCCCGAGAAACACAGGTGCCACCCAGCGCCCAATTCCATACTCTTTGAGATAGTACCAGGCTAAATATCCAAGCATGCCGTAAAAAATAAACGAGACCATGGCATGACCGCTCGGGAAGCTATATCCGCCGACATCCACAAGGTGTTCCAAAGGCGGCCGATCCCTTCGAAACAGCATTTTTAGGAAGTAATTAAACAAACCGCCTCCGCCAAGCGCAAGCGTCAGCATACATGCCTCAATTCTCTGCTTTTGCCAAATCAGCACACCCAGGATAAAGGCAAAAATGGGAACAACCCAGGTGACTGAACCCATATGGGTCAGAAAAATAACATCTGCCGTAAATGTATCGCTGTGAAGACGATGAAATATATCGTATACCGCTTTATCAAACCAATCTATCTCTTGTTCCAGCACTTCATCGATAATCATGGCAGATGCGAACAACAACAGAAACGCCATGAAGAACCCCGTCATTAAAATCATACCGATACTGCCGGACGGACGGAGCCTGTTAAGAAGCTGATAAAACATTTCTCTCACCTCTCCTCATCCCTTTTCGTTAACTATACGAGATAAAACGATGGACAAGAACCTCTATCTCATCCTCTCTTCGCTTGCGGTTGTAGCTGCTTTCTCAGCCTGCGCAAGCCCGCTCACGAATGAGCCAAACAATTGGGTCGCATGGTTCACTCCCGTGGTAGGCTGCTCTTCCGCCAGAACGGCGATTGCATAACGCGGGTTCTCGCGCGGTACGTAGCCAACAAACCATTGATTGTTCATTGCCATCCCCCGTACAGTCGTCTGTGCCGTTCCGCTTTTCCCGGCCGATTTCCACGGCAATTTTTTCAGCATAGCCGCCGTTCCGTCGTCGACAACCTTCTCCATGAATTGCCGCAATATCCGCGCCGTCTCCGCTGAAATGTCTGTGCTGTCTAACGGCCGGTCTTCAAATCTGTAAAATGTAGTTCCGTTCTGATAGTTAATGGACTGGACAGTACGCACTTTCTGTTTTTTACCTCCGTCTGCAATAATCGCCGCCATATTGGCGGCCTGAAGCGGGGTCAATTGCACGTCCCGCTGACCGATGCCGGTCTGAATGAGAATCCCTTCGTCATGCCCGGGCACGCCTTGAGCGAATACGCGCCCCCTATCCTCACCGTCGAGCTGCTGAAACTTCCCCAGCTTGTAGAACGGCATCTTCTCCCAGCCAATCTGCTGATTTAACCCCAATTTAACCGCATAGTACTGCAGCTTTTCCGGTCCTACCTTTTTGGCGATTTCCGCAAACGCGATATTGCATGACTCGGCAAACGCCTGTTCAAACGTAAGGTTGCCATGTCCTTCTTCCTTCCAGCAGGAGAAGCCATACTTGCCAAGCTTACCATGACAGGTAAAATGATCGTCCGGCTTAACCAACCCCTCTTCGAGCGCCGCGGCCGCCACGACGATTTTGAATATGGAACCCGGGACGGCCTGCTTAATAGCCCGGTTCTTCCAGGCATCCGTCGTCGGATCGGGCCGCGCCGGATCGAAGTCCGGACGCGAAACCATCGCCAGGACGTCGCGCGTCTCTACATCAAGCACAACCGCGGCACCTTTTTTTATAGGAGACGCGTCGAAAGCATCTTCAAGTTGTTTTTGAACCCTTGCATCAAGAGTCGTCACCAATGTGAGCGGATAAAAAGAATTTTCCGCTTCTTTCAACCGTACGTCAAGTCCATTTAGCGGATTCCCGCGTCCATCTACGAAGTATGAAACCGATTTTTCGCCGACACCTGCAAGAAACGGCTGAAATGAACGCTCAAGTCCTGCGACACCGACCTTGCTGGACGGGTGCAGCAGGCCGGACTCCAAATCATCCTGATATTTCTCTTGAATGAGTTTGGCATTCTGACCGATATATCCGATTAGATGATGGGCCAGCATATCTTTTGGATACCGCGTTGTCACCGGCAGCGGCATCACGCCGGAAATGTTGAGTTCCTGGATCTGCCGTGCCTGGTCCTGGCGCAGCGAAATGATGCTTCCGTCCCTGTTCTGCCAGAATCCGGCATGTTTTACGCTTGAAAGCAACAGGCGCGTTTCTTCTTTTGTAATACCCAATACTTGTCCCAATTTATCGATTTTCTCATTATCATCAAGCGAGTAGCGAACAAGCGGGAAAATCGCCAGACCCGTCTGCTCTTCTCCGGTCAGCGGTACGCCCCGGCGATCGTAAATCATGCCGCGTCCGGTATCGAGTACAATCTTCTCACGGCGCTGCGCCACGGACCGCTCCACCAGGTTCACCTTGTGAGGCGAGAATGAATGCGTATCTACCACCTGAATCCAGGCAAGCCGTGTGATGATTCCTGTATATAAAAAGGTAAACAATAGCAAAACAATAAACATCCGCCGTTTTTTCCGATTCAGCGACATGCTGCAAAGCCCCTTTCCCAAAGCAGTAAACTAGACTATCTATCCAGTTTTGCCGCGTCAATCAGGGCTTAAACATATAAAGAACGACATAAAAACAGGCCGCGAATTAGTTGGAAGAACAACCAATTCGCGGCCTGCTTACCGATATGAAATCACTTTTGCTTTTTGGCTTTTACTATTTTAGACTTTAAATTTTCCAAATTCTCACCTTTCACTTCAATATTTCCCCAACCTACACGCTTAGTTACATATTTCATAGCATGTAACTTCCCGTTAATATTTTTCAATCTTCCCTGAGGACCTCCCAAGATCGCATAAGTTCCATTATCGTTTTTACGTGCGAAAATTACATACTCTTCGCCAGGTACGAGAAGCGGATCATCTTCCAGCTCCATCTTAATCTTCTCTCCGTTTACTTCTGTTAAACCACCGGTTTGAGTAATAGAGATTTTCTGACCTTTTTCACTATTAATAATTGGTTTTACAACTGTTGCCTCAAAATCAGACATTGGAATATGATCAACTGACTTCTCGCTTATTTTCTCGCCAACAGTCACTAAAGCAACTAAGTCACTATCCTGAGCAAGCTCCTCTATACTACCGTAACTATAATTCCAGCTCGCATGGCTATAAACAGTTTTAATTTCCGGGCTTTGTATAGAAGAATACGCTACTCCAGCTCCTGAAACAACTCCAACAGCTAGAATTGCTGCACCCAATTTCTTTCTTGATTTTTTAATCACTTCATTCCCACCTCTATTAAAGTTTTAGGCTATTATGGATAAATAGCTTTTATTCCGTTACTGTCATCTGTTTGTGGAGTGGTCAAACCATACGTACCATAGCGGCTGTTTGTACCAAATGTAGCTGGATTCATAGTTACCTTTATTACCATTTACTTTGCGGGTGGTGTCAGCTTCGCCGGTACTACCCCAGTTAAGCGAACCAACTGAATTGAATAATGAACCTCCGGGTGAATGTCATCATATCATATATTATTAACTACTTTACAAAGGATGGTTGTTTATGCCTTCAATCGTTGGAGTTATAAATATAGTGAGCGTTGATCACAGTTCAATAATCAACTTTGCCGATGCTGTTACTCTTGCTCCCAAAAGCACTTCACAAACGTTTGCTGGAGCAGGTTCCTTCAATACCGCTGATAATATGAAATTCTCTAGTGGGCCTAGCGAAACGAATACTAACGAAATCCATTTTTCAGATGGAAATATTGCAGGTATAGTGTAACAAAGAAATAACAGTTACAAAATTAAGAAAAGCTATTCGAACTGGTAGTAAAAGTTATTTTAGTACATTGTTAGAAGGAGAGAATATGTTTTAATGAAGATGATTGTAACTAATAAAGAAATCTCAGTTGGGAATATTTATATTCAAGGTGTTTCGGAATCGTCTATCTTCTTGGTGGGTGATACTAAGGTAATCACTTGTTCTTCTGTTTCTGATACTCCTCCCGAATCTGAACCAACGGCTCCTCCATCCAGAAAAACAAGAGGCCGTAAGTTATGAACGCAAGAATATCTGTTGTTAAAAATATTAAGGTTCTTAGTGTTTCAGAAAGTTCTATTGTTCATGTAGGAGATGCTATCAATGTAAAACCTCGTTCAAAATCAATCGAGGTAGAGCGTGGGCTTCCTTCCTTTATTGAAAATGAAGTGAATTTTTCTGACTATCCACCATTTAACAAACCTATTCCTCAACCTATTGTTCAAGAGGACGTTCAAATGGTTGTGAAAAACGAGTCTCCATGGATTAAAGTAAATCAAGTTAACATTCTTGGTATTGCTGACTCCTCTGTTTTTCAAGTTGGTTCTAACAAGTTAATTGATACAGAATCCCGAAAAAAACAAATTCACCAATTGCTACACAATCAAGACCCTAAAGCTAATCCTTAGTACTTGATTCATTAAAACACATGGAATATGGACGTTACAGAGCGCATGTGAACAGTTCGTATACGGAAAAGAAATATAAAACAACAGGTTGAACTAACTGAATTGAATTATGAACTTGTAGGCGAATGTCATCATACTTATATATTATTAAATACTTTATAAAGGATGGATATATATGCCTTCAATCGTTGGATCTATAAATACAGTAAGCATGGATCACGGTGCAGTGGTCAACCTTAATGAGTCTGTTATTCTTTCCCCTAAAAGCACTTCAAAATCATCTAACGGATCAGGTACTGGTAATACGGCCAATTTTATGAAATTCATTAATATTAGTCCTAATGCAACAAATACTAACGAGCCCCATATATCAGATCAAAATATTGCAGATGCAGATATAGGGTAACAAAAGTAAGAAGAGGTATTCGAAATGGTAAAGGTACTATCCCATCACCATCAAGCCAAGATAAATTCATATCATAAAGTAAAAAAATCAGCTATTCTTTCTATAAAATACTGTAGAAAGAATGGCTTTTTTATGCCTCATCAGGATCTATGATTATTGAGATTACCGATGATTTATCAAATAGTAACAGTCGCTCTGAAACCAGAGCGGCTTTTTTGTTGAATAAAAGCGCAGGTAATATAGTTATTCATAATAAGATGTTAAATAATTACAGATGATGAAAAGTATATCAGGCTACCTGCCTTGAAATAGTAATAAAACGAAGTAAAGAAGAGCCAGGTGGTTACAAAGGAGATGAGAAATTGGTAAAAAAACGATTTCCCCTTTTCTTTTTCTTTATTCTATGGGGATTCACAATAACGAAAGTCTATTCAAAAACAAAACAAGGAATCCCTGTTCTTATGTACCACCATATTTTACAAACACATGAAAAGAAGAAGTTTGGAAAACATGCACCCATTATTACTTCAGAGATGTTTGCTGAACAAATGAAATTGTTACACGAGCATGGATACATAACGGTCTCCTTAGAACAGCTGGAACAGTTCGTAGAGGGGAAAGCTATGCTTCCAAGAAACAGTGTAGTCATTACATTTGATGACGGTTATTTACGTAATTTTACATACGCCTATCCGATTTTAAAAAAATACAACTACAAAACAACGATTTTTACGATTACAGGAAATATGAATGTAGATCCACATAAGTTGGCTAACCGTGTAGAAATTGATCAAATTGAATCTTTCATTAAAATTGTTGTGTTATCTTGCAATAACTTTGAAGAATTATCTAAAAGAATAACACAGTTAGATGTCACCATTCATTATCATTCTGCTGAAGATATTTTAGATATAACATATAAAGAGGTGAATAAAATGGCGGCCCTGGAGCAATCAGGTCTCTCTCTAGAGACGTTTATTTGCTTTGGAAATGACATGAATGATCTCCCGTTATTTCAAAAAGCTCACCATTCAGTAGTAATCGGTGAATATGAACCTCTTCTTATGATAGCGAAAGACCAAATTTTAGTTGATGAACAAGTCGAAAAAAATATTATATCTAAACTACAAGAGCTTAGTACAATATTTGGTTAAAAGAGCAACTTCATGATTTATCCCCTTTACCTAAAATTATTAATTTTCGTATAATAAAATTTCACAATATATTATTATTGAGAGGTGGGAGGAAGTTTTGAATCAATTTCTAGAGAAGAGACACTCAGCCTTACGAGATGCTGAAAGGAAGGCGGAAGAGCTATTCAAAGCGATTGAAGAAAAAGGGATACTACGTGGCGGTGTAACCGAAAAACAAATCAATCGAGAAATTTATGAGTTGGCCTTTCAAATGTTCGGAATTAAGAAATATTGGCATAAACGCATTGTGCGAGCTGGAAGGAACACATTATATCCTTATAGAGAAAATCCACCAGATTTAACCGTGTCGAAGGAAGATATTATCTTTCTTGACTTTGGTCCCATCTTTGAAGACTGGGAAGCTGATTTCGGACGGACATACGTTCTTGGAGAAGATCCAATCAAAATAAAGCTACGTAATGATATTGAACAGGCTTGGGAAGAGGGAAAAGCCTTCTTTCAATCCATGCCTAATATCACAGGTAGTGAACTCTTCGCATTTGTTTGTGATCT
>Ga0310836_101804_pt1 | contig 10547 bp, 9 predicted proteins | sample SM_ome_4_FD_201310 | JGI IMG/M metagenome (GOLD analysis project Ga0310836, IMG submission 201310) | Sorghum-adapted microbial communities enriched on stacked mutant (SM) sorghum from Joint BioEnergy Institute, Emeryville, California... ... | reverse complement strand
TCGCCCTTCGCATAACACCACGCCCGCAGAGGCTCCATGTCAAGCGACCAGCGATGTCATGAAAAATATGGCATGAGATCAAAATTAAATTTCACTTATTGGTGTCCAAAATATTGACTTAAATCCATTATTTTATGGAAATCAATAGTTCGGTTTGTTGTTCGTCGTGAGTTTGACAGACACTTTCATTATTGAAAAAAGTGTTCCAAAGGCGGTGCAGACAGTGAATTCGATCACCACTTTTGATAGCACGAAAGAGTCGCTGCTTGATTTATTAAAAAGCATTAAGGAAGGTAAGACGCAACTTCCCGATTTCCAACGGGGATGGGTTTGGGATGATGAACATATCAAGAGCTTACTGGCAAGCATTTCTTTATCATATCCGATTGGCGCGGTAATGATGCTGCAAACGGGCAATGAGGAAGTCCGATTTAAACCGAGATTGGTAGAAGGCGTGACTCTCCAAAATCCTCCCGAACCGGAAAGACTGATATTGGATGGCCAACAAAGACTCACTTCTTTATTCCAATCATTGTTTTCTGGGCAGCCTGTTGTTACAAGGGATTCGAGAGGGAAGGAAATCAAAAGGTGGTATTATTTAGATATCAATAAAGCTCTAGACCCAACCATTGATAGGGAGGAAGCCATTGTTTCCCTTCCCGAGGACAAAAAAATCCGCAATTTCAGAGGGGAAATTGTTGAGGATTATTCGACGACGGAGAAGGAATGTCAAGCAGAACTGTTGCCTTTGTCGCTCGTCTTTGACTTTTCTGCGCTTACCAATTGGCAAATGCGCTATTTTCAAGTGGATGCCAATGCGATGCAGGAAAGGATGAGCAAATGGAACGAGCTGTTGCAACAAGTCATACAACGGTTCCAACAATATCAGGTACCTCTTATCCTGTTGAGAAAAGAAAATCCGAAGGAAGCCGTTTGCCAAGTGTTTGAAAAAGTGAACACCGGAGGGGTGTCGCTGACTGCCTTTGAGCTTCTTACAGCCACTTATGCGGCGGATGATTTTAATTTAAGAAAAGATTGGAATTCAAGAATCAAGAGAATTCGCAAGTTCAAGGTTCTTGAGTCAGTTGAAAATACTGACTTTTTGCAAACTGTCACACTGTTGGCTACATACTCAAGAAAAAAGCAAAATCCCGATGTTGCGGTTAGTTGTAAACGTAAAGATGTTCTCCGTTTACCATTAAGCGAATACCAGACTTGGGCTGAAGTCGCAACACAGGGATTTGAGAAGGCAGCAAAGTTTCTTTATTCTCAAAAGATATTTTCCGCGAGAGATTTACCTTATCGGACACAATTAGTGCCTTTAGCAGCGATCTTCTCTGTACTTGGGGATCTTGCAGATAACGACGGCGTCCGCGCTAAGTTGGCTCAATGGTATTGGTGTGGCGTTTTGGGAGAATTGTATGGAAGTGCAATTGAAACTAGATTTGCAAGGGATTTACAAGAAGTCCTGGCTTGGATTGATGGCGGAGAAACACCATCTACTGTGCAAGAAGCCAATTTTTCATCGAGTCGCTTGTTGACCCTAAGAAAAAGAATAAGCGCTGCATATAAAGGTATATCTGCTCTCTTGTTACGTGACGGTGCACTCGATTTTAGAAGTGGTGAAACCATAGATTTGCAAATGTACTTTGACGAAAGAATTGATATTCACCATATATTCCCTAGGGCATATTGTCAGGAAAAAGGAATTGATACCCGAAAATGTGATTGTATTGTTAATAAAACTCCATTATCCGCCAAGACAAATCGTATGATTGGCGGAAAGTCTCCGGGCGCATATTTGGAAAAACTCCAAAAGACTGCGGGCATAACTGAAGAACGAATGAAAGAAATTTTGAATTCCCATCTTATAAATTATGAAGCAATGAAACTCAATGACTTTGAAACATTCTTCAATCTCCGGTACAATGCATTGCTTGACCGGATAGAAAAAGCAATGGGAAAGCAAATAAATCGTGATTATCCACTGGATAATCCTATTAGCTTTGATGACATGGAAGATGACGTGGAAAGTGGTGAGATAGAGGTATAGCGCGACAGAAGGAAGCAGTGTATGATTGTTGCTGCTTCCTTCCAATCTATAAAAAGGGCTTGTACCATCCTCAGCTGTTGGCGTCAAGCAAGAACCTGAGCTTGATTAACCAAGTAATACGTATCTGCTTTTGCTGATAAACTTTATGAAGTGGACCGGAGTAAATACGGTTCATCAGCTCCTAAAGAGGAGGCTGTCCCGGGCTTCGATCCTTTTATCCGGGAGGAAAAAACCATTGCACCCGGGAAAGGGACCGGCAAAAAGCAAAAAAATAATCGGTCGATTCCGGAGAATGGAAAACCGGGATTTTTTGGAAGATTGTTCTTGACACTCGAAGGATTAAAATATTATAATTAATTCAAATAATTTTGTCATTTTTCAGTTTCAAAATAAAATTTTACTGTTCTTCCGGCAAGTAATTTTCTTCGCAGGAAACCGGCCTTTCACTGATTGAACCGGCAGATTTTTACCCTTTCCCATTCTTAACATCTCGAGTCGGCCTTTCCGATGCACTCACTTCGTTATTATTTCATCCCGCATCAATCAATTTTCATTGATGCTTCCCATGCACCCGCTTTTTAAGAAAGCAAAGCCGATTGGCGATCATTTTGAAGTAACGGTGCCGGGCATGCACAGAAGACGGATATTCACCGGACACCGGTTTGCCGTGATGCTGTTTCACCTTTATTTGATCGTATTGCTTCGAATGTTTCGGACTGGGGGTGCGCGCTTGTCAGATTTCATCATGCCATTGTGTCGATGGTTTGCTATTTCACGAAAGCGCAAGGACGCGCAGATGGTTCATCATGCCATGGTGTCGATGGTAATTGGCCGGCAGCCTGACCGCTCGCGCCGTAAAGGAGGGGTATAGCAATGATACGGAGATATTACCCATATGCCATCCAAATGATCGGATTTCTCCTGATTTTCCTTTCCTATCCCGCCGTTAATGAATTGTCCCTGTTTTCCTTTTATACGCTGTTGATTATCGGAATATCGACAGTCTTCGCAGGCGGCATCCTCCAAAGAAAAAGCGGGAGCGATGGGGGCATGAAAGGGAAATATTATCCCTATATCATCCAAATCATCGGTTTTCTCTTAATTTTGGCTGCAACCTTATATCCCGCCGGGATCGCATTGTCCCCGTTTTCCTTTTATGCCCTGTCGATAATCGGATCACTGACCGTCGTCACAGGCGGCTTGATCGAAAGAAGAGCCTTGAAATGATGGAAGCATGGCGGCTGTTTCAAAACGGGCAGGCCCTTGCCTTTGAATTATCCTTCTTTCCGTTCAGGGCATGGATTTGAAGGATCCCCCTGTCAAGCAGACAGGAATAAAAAACCCATGAAAGCAACCTGAGTCCTGTTTCGTAAGGCCTCAGGTTGTTTAATTTCTTCGGCTTTTTGTATAATGGCAAAAACAGATAGGCATTCGGCCTTTTGCTAAAATAGAAAACCGGGCGTACCTATCTTTCACATGCCCATTGATCGTTGTCACGGTCCATTTTTGCTTGATAGGCCGGATGGTCCGCGGGTACGCCGTCGGGATAGACCTTTCTCAGTTCCGTACAATTGGCAAAATGCTCCAATCCTCCGGATGATGAAATACCGAAGTTTGAAGACCCCTGTCCGCTTGAATGGATGCTTCCGGATCTGCCGGTGCCGTTTGCGCGATTACTGCCGCCGGAACCGGCCGATCCTGAACGCTTGGGGTCAAAATCGCCTCTCGTCGTCCCGTTTTCTCCAAAGGCCCACAGCCCGACATTCTTTTCCCTTGCTTCACGGGCAAATTTTCTAAAAAACTCGGCATATTTGACATCGGCGGATAGGTGGAAGGTTCCGCGTATCCGTTGATGACCAGATCCGCATTGAACATTTTGCTTCTGATTTCCGATTCTTCCATGTCGTCGGTAGGGACTTTCAGCCAGACGATCCTTAACAATCTGCCATATCTGTCCGTCTCGGAGACGTCTTTTTGCAGGTATACTTGCCTGCCTTGGATTTTAGATTTTGTATAATTGCTGGCTTCCTTTCCGTATTCCTCTGTTCTTGTCGTGGACTCCGGCGTATTTACGCCGATCAAACGGACTTTTCTGCCGTCGGAAAGTTCAAAGGTGTCCCCGTCAATGACTTTGGAGACGGTTGCTAGTTCCAAACCAAATTTTTTGATGAGTGCATCCTGGCTGTTCTTATGATTTGATGATGTTTGGGGCGGGGGAGAATGATCCTTTTTGGCCTGTTCTTTTGATTCGTTCTGCGATTCGTTCTGCGATTCGTTCCGCTTTTCGGTGCTTTTTTGCGAAGTCGAGGCGGCATCCTTCACCTGGTTAGGATGGTCGGTATCATCAGACAGACCGAGGCCGAAGAAGGCGATCAGGATGCCGCAAAGCAGAATGACGGCCGGTTTTCTGGATTTTGCCCCTAATTTTTTATTGATCCTCCACTCATAGATTGCCCAAATGGCGATCAGGGTGCCGATGGATTGAAGAGGAAATTTAATAAGCAGGGCCAGTAAAATGAAAATGACGAAAATGCTTAAGCAGCCTTGCATTATTGAATCTCCTCCACAAATTTAAAACCTTTCGTCTTTAAAAACTTCATCCGATGTTCGAATTGTTCAATGGTATCCGAGCAGTCGATATTGAAAAAATTTAAGGACTCGATTTTTTCCCTTGGGAATCGCACGGATAAAATGCATCCAAAATCCGCTTCGGAATCCGCGGGGGCTTCATCGTAAACGTTTACCAAAACGTCTTTTACAGGGAGCAGATGAAAAAATTCCCTGGCAATTCTTAACGTGCAGCTGCACACATAATCCTGATACAGTTGAAAGTATTTTCCTTTGGCCATCTTCTTTTCCGAGAGTTTCCCTGTTTTGGTAAGAGACAGTTCTTTTGCGGGGACAACGGAGCGGTTATTGATCATTAATTGGACCACTGCCCTTTCCGGTGATTCGAACCGGTAAATAACTTTGCTTCCGAGTTTTTCGATATCATCAAACGGATTCGCTTCTTCAATCACCTTATGCCAGCTCTCCAAATGATTCGCCAGGACCTTTTGAGCCGTATCCTTTTGCTCTTTCCATGCGTAATAAATGCTTTTGTCTTTCTCCAGCGCTTGATCCATCCGGTCAAGAAATTGTTTTTTCCTCGCTTCCACGCGATTAAAAAAACGATCTCTCCAGGTAGGTTTATATTCTTCCATTTTCCTTTTTAATTCTTTGACATTCGGCCCATCTTCTTCGCCAAGCCGAAAAGGAGGAGAAGAATCGGCGATCTCATGCCAGTTGATTTTGTCATTGGCTTCCTGGTGAACGCTCGTCAGCATATCAAGATAGGCTTCATATTGTTCGACCTTTGCCTTGGCTTCTGCGAGCATCTTTCGTTTTTTTTCCTGCTGGATGATATGTTCATATTTCATCCGTTGAGGCCGTTTTGTCCTGCTGGCGATCTGCTTTTGATAATAGATGCCTGTCCCGGGAATGCCCGCACTGACCGTCGTTCCCCTCGAACTTTTGCTGATTCTCAACCCTTTTCCGCCAACCGATACCCCGACACCCTTTGTACTAAAATTCAATCGGACGCCTGGTGCAATTTTCATGCTTTTACGGAAGCGGAAACCCATAAAATCCCCCTCCCTCTATAAATGTTGATATATCAACGGTTGTAGCCGTTTCAGGGGTGTCAAAAAAATATTTTTCGACAAAGTTCCTAACATTACTCCTTTATAAATTCCCCCGCCACGAATGAAACCCCCTTTTCTCTAACTATATCATATTTGATTTTGCAATTTTCACGCATAAAAAATTGAAAAGCTTTTCGAAAAATAAAACGGGTGAAGAAAAAAGCGGATTTTTCTTCGCCCGTTTTTCATTTTTATTTCTGATCGCGCAAGCGGGGATCTTGCATTTTCATCGGGTTGTCAAGATCGTCTGTCCTTCCCCGGATAGATCCTGTTTGCCTGATCATCCATCAAAGGGTGTCCATTTTTCGTCGGACTCCCTTATTATGTTATGGAAACTGCTGTTCGAAGGGTTGGCTTTGGCAGGGCGCGGAAAACTGCATTTCGATCGCCGATAGGAGGGGCATGAAACGGCGCCGTTGCTTGTATACCCTATCGGGCAGGCCGTACTTTGAAAGCATCACTCGGGAAAATGATTACGGCAGGTTGGAAAAAGATTTTCGGCTCGCCGACAGGAAGGGCATGAAACGGTGCATCATGCATGGATGCCGATCGGGGAAGCGCAGAACAAAATGGTGTCCGACGCGAGGCGAAATCAGAAGGAAGACGGTGGCAAACACTAAGCCTGAGGGACACGAACCCAATCGGAGGCGGTCACAGCCGGACAAGTCTGCAAAACAAGACGAAGTCCCATGCCTCCAAGGGCTGTGGCAGTATTTTGGACCGGCGCAAGAGCGGAGAGTACGCACCCCAAACCTGGCCGTTTTACCAATGACATCCGGCAAATCCGAAACACGGTATCCATGTCGCTCCGGATCATGGCGAAGGCGCCGCTTACGGTCTTCGGCGGCGTGATCAAGGCCTTTGTCGTCAACGGCAAACTGGCGGCGGTTTTCCTTGTGACGGTCCCCGTTCTCATCGGTTTCTTATCCTGGGTATTAAAGTCTCCCGGGGGTGTTCCGGAACATTGAGGACCATATCGACCAACTGAACCGGGTCATGCAGGAAAACCTCGCCGGGAGGCCTGTACGACACGACTTCTGATGATGGCAACCAAACCTGGAAGAAATATTTCGGCATCAGCGGCGTCATTTATGGATTTTATGGGTTGAATATGAAGATGGGAATAGAAAAATCGCAGCTGCAAATCAATGAAGAAAATTTATCGCAGGGTGTGAAGGGATAAATCCCGAATCTTCCTAAAACTGGAAGATCCGCTTTTTTCGGTATGCCTGAGAGATTGGCCCAATGCCTTCGTTAACAAACGGAGCCGACGCTCTTTTCTTGCAGATTCGGGTCAAAATCGGTCCCTATTCTTGAAAAAACTACCATTCCATTGCCGGTAGATGCAAGAACTGAGGAGAAAACGGGTGAGTTGCGATTCTGCCGAAGAGGTTATTGCTGCTGGGAAAGGTTGCGGATTTTCCGGTCATGTTGGGCGATCTTGACCGAGTGGAAATCGACGGTTTCTTGCGTTTCGATAAGTTCCATGCGGATGTGGTTGATTTTGGTTTCCAGGCGATCGAATCGTTCGTTCATTTCATTTTCCAGCCGATCGATTCTGCTTTCCAAGCGGTCTTCCAACGCTTGCATCCGCTTATCCATTTCCGCAAATTTCTTTCTAAATTCCCTGTCCATCCCTTCGACTTTTTTGTCTAATGATTGGACTTTATGGTCCAATGACTGGACCTTATTGTCCAATGACTGGACCTTATTGTCCAATGACTGGACTTTTTTGTCCAAAGACTGGAATTTTTCGTTTAAGTCGGCGATTTGCGAACGGATGTCAGACGCATGCAGATCGAGCGCCTTTAAGATTTCTTTTAACATGGTTTGTTGTTCCACCTCATTCACCTCCTTACTATGAGTATAACCGGGTTGTATCGGCAAGAAAAGATAAATGGAAAGAATCATTTCCCCTTTTTTCCCGCATTTTGACCGACAAAAAATTCCCCTTTTGAAATCACGGCATCTCTCAATGATACGGAAGTTTTTCATGCTTTTTGTCTGAATTGGGTGGTGTCGTCGGTTTTGGAATCCAAGCTTTGTCATTTTGAACAATTGATTTTTGCCTTCCTTGGCGGCATCCGGGATATCAAATCCGATAACATCGATGTAATTTTCATCTGAAAAGCAAAAAAACGATCCCGTGTTCAGCTTTCATATTTTTGGTTTCGGCGGATGAAATCCGAAAGCGGAACAGATCCGAATCTGCCGTATAAGTGTATATTCGTCTTTCACAGGAAAACTTTTGCATTTTTTTTGCCAAATCATGATAAAGTTCAATGCCGAGGATCCGATCATTTTCCTGCGACGATACATTCATTGACGGGCAGCTCTTCGGTGGATTTGATGGTTCCGGATGCCGAGGAGGGCAGCACATAGATATAGGCCGCTTCCGCTTCCGGATCATAGGTAATCATTTCTTGTCCTCCTTCCCGGATCTCCGGCATGATTCCGGCATTTTTGCGGTGGTCGTCACCGCGCTTCCTTCTTTCCCTCCGGAAAGCTTTCATGGTAAAGGAAGGGATCGGGCGTATCCGTGTCGCCCCATTCAAAATAAATCCGTTTGATTGAATGAAAAACGTACGCAGGCCCATCATGATTTTGCAATCTGTATGTCAGAGGGAGGGAGCCTTCTGGTGGACTTGATATAACAGTCTACCATATTTTCTTGCTGAATTGAATTCGAAAAAATGAACCATCTTCATTGTAAAAACCAATATCGCAGAGGTGGTGGATATATTTCGGAGTCATGGTCCTGCGTCCGGCGAATGTACCCACCCGCAAATAAAAGGGAAAAAGACACTCTCTCCTGACGTTGTTCTAAAACGGCCGTCGAATCTAAAGGGGGAGGGAGTTGGTAAAAACCATTCTTATTTTTCAATGAAAGAGAAACCTCCGCCCAGCGGTCAGGATGATTCGTGAATGTCTCGGGCACTGTACGATCTCGGACGGAGAGTCCCCGCCCATTTGCCGGATGGACTGCCGTCCCGCCGTTTTCTCAAAACGCATCGAGGGGCCTCGGCTCTTACGGGAGGCGGTTGCCGGCAGCCCGGTAAATGGCATACCATTCTTCCCTTGTGATTTTCACTTCCGAAGCTTGGGCGATTTCTTTTAACCGTTGGATGTTCATCGTTCCGACAATGGGCTGGATCTTGGCCGGATGCCGCAAAATCCAGGCGATGGCCGCCCCGGTTTTCGTCAGCCCATATTTTTCGCCGACTTCGGCCAGCTTCGCGTTCAACTCCGGGAACCGGTCATTGTCGACGAATACCCCTTCAAAGAAGCCGAATTGAAACGGCGACCAGGCTTGGATGGTGATGTCATGGAGCCGGCAATAGTCCAATACGTAACCGGTCCTGTCCACCGAGTTTTCGAAGAGGGTATTCATTTGGATGCCCGCATCGATCATGTTCGTGTGCATCACGCTGAACTGCAATTGATTGACGATCAACGCTTCCTTTACGTATTTTTTCAACAGCTCGATTTGCATCGGGGTATGGTTGCTGACGCCGAACCAGCGGACCTTTCCGCTTTCCTTTAACAGGGCGAATGCCTCGGCCACCTCTTCCGGTTCGACAAGGGCATCGGGCCGGTGAAGGAGCAGAACATCAATATAATCGGTTTTCAGCCTTTTTAAGCTGCGGTCCACCGATTGCAAGATATGTTCCTTGGAAAAATCATAATAACCCTTTCGGATCCCGGTTTTCGTTTGAATAAAAATTTTTTCCCGCACGGACGGGTTCATGCCGACCGCTTCGGCGAATATTTCTTCCGATCTTCCTTCTCCGTATATGTCGGCATGATCAAAAAAGGTAATGCCCAGCTCCAGCGCGGTCCGGACGACATCCTCCGCTTCTTTTAACGATAATTTGTACATCCGCATGCAGCCGAGGGAAATATTGGACACCGTCAAATCGCTTTTTCCCAATTTCATGGTTTTCATTCTTTTCACCCCACTGTTCTTTTACTTAAAGATTAGCATCTTCCTGGATGCCTTTCCATCCTTCCCTTCGGGATAAAAACTCTGCGGATTTAGAACTTTGCCAACTGCCATACAAAGAGAGGGGTAACAACAACTGCATGATTGGTATCCAAGTGCCTATATTTTAAGGGGGCTCTTGGTTGATGGATACGCCACACATGAGGAAAGCGGATTCTTCATAACGTTAATTGATATAAATCGAGCGAAGGTTGCGATCGTGTATGCCACAGATGATCGGGATTATTTGGGCTTTTCGAATGATATCCCGCAGTCAGCGGATCACCTGCATCTGATGGAAGAGTTAAAAAATGAAAAGCTTGAAAAAGAAGCGGAAAATTTTGTTCCTTTAAAATGACAAATTCCGAATTTATCAAAGAGCTGGGCTTTGACAAGATAAAAGAAGCACCGAAGCCGGTACACCACTTGTTTCCCTTTTATGAAAGAATCCTGGAATTCATCAGCGAATACGGGCCCAAGTTGATAAAGATAAGGGATAAAAATGAAAAGTTATTTCGAAACATTTTTTTCTTTTACGCCAATACTAATCCATAACGGATGTTAAATAACTGCAGCCGATTGGTCCGATGAAAGCTGACCGTCCGGGGGATATAGCCCGAAATCGTCCGATAACGGCAGGGAACCCGTCAAAGGCCTCTCCCGCAAATCAAACATCCACCCTTCCGTTTCTGGAGGGTGGATGTTTTTGTACGCCCGGCATGGGTGTGACGCTATAGGGTGAAAGTCCCGAACGGGGGCTGGCGAGCGCCTACCGTTAGCTGAAGGCAAGGGTGTCCGCCGTGAGGCGGAATCTGAAGGAAGCTGGAGG
>Ga0310836_101803_pt1 | contig 10563 bp, 7 predicted proteins | sample SM_ome_4_FD_201310 | JGI IMG/M metagenome (GOLD analysis project Ga0310836, IMG submission 201310) | Sorghum-adapted microbial communities enriched on stacked mutant (SM) sorghum from Joint BioEnergy Institute, Emeryville, California... ... | reverse complement strand
GGGGAGGCCTCCCGCCTCCCTCGGGGTCGGGCTCCCCTAAAGCGCCTTTTGGATTTCCCGTCGGTAGTATTGGACGGACAGGAATCCGAAGATCGAATACAGGGCGGAGTACAGTCCCATCACGAGCAGCATCGGCGTCCACAATTCCGTCCCGAAGAAAAACCAGCCGGACCGGACGGCAAAATAGCCGTGGGAGATGCCGAGGAGCAAGGGGATGCCGAAATTGAACAGCTGTTTCCGCCGGATCCCCCCTAAGAGATCTTCCGGTGTGAAACCGAGTTTTCGTAAAACGGTGTAGATCCCCTTTTCGTCCTCGCATTCGCCCATCTGTTTAAAGTAAAGGATGCAGCCGGATGTGATCAGGAAGGCCAAGCCCAAAAAGCCGACGATAAACATGGAGAGGCCGTAAGTCCTTTTATTGTTTTTAATCATTTCGAACTTAGAGAAGGCGGGTTTGGCGAATTCTTCGGCCAGAAATAAGCGGTTGGCTTCATCCGTCAACGCCTCATCCTTAATGTGAATGCCGATATGGACCGTTCCTTCCTTCTGGATCTTCGGGTCCATATCCTTGGCTAACCGTTGGAACACCTGCTCGTCGACGATCACGACGGGCATGCCCCCGTTGGTGAAATAATAGGACACGAGGAATTCCTTTTTCAGCCCCAAGTAGTTTTGCCGGATTTCCGCGCTTTTCCCCTTTAATGTGAGAGGACCCGAGGTTTTCAAAGGCATAAATTTTTTCAGGGCGTCATGGTAGCCGGAAAGATAAGCTTCATCGGGGGAAAGATCGCCGAAATCCGCGTCCTTTTCGCTGATGACGGGAAGGGGCGTGCTTTTTGGATCGAAATTTAATTGATCCAGTTTCCCTTTTAAAATGGGCTGAATATTTGCGCTTACCATTATGGTCTCGATCACCGTTTCCTCATAAGGGATATGTTTTCGGTCCAACGCCTTTTTAAACTGTTCCGCATCCTTCCGGTCCGTTAAGGCAAAATCGGCGGCCACATACTGCCCGGCGCTCTTTTCCGTAGAGTAGTAGGAGATATAGCATAAGGACAAAAGGCCGACGGCAAGGGCGGAAACGGTGGTGATGATCGTCAGGGACAGGGCGTTCGACTTCATCCGGAACATGATGGACGACAGCGACATCACTTCCCGGATATTCAAATAGCCGCCCTTCGTTTTCCGGTAAAGATAGAAGAGAAAGCTGACCGTCCCCTTGTAAAACAAATAGGTGCCGAAAATGACGGAAGCGAGGATGAAAATCATGGCTTTGAAGAGTTCGTCGATCGTCGCAAATTCGCCGCTGAACAGTTTCGCCGAAACATAATACCCCAAGAGGATAAGGGCGGCGCCCAAGATCCCGATCACTAGCTGCAAAAGGGACATTCTTTTCCCTTCGACGGCGGAAGCGGCGGTAAATAACGAAAGAATGCTCAGTCTCTTGATGAACCAGTATTCCATCGCCATGATCAGCAGGAAGACCGCACCGAAAACGGCCAAGGTCTGCCGGAAGGCTTCCTGCGAAAAGGTCAGGTCGGCGACGGCGCGGACGCCGGTGAGTTTGAACAGGATCATCGTCAAAAATTTGGAACCGGCGAACCCGATGAAGATTCCGGCAAACAGCGAGAGAAAATAAAGGATGAAATTTTCGATGCAAAGCAGGCGGAAGACGTTGCCTTTGGTCATTCCGATCAATTGGAACAGGCCGATTTCTTTGCTTCGCCTTTTGATGAAAATATGGTTGGCGTATAACAGGAACACGCCGACGATGACGATCAGCAAGACGGATGCCGCCCGGAATGCGGCCGCACCCTTAACCGATCCTTTCGCCGGGTCCATTTCCGGGTCATATTGCAAAGTGACGAAAGCGAAATAAAGGGAGACGGTGAAAATAAGCGCAAATACGTACAGGTAATAGTTTCGGAAATTTTTTTTCAGGCTGCGCAAAATGATCCGGTTAATGCTCATATTGGACACCGCCCAACACACCCTGGGTTTTCATGATGTCCTTCAGGAAGGACTGCCTCGTTTCATTCCCTTTCACCAGCTGGGTGTAAATTTGGCCGTCTTTGATGAAGATGACCCGTTCCGAGAAACTGGCCGCCACCGGGTCGTGGGTGACCATCACGATGGTGGCGTTTCTTTTCCGGTTCAATTCCTGGAGCTTGTTCAAAAGATCGGAGGCGGACTTGGAGTCGAGTGCCCCGGTCGGCTCGTCGGCGAAGATCACGCTCGGGTTATGGATGAAGGCCCGGGCGGCTGAAGTCCGCTGCTTTTCCCCGCCGGAGATTTCATTCGGATATTTGTCCCTGAGTTCAAAAATGCCCAATTCCGCGGCCAATTCCCGGAACCTTTCTTCCGCTTCCCGTTTCGGGGTTTTGGTAATGGTTAAAGGCAACAGGATGTTTTCCTTCACGGTCAGCGTATCCAGCAAATGATATTCCTGGAAAATGAAGCCCAAATGCCGTTTGCGGAATTCGGCCAGCTCTTTTTCCTTCATCCCGACGATGTCCCGGCCCCCGATCGTGATCGTTCCCCCGTTGGCCCGGTCAATGGAGGAAAGGACGTTCAGCAAGGTGGTTTTCCCCGATCCCGAGGGTCCCATGATGCTGAGGAATTCCCCTTTGCGCACTTGGATGTCCAGCCCTTTTAAAACTTCCTGCCGATTGAATTTGTTTCCGTAGCTTTTATAAATTTTTTTCGCTTCGAGAATGTACATCTTTCTCCCTCCTTGCAATTCCATCGTACCGGCTTTTATTCCCTTTTTCCTTCGATTCGGCGAACAAAAAGGAAAAGCATGTGACATTTTTGTCACATGCCTGCAAGGCGGACGAATTCGTTTTTTTTCGGGAAGGTCAAGATGAACGTCGTCCCTTCCCCGGGCTTTGATTTCACGTCGATCCGGATATGCAGAAAATCCGCCGCTTTTTTGGCCAGATACAGCCCCATTCCCGTCGCGCCGCTGTTTTGGTGGTCCTTTGCCGACGTGAAGCCCTTGTCGAAGATCCGGGGCAGGTCCCTCGGATCGATGCCGCGGCCGAAATCGGTGATTTCCAACCGGACATGTTCCCCTTTTTTTTCGCTTTTGATGAGGATATCCGCGGATTCGCTGTATTTCACGGCGTTCGTCAAGATCTGCCGGAGGATGAAGGAAAGCCATTTCCCGTCGGTCAACACGTCTTCCGCTTCCAGGCTGACGTCGAAACCGATCCCTTTGCTGATGCACCAGGACCGCAGGGCTTTAATTTCCTGGAAAATGACCGGCTCCAGCGCCACCTGTTCGATGAACACGTCGTTTTCCATGGTGGCAATCCGCTTTTGATGGAGCTGTTTGTCCAGCAAAAGATGGATGCGCAGCCATTCGTAGGTCAGCTGATCCCGAAGCGTCTCGTCCGCCACCCGGTCGATCATCAGATGCATCGCGGAAAGGGGGGTTTTCATCTCGTGGATCCATGACAGCAGCTCGTCTTTTTCCTGTTCCAGGGAAAGCCGGTTTTTTGCGAGTTTCCGTCTATAATCGTCCAAAAGGCTTTGCATTTTCTCCGACACGATTTTTTCAAAGGGGCTTTCCCCTTCGGGGACGGACGCGTAATCCAGATCGCCTTCCCGTTCCTCCAGATTCCGGTAAAATTCCGTTTCCTTCCGGTAACGGAAGGCGAGAAAAAGGAGAAATAAGATGGAAGACAAAAACACCATATAGAGGATGGAATCGAAGGGAACCGCGGCATCCAGATAGGCGATGAAGAGAAAAAAGGACTCGACAAAGAGAAAAAACAGGATCCAGCTCGCCCGTTCGAGGAAAAACTTCCTAATCATGGGCTTCCGCCTCTTCCGTCGCCATGTAGCCCTGTCCCACCTTCGTTTCGATATAGGCCCCCAGCCCCAGTTCATCCAGCCGCTTTCTCAAGCGGTTCACATTCACCGTCAGCGTGTTGTCGCTGACGAACCGTTCGTCGTCCCACAGGCTTTTGATCAGTTCCGTGCGGCTGACGATTTGGTTTTTTCTTTCCAGCAGGTGTTTCAGGATCAGCATCTCGTTTTTCGTCAGCTCGACCGTCCCTTTTTGGTTGGTGACGGTGTTTTTCGCAAAATCGACGGCCGCTCCCCGCCATGTTCTCAGCCCGCCCGGTTCCGCGCTGTAATTGTATGCCCGCCGGAGGATGGCCTGGATTTTGGCGATGAGCACGTCAAAATGGAACGGCTTTTGGATGTAATCGTCCGCCCCGAGCTGCATCGACATGACCATTTCCGCCGGGTGGTCCCGGGAGGATAAAAAGAGGATCGGCACGTTGGAGTGGGAGCGGATCATCCGGCACCAATAGAAGCCGTCGAATTTCGGCAGCTGGATATCGATGATCACGAGGTCCGGTTTGATTTCGGAAAACTCCTCCATGACGCGGCCGAAATCCCGGATCCCCCGGACATCGTACGACCATTGGGACAACCGTTCCTTGATTTCCTGAAACAATGTGGCGTCATCTTCGATGAGCAGGATTTTAAACAAGGAAGACCACCGCGCTTTTCCGTTGTTACCGTTAATTATAACAGAAGTTTTTTCTTTAAAAAATTTTGAGAAAAGCGCCGATTGCGTCAAGTGTTTGTGGGCAATTTTTTACCCGGCGCCCCTGTCCGGCCGGTCGGCTCCCCGCAATTGATCATTTCCGGGGACATCCGGGGGTAAGACGGATGTCCGGGGAACCGACCTTTCCGGCCGGTCATGGACCGGAAGGTTTATGGTTCAAATTGCATGGTTTCGACCAACATGGAAGTTTTATTGTTTTATATAGAGGATGTTTTATATAGAGGAGGATTTTTCAATATTCACGGATTCCCGGACCGGAAGGTCCAACCTTTTCCTATTCTTCATCTCCGGATCGTCCCACATCCGAAGCAAAATGTCCATCATTTTTTGCCAAATGTTCAAGGATCGATCCTTTTTGTTCAACATCTGGAGGAAAACGTTCAACATTCCCTCCGCCTTTCCGGGCGGACTGTCCACCATTTTGACCGGATCGTCCAACATCTGAGAAAAAACGTCCAACACCGCCTGGGACTGTCCGACATTTTCCAAAAAATGTCCATCATTTGAAATTTTTTGTCCAACATGGAAAAAAATTTGTCCAACATCAAAGAAAAAATGTCCATCATCCGGGGAAAAACGTCCATCATCGGGCAAAAAATGTCCATCATCCTTTCCCGTGTCCGACATCCGCTGCCCTTTGTCCAACATCGATGGGCCTGACGGTTGACAAAAAACAGAAAAGGTTACAGTGAATAGAATGATGGGGAGAAATCCGTCTTCTTTTCGTGATGGTTGAAAAAATTCCCGCCATTTCCTTCCAAGCAATCTTTTTCAACCGGTCGGATATCCGGGTATTCCTGATACGCCATGGCTTTTGCCCCTTCAGTTGCCTCATTTATTCCGCCAAGTCAGCCCCCTTTTTCATGAATTCTTCTTACCCCGCGCGCTTATGCCGGGTTCCCCCTTCAATGGATGAGCGTCTCCGATCGCTCGCCTGCTTGAAAAGGATAAATTTTGCCCATAAATATTTTACTTATACAAAAGCGCCCTTTTCCTTTACATCGTTTCCTTTAGTAATCGGTACCCTTTCACGGCCGTTTCGACGGCAAGACGTTTGACTGAATCGGTAAAATCGTCTCCGGGAACCTGCTTGATCCGTTCGAGCCGGTGATACAACGTTTGACCCGTACATAAAAAATGTACAGCAGACTTTTTTGATTCGGGGGCTTGTAAGCCTGCACCCCGTTGGAACGGCTTCCCGGTCCGCCTGCCCGGAAACAAGTCATCTTCGTCATCCGGGTTTGCCGTGTATTTCTCAATCCCTTTCCGTAAGGCCGTATAGGAATCGTTAAACTGCAAGGGTTTCAATTCATGCATAGTACTCCATCCACGTTCTGGAAAAAGCTCGACGGCGCGAGATAAAAAGTTTCAATTCATGCATAGTACTCCATCCGCCCCATCGGTATTGAATAGGAATCGTTAACTGAAAGACGTGGCCATCATCGGCGGCCGGCGCCAGGAACAAGCGTATTGAATAGGAATCGTTAAACTGAAAGACTAGGGTCCTTACCGAAGAAAAAGCTCAAAAAAAGTAATTTCCGTCATTGAACAACTGATTATTAAAAAAGGGCACATCAATGAATATAACAAGGAATCCTATTTTCCCCACAATCCCCTCTCAAAGAAGCGCAGGCGAGCTGACGCCGAGAAAATAAGCGTACAGACCGTTGCAAAATTTTCCCCTCTTGAGTTGATCGATTCGCTACACCGATACGCCCATTGGGCCAATTCCTTCCCGGCGCTTTGGGATTTCTGATGCTTTTTAAATCCGATATTCATGGAAGAGTCTTGTTTCAATCGACATTTTCAGGCATTATTCATGGTTCCTTTGCGTGGCGGCGGGAGGGAAGGGGGAGCCGCCCTTCCCGCCGGTGAAGGGATTTTATCCCCTCAATTCCTGTTCGATGGCCCGTCCCGCTTGCCTGCCCGTAAACAGGCAGCCGCCCAGGAAGGTGCCTTCGAGCGACCGGTAGCCGTGCATCCCGCCTCCGCCGAAGCCGGCGGCCTCTCCTGCGGCATACAAGCCTTTCACCGGGCGCCCGTCTTTCCCCAACACCCTCCCGGACAGATCCGTCTGCAGGCCGCCGAGGGTCTTGCGGGTCAGGATATGCAGACGGACGGCGATGAGCGGCCCGTTTTTCGGATCGAGGATTTTATGGGGCTTGGCCACCCTTGCCAGCCTGTCGCCCATATAGTGGCGGGCGTTGCGGAGAGCGGCGATCTGCAGATCTTTCGTGAACTTGTTGTCCATTTCCCGGTCCCGGGCCAAAATCTGCCGCTTGATTTCCCGGTAATCGAGCAGGCCCGTTCCGGTCAGGCGGTTCATGCCGTCGACGAGTTTTTCCAGGGAATCGGCAACGATGAAATCTTCCCCCTTTTCCATGAAGGCCTTCACCGGCGGGGTCGGTCCGGGGAGGACGCGCCGCAAGGCCTTGCGGATGCTTTTTTCCGTCAGATCCGGGTTCTGTTCCGAACCGGATAAGGCAAACTCCTTTTCGATGATCTTTTCCGTCAGGATAAACCAGGAATAATCGAATCCGGTCGCCAGTATCGCTTTCAGCGTCCCCAACGTGTCGAATCCGGGCAGGCAAGGAACGGGAAGCCTGTTGCCCGCCGCGTCCAGCCAAAGGGAGGAAGGACCGGGCAAAATCCGGATTCCGTGATGGGGCCAGACCGGGTTCCAATTCCGGATCCCCTCCGTATAATGCCACATCCGGTCTTTGTTGACGATCCGGGCGCCGGCTCTTTCGGCGATGGAGAGCATGCGCCCGTCCACATGTTTGGGAACGCCGGAAAGGAAGGATTCCGGCGGGTTACCGAGCCATGCCGGCCAATTTTTCCGGACCAGGTCAAAATTTCCTCCGATTCCGCCGCTGGCGAGAAGGACGATATCGGAAAAGAATTCGAATTCGCCGATTGCCGTCCGGGATGTCGCCTCGCCCCGGGGCCGGCCGTCGGGCTCGAGAACGGAACCCTTTACCCCAGCGGCCGCACCGTTTCGCATGAGGATTTCATCGACCCGGTGGCGAGGCCGGTAATCGACGAGCCCCGCTTTTACGGCCTCCCGGACCCGGTCGGCGAAGGGCTTCACGAGTCCCGGGCCCGTGCCCCAAGTGATATGGAAGCGGGGCACGGAATTCCCGTGGCCGCAGGCGAGATGGCCACCCCGTTCCGCCCAGCCGACGATCGGGAAGAAACGGACGCCGAGGGAGCGGAGCCACGCCCTTTTTTCCCCCGCGGCGAAATCCACATAGGCTTCCGCCCATTTGATCGCCCAATAATCCTCATCTCCGGTCCGGTCGAATCCGGCGCTGCCGAGCCAATCCTGCCAGGCCAGGTCCCGGGAATCTTTAATGCTCAGCCGCCGCTGCTCCGGGGAATCGACGAGGAAAAGCCCGCCGAAAGACCACCAGGCCTGTCCGCCGAAGTTCGTCTCCGGCTCCTGATCGAGCAAAAGCACCCTCCTTTTCCCGTTCAATAGTTCGGTCACGGCGACGAGGCCGGCCAGCCCCGCGCCGACGACGATCGCATCGTATTTCATCATCCCATCCCCCTTCGTTCGCTTCCGATTTTTCCGCGCAAACTGTCCGATTTACCCCCTATTATAAAAAAGAAAATGGAAATCGGGGAGCGAATGTTCTGAAAAAACCGGCATCGTCCCCCTTTATCCGTCCCGGTGCGGCGGGGCCCGCACCTGCCGGGAATTCCGAATTTATTATATTGATATATTATTTATCGCAAATAAAGTTTCGCAAGTTTCCATTATTCCTAATATTTTTATGTTGTTTATTATTGGAATTACTGAGATTCTTTAAATAATCTTTGAAAATAATTTCCATTACCAAAAAACTTTTTGACAATAATATTGAAAAAGCTTTATGATAAATGGTATATGGAAGGAGGAAAGAGTATTGCAGAGGTATACTAGGAAGCAAATTGTAGAAAGCGTGCCTCAAACCGGATTTTTCGGCCACCCGAAAGGTTTGTTCACCCTGTTTTTCACCGAGTTCTGGGAAAGATTCTCCTATTACGGCATGCGGGCCATTCTCGTATATTACATGTATTACGAAGTTTCCAAAGGCGGGCTCGGCCTCGATGAAAACGTGGCGTTGGCCATCATGTCCATATACGGTTCTTTGGTTTATATGTCGGGAATTTTGGGCGGCTGGATCGCCGACCGGGTCACCGGAACATCCAATGCCGTATTTTACGGCGGCGTATTGATCATGTTCGGCCATATTGCCCTGGCTGTTCCCGGCGATGTTGCCTTTTTCTTTTTGTCGATGGTCTTGATCGTCATCGGGACCGGGTTATTGAAGCCGAACGTTTCAAGCATTGTCGGGGAGATGTACGATGAAAAGGATGCGCGGCGCGACGCGGGATTCAGCATCTTTTACATGGGGATCAATATGGGGGGCTTTTTATCGCCGTTGGTCGTGTCCTTTTTCAGCGACCGTTATAACTTCCATGCCGGTTTCGGGGTAGCGGCTGTCGGAATGTTTATCGGACTGATCATGTTTATGTTGACGCGAAAGAAAAATCTCGGTCTGGCGGGAACCCAGGTTCACAATCCGCTGAGTGCGGAAGAGAAAAAGAATTTTTTGAAAATATTCATAGTTTCGGCTATTATTTTAGCGATTATCCTGCCCTTGTCCATTTCCCGAAACTGGTTGACGATCGACCGTTTTGTCGCCCTTGTCGGGCTGCTTGGCATCCTGATTCCGGTCGCCTATTTCGTGGTGATGTACCGCAGCCCGAAAACAAAACCGGTGGAACGTTCCCGGCTGTTGGCCTATGTTCCGCTGTTTATTGCCTCCGTTATGTTTTGGGCGATCCAGGAACAGGGATCGACGGTATTGGCCAATTTCGCCGACCAGCGGACCCAATTGGATATTTGGGGCATCCGGATCAATCCGGCCTGGTTCCAATCGTTGAATCCCTTGTTCATCATTACGCTGGCCCCCGTATTTGCCTGGTTATGGGTGAAGATGGGCGAACGCCAGCCTTCCATTCCGAAAAAATTTGCCCTCGCCCTGGTATTTGCCGGCTTGTCCTTCCTGGTCATCATCGTGCCGGGCTACATGGCGGGAGAAGGCGCGCTGGTGAATCCGATGTGGCTCGTCTTGAGCTATCTGATCGTCGTATTCGGGGAACTTTGCCTGTCCCCGGTGGGGCTGTCCGCGACGACGAAACTGGCTCCCGAGGCCTTTCAGGCGCAAACGATGAGCCTCTGGTTTTTGTCGAACGCGGCTGCGCAGGCGATCAACGCCCAATTGGCGAAATTTTACACGGAGGCGTCGGAAATGGTTTATTTCGGGACGATCGGCCTGGTTTCCATCGTCCTCGGGATTCTGATGTTCCTCATTTCCCCCGCCATTCAGGAAAAAATGCAAGGAATAAAATAATGTCCTGGATTCCGCTGCCTGAACAAGCGACTGGTTTGTTCAGGCAGCTTTTTCTTGGCCGGATTCCGGCGCCTTTTTGGCCGGGGGCATTTTTCCGGACGGCAATATGTGACGCCGCTGTCCATCAGGCATCCCGTTTTTTGGTTGCGGGCACCTGACGTCCGCAGCGAAGGGGAACGTCAAGCCCCGGCGCTTCGATTGCCGCCGGGAAGGAGGGCGGCCCGGTTTTGCCGCCAAAGGTTTGGGATAAAAAGTTTCGGCTGACGTTCATCCGCTCCGTTTGAACCGGAAAGAAACCCGGAGATGAGGGAAGGCGGCGCGGGCCGGATTCTTGCCCCCTCCGTCGCTTAAGAAGTCCCCGCGGATCCCGTCCCTTCCCATGGGGGCAAGGTCTTCCGCAGCGGCTTATCCTTCCGGTAGCCGAGGGCGTATTCCGCCTGCAGGAGGGTGTGGATTTCCCTCGTCCCTTCGTAAATGACCGGGGCCTTCGAATTGCGCAAATACCGTTCCACCGGGTATTCGTTGGAATAGCCGTAGGCGCCGTGGATCTGCACCGCGTCATCGGCGGCCTTG
>Ga0310836_101798_pt1 | contig 10586 bp, 10 predicted proteins | sample SM_ome_4_FD_201310 | JGI IMG/M metagenome (GOLD analysis project Ga0310836, IMG submission 201310) | Sorghum-adapted microbial communities enriched on stacked mutant (SM) sorghum from Joint BioEnergy Institute, Emeryville, California... ... | reverse complement strand
ACTTGCGACCGGCGAACGGATCGCGGTAATTTTCAACTTCTTCTTTTGTAAGAAGTCCTTTGTCTACCAATCCTTTGACCGCGTGGTGAGAGATGCCGAGCATCGCAAGGAGTTCCGGCTGCGAAATTGGGCCATAGAAATGGATGAAGTGTGAGAGAATCTCCTTCTGCCGCACGGCGGTTTTTGGAAGCTTGGCGTGAGCAGCCTCAAGTTCTTCGACAGGTACGGCCGGCGAGAGGAGCGTGACTGTTTTCTTCGTGACACGATCGCCTACACTTTGCTCTACGTGAATTCGCTTCTGCTTTATGCCCTCATCAAGCCAGACCCCGGCTTCCGGGAACTCCTTTATTACTTTATTCCAAGAAATAGGCTGACGTTTCTCAATATATTGATAAAATGCCTGTTCTTCCGGCAATACAGGAATAAATGCTTTTCCCTCCGGCGTGAGCGAGATTTGTTTTTCGTAGCTGGAACGAAGCACTGCCGGAATCATGGATTGCAGTGCCGCATACTGCGTGCACATATAGCGTTCGCTCATGCGGCCGGCCAGCCAGACCATTTCTTCAGTCAGCGGCGGTTCCACATCCAGCACATCAAGGATGTCACGCGTTTTCTGTACTTCAGATGTTTCCGACAGTTCCACAACAAATCCCTGTAGCTTGCGCGGTCCGAACGGCACGGAAACCCGGCTGCCGATGGCGACAAAAGGTGTAAGGGATGGGGGAATCCGATAATCGAACGGCCGATCGGTATCTACGACTGGCACATCAACAACAACGCGGGCAAACATCTACTCTCTCCGTTTCTTGCAGGCTTCAAGCACGGCATCCAACAGACGGTCGGCAATCTCCGCCTTGCTCATTTGCGGCAAATCTCTTTTTTCCCCGTCTTTTGTATAGATGGTAACAATGTTCGTATCCGTACCAAACCCCGCACCGCTCTGTGCCACATTATTGGCCACAATCATATCGGCATTTTTCCTCTCCAGTTTCCCCCGTGCGTTTTCCTCCACATTCTCCGTCTCCGCCGCAAATCCGACAAGGAACTGGTGCGTTTTCCGCTTGCCAAGCTCCGCAAGAATGTCGCGTGTCCGCTCAAGCTCAATCACTAAATCTCCGGGCTGCTTTTTCATTTTCTGACTATGTATGCTCTTTGGCCGGTAGTCAGCTACGGCCGCGGATTTAACAATCACATCCATCTTATCATAACGGGCTATAACCGCCTGATACATATCTTCGGCCGATACAACCGGAACGAACTCAACATCGGCAGGAGGGGTCAGATTGGTTTTTCCGCTGACAAGCGTCACCTGCGCGCCGCGTTTAGCTGCGGCTTCGGCAATGGCATAGCCCATCTTGCCGGTCGAATGATTTGTGAAAAAGCGGACCGGGTCGACCGCTTCTCGGGTCGCTCCCGCCGTTACCAGCAGACGTACGCCTTCCATGTCTCTATGCCGTTCATCAGCAAAAAACATTTCAATTTCCCCAAGGATATGCGCCGGTTCAGCCAGGCGCCCTTTGCCTGTCCAGCCGCATGCCAGGTAACCTTCTGCCGGTTCGATAAAGCGATAGCCGTATTCTGTGAGCCGACGCATATTATTCTGCACCGCCGGATGACCGTACATGTTTACGTTCATGGCGGGGGCAATCCAGACGGGCGCTTTTGTCGCCAAATATGCAGTCGTAACAATATCATCGGCAATACCGTTTGCCATCTTGCCGATGATATTGGCCGTCGCCGGTGCAACAAGGAACAAGTCTGCTCGGTCTGCTACATCAATGTGCGAGATGACCGCCGGGTTCGGTTCCTGGAACGTATCGGTCAGTACAGGATTCCTTACCAGGGCCTGAAACGTAATCGGCTGAACGAACCGCGTGGCCGACCCGGTCATCAACACCCATACATCGGCACCTCGCTGGGTTAGCTTACTACACAAATCAGCAACCTTATAAATCGCAATGCCGCCGGTGACACCGATGACAATGGTTTTTCCTTTCATTGCTCTCTCCCCTTTGCATTGAAAAGAAGCGCATATCGTGCCCGCCTGCATCGCTGCAAGCCCTGGTTCGATATGCGCTTCCCGTTGTGTGCGTTCGTTTGGCTTATGATTGGCTGGTCTTGTTAGCCCGTTCGAATTCAATCTTTCCGGCGTGCAGCTCTTCTAATGCAATGCCGACAAACTTATGAGAAACCGGCTTATCAACCAAAAACTTGTTCTGCTCACGCATCTGGCGCGCACGTTTAGAAGCGATACTTACCAACGTGTATTTACTGTCCACTTTCTGCAACAGTTCATCAACCGAAGGATAAATCATCTGTTAAAAAACCTCCTTAATCCAATCACGATATTTCGCGATTTGTCTTTCTTTTTTTAAATGCTCTGCCGTGATCACAGCCTGAATACGATCGCAAGCCTTGTCCACTTCGTCATTTACGATGACGTAATTATAATGATCCATCAACTCGATTTCCGCTCTCGCTACCATCATGCGGTTACGGATCGACTCTTCCGTCTCCGTACCGCGGCCGGTAATGCGGGAGCGGAGCTCTTTTAAATCCGGCGGCGCAAGAAAAATAAAGATACCTTCCGGAAACTTCTCTTTCACCTGCAACGCACCCTGCACTTCAATCTCCAGAATGACATCGCGGCCGCTCGCCAGCGTATCTTCCACAAATTGACGCGGCGTACCGTAGAAATTACCAACATATTCTGCCCATTCCAGCAGCTCGTCATTCTCGATCATCGCTCTAAATTCATCTTTCGTCTTAAAGAAATAGTTTACCCCGTCTATTTCTCCCGCACGCGGTGCGCGCGTGGTGGCAGACACAGAATACACAAGCTCTTTCATGCGTGGCCGAAGCGCAGCGCACACCGTCCCTTTGCCTACGCCGGACGGTCCCGACAAAACAAGCAACAACCCTCTGTCTTGCGTCATACAATCCCCCGTTTAATTATTCCTCAGAATCATCGTCTTTACTGGTCAGCCTGTGTGCTACCGTCTCCGGCTGCACAGCAGACAAAATTACATGATCGCTGTCTGTTACGATAACCGCGCGCGTACGTCTGCCATACGTAGCGTCAATCAGCATTCCACGGTCCCGCGCTTCTTGGATAATGCGTTTAATCGGAGCAGATTCCGGACTCACAATCGAAATAATGCGATTGGCTGAGACAATATTGCCGAATCCGATATTAATCAATTTAATGGCCATTCATGTACGCCTCCCTATTTTCAGCGGGATAGTAAAGTTAACTTTTATTCTACTGCTTTATTCTATATTTTGCACCTGTTCTTTCACTTTTTCTAGCTCAGCTTTCAAAATGACCACTTTTTGACTGATTTCGAGATGATTCGCTTTGGCGCCAACCGTATTAATTTCCCTGTGGCATTCCTGCACAAGAAAGTCTAGCTTGCGGCCAATCGCATCCGTCTCTTCGACAATCTGCCCGAACTGAACAAAGTGGCTGCGCAGCCGTGTAATTTCTTCCGATATATCGGCTCTCTCTGCAAACACAGCCACTTCATGCAGCAGGCGCGACTCATCGATGTCGCACCGCCCCTGTATGTATTCGTCGACCCGTGCAAAAATTCGATCCCGATACGCGTCCGCCACTCTTGGCGCGAATACGGCCAACTCTTCCACCAGGCGCTTCATCTTTTCAATACGGCTCAGCACGTCTTGTCTTAGAGCCTGTCCTTCTTTTTGCCGCATGGAGACAAGCATGGCCGCCGCCTCTTCGACCGCTTCAAGCAGCGGGACTTGATAGACTTGCGAATCCGGCTTCTCGTCTCCGACCTGCGCCACATCCGGCAGAAGCAGCAATTCCCGGGCTGACATCTGCGGTGCAAGCCCGAAGACTTCGCCCATTTTCTCTGCCGCTTCCTTGTACTGGCGCGCCAGCTCCCAGTTCACTTTCAGCGAGGAGGACGCTGTTTGTGTCTCGACCGTTATAAAAACGTCCACGCGTCCGCGGCGCACATAAGAAAGTATCTTCTTGCGCACCTCGTCTTCAAGCGCGGCAAATTCACGCGGCATACGAATCGCTACTTCGCAGAAACGATGGTTGACAGAACGCATCTCTACCGCAAATGAGACGCCGTCTCCCTGTTTCTCTGCGCGTCCGTATCCCGTCATGCTGTATACCATTTCCTTCACCTCCCGCCGCTATGCCTTGTGCCAGCGCCCGACAAACACTTCCTCGGCAGGCCCCGTCATATATACGCGGTTATCCGTCTCATTCCATTCAATCTCAAGGTCGCCGCCCTTCAAATGGACGAGCGCACGCCGCTCTGTCCGTCCGGTCAAGCTGCCTGCGACCACTGTCGCACACGCTCCCGTTCCGCAGGCAAACGTCTGGCCGCAACCTCGTTCCCAAACGCGCATCTCTACCTCCTGCGGCGAAGTAACGGAAACAAACTCGATATTCGCTTTATTCGGGAATAACTGGTGCGTCTCAAGCAAGGGACCCCACTTCTCCACATCAAACCGGGGTGCGTCGTCCACGAAGATAACGGCATGCGGATTGCCCATCGAAACACCGGTAAACGAAAACGCCTCCCCGCCTGCTTCGATTGGATGGTTGACGATCCTCTCCTGTGAAAGCGCAACAGGAATCACCTCTCCGCGCAGGATCGGCTCTCCCATATCGACTTTTACCTGTACAGCTTTCCCGTTCTCTACCGTCAGCCAGACACGCTGGATGCCGGCCATTGTTTCCACCGTCAGCGCCTCGTCCTGAACCAGTTTATGGTCAAACGCATACTTGGCGACACAGCGCACGGCATTGCCGCACTGTTCGGCTTCCGATCCGTCGGCATTGATAATGCGCATGCGGATATCGGCTTTATCTGACGGAAGGATAAACACTAAACCGTCCGCCCCAACACCAAAATGCCGGTCACACATGTTGCGCGAAAGCTCCGGCGCATTCTCCGGCAAAGTCTCAAAATGGGCAACGATAATAAAATCGTTGCCCAGTCCATTCATCTTCGTGAAATTCAACTTTCTCTCACCCTTCCGTGTCTGCCGGACTTCGCGTACAGAAGCGAGAACATTCCCGTCGCAAACGTCGGAATTCCGGCCAGCAATACAATAAATATCCATTCATATGCCGTCAGCGCGACCGTATTAAAAATCGGCTGCAGCGCTGGCAGATAAACGACCGGAAGCACAAGCAGCACCGAAGATAACACCGCCAGTACCAGGTATTTATTCTGCAGCGGATTGCGACTGAAAATCGAAATCTCGCTCCGGCAGTCAAACACGTGAATCAGTTGCGCCATTACAAGCGTAGCAAATGCAACCGTCTGCGCCCTGGTTAAATCCCCCGGATTCGCCTCGTATGCAATCCAGAATGCCGCCAGCGTCACCAGTCCAATCAAAAGTCCGCGCGAGACAATCTTCCAAGCCAATCCGCGCGCAAACACGTTCTCGTGCCGCGAACGTGGAGGCCGCTTCATCGTTGCTTCCTCCGGCTGATCTATGCCCAAAGCCAGCGCCGGCAAACCATCTGTCACAAGATTGACCCAGAGAATCTGAATCGGCACAAGCGGAAGAGGCAAGCCGACCAGCATCGCAAAAAACATAACCATAATCTCACCCACGTTGGAAGCCAACAAATAGCGGATAAACTTGCGGATGTTGTCATAAATCGTCCGCCCTTCCTCGATGGCCGCCTCGATCGTGGCGAAGTTATCATCGGCCAGCACCAGAGACGCCGCTTCTTTCGTTACGTCCGTCCCGGTAATACCCATGGCAATTCCAATGTCGGCCGCTTTAATGGCAGGCGCGTCGTTGACCCCGTCGCCGGTCATAGCGACGACATGGCCTCTTTTCTGGAGCGCTTTTACGATCCTGAGCTTGTGCTCGGGCGATACTCGCGCATATACATATACGTTATCTACAATGGAATCGAACTCACTATCGGACATATTATATAAATCCTGTCCATTTACTGTCAACCCGCCCGGAGGAAGGATGCCCAACTGGTCGGCAATGGCTTCCGCAGTCGCCTGGTGATCGCCGGTAATCATCACAGTCTTAATGCCTGCCTGCCGGCAGCGGCGAATCGCCAGTTTGGCTTCGGCACGCGGCGGATCAATCATGCCTGCAAGACCTACCAGCACAAGTCCTCTCTCCGCGGTCTGCTCGCTGCCCGGCGTCTCTTTGGGGCGAAGCTCGCGATAGGCTATAGCAAGTACGCGAAGCGCCTGCTTGGCGAGCGACTCGTTGGCGAAGATGATCTGGCGGCGCAGCGCAGGGGTAAGCTGGACTGTATGCCCTTTCCATACGATATGCGTGCAGCGGGCGAGCAGCATATCCGGAGCGCCTTTAGCCACCAGCATTCGCTTGCCGTACCGGTCTGACACGATAACCGACATCATTTTGCGCGTAGAATCGAACGGGAATTCCTTCACTCTGGTCCATGTTTCTTCTAATTTCGCCCGGGTAATACCCGCTTTTCCGCCGGCCACAAGCAAAGCGCCTTCGGTCGGATCACCGTTCACCACCCACTGCTCTTCCGATTTTTTGAACAGCCCCTTTTTCTCGCCGCGCTGCTGTTCGAGATGTGCATTGTTGCATAGAACGCCGAACTGCAAAAGCTTATACAGCGTTCCGTGCGCCTGGGCGCGCACAGTCTTGTTTCCGTCAAAAAACTCTCCTTCCGGCTCGTATCCTGTACCGCTGACCTCGACTATTGTATCATCAAGCCACACATGGGTGACAGTCATCTTATTCTGTGTCAACGTTCCCGTCTTATCGGAACAAATCACGCTTGCGCTGCCCAGCGTTTCAACGGAAGGAAGCTTGCGGACGATCGCGCGCCGTTTAATCATCCGCTGTACACCCAGCGCAAGCGCGACCGTCACAATCGCAGGCAGCCCTTCCGGAATGGCGGCAACCGCAAGGCTGACGCCCGCCAGAAACATCTCATACACCTGCTGCCCATGGAAAATTCCTGCGGCCACGACCAGCCCAGTCAAACAGAGCGCCACAACGATAAGGATTTTACCCAGCTGCTCCAATTTAAGCTGCAGCGGCGTTTGCATGGTTTCCGTTGTCTGCAGCAGATCGGCGATTTTGCCCATTTCGGTCATCATGCCGGTGTTAAGCACGACCGCATACCCGGTTCCGGCGGTAACCATTGTGCCCATAAATCCCATGTTTACCTGATCACCAAGCGGAATCGCCTCATGCGGTAGTTCAACGCTCCTCTTTACGACAGGCACTGATTCACCCGTTAGCGTCGATTCTTCCACATGCAGACCGTTCGCCGAAAGAAACCGGACATCGGCAGGAATGCGATCGCCGCCTTCCAGATAAATAAGATCACCGGGAACCAATTCTTTCGCCGGAATATGCGTAAGCTGTCCGTCGCGGATACAGTACGCCATCGGCGCCGTCAATTCTTTCAGCGCGGACAGGGAACGTTCCGCCCGGTATTCTTGAAAAAAGCCTAATATTCCGTTAATGATAACAATCGCGATAATGGCGATGGCATCTACATATTCTCCGAGAAATCCGGAGATGAGCGTTGCCGCAAGCAGCACAAGCACCATGAAATCTTTGAATTGTCCGAGAAACAGCGCAAGCGGCGAAATCCTTTCTTTCTCCGCGAGGATGTTGGGACCTAATGCAGAAAGCCGCTGTTTTGCTTCCTCTTCGGTTAATCCCTTCTTCATATCGGTTTTCAGGATATGCGCAAGCTCCTCTTCCGAATAGCTAAACCAGTAACGTTGCCCATTCATACGGGTGCCTCCTTTGCTCCGATCCTTTCTTCACACCTAATCTATTCTGACAAGCTATAAAAAATGACAAGCCGCCTCTACTTCTTGCTTCCAACTCCCGCATTCTCTTATCGCTATGCTATACTGTTTCTTTTGCTTGGCGCATACAATCTAGTTTAAATTAATAAAAATTAAGTAAAATAACTATGCGTTCTCTCCATAATAAATCGGATAAAATTAAATAAAAGCAATATAGAAAAATAAGTATGTGGTCAATTTTGTGGTCAACGAAGGTTTGATTTCTTACTACACAATAAAAAACAAGAAATAACAATAAGAGGGCGTCCCAAAAGTAACCTTGGGACGCCCTCTTTTATTCTTTAACGAACTTTACGATGACGTCTACAACGTACAATAGCAGTTTGTCCAGGACGTAAGTTAACAACCACAACACGGCGACGAGATTGAGCCAATTATATTCCCCCCTTACTTTTAACGAGTTACTCCATTATATGAAAGGGTTTGTCCATAGGATATAAACCATAGCACAAGTTTATCTAACGATAATATTCATTCTAACCATTAAAAACGCTGTTTTGGTTTAAATTTGGCCAAAAGCGGCGTTTTTAGCTTGTGGGAAATAACGAAATAACACGTTATTTTTTTGAAAGCATGGTCTTCGTTTTTCTTCGAATTGCTCTTCTTTACTCCCTAGTTTAGTGCACAAATGGGATACCGCCAGTAAAGTGCGGATTTACAACGTTAAGGGGATTTGCGGTAGTACCAAGATTTTTGCGAAAACACACACCAATCTCGAAACGGCTCTTTTCGGTGAAAATCTAACAGTTATTGGGTTAACGGAAGATAAAGCACATACAAATCGAAATTCTCGATTCAGTGAATTATTCAAACTGCTTTGTGGAAATATATATTGACTGTTCTATCCAAAAGGAGGTTCATATGAGCACATTATACGAAAAGCTCGGGGGCGAAGAGACAATTGCTAAAGTGGTGGACTACTTCTATGATTTAGTTTTAGCAGATGATACCGTGAACCATTTTTTTAAAAATACGGACATGGAAAAGCAGCGCCGACATCAAACGAAGTTTATTAGCTTCGCATTGGGTGGACCCAATCAATACACTGGCGGGTCTATGGCAAAGGTGCACGAAGGAATGAATATACAACCTGCTCACTTTGATGCTATCGTTAGACATCTTCGTGATGCTCTTGCACATTTTGGTGTTAGTGAAGATGATATTGCTCAAGCATTAGACAAGGTGGAAACTTTACGAGGAGATATTATATATAAATAGTATCATGCTAATTTACTACTTAACTTACTCATGCTTTTATAAATATAAAAAGCCCTACCACCCAATAAAGGGTAGTAGGGCATACTTTATGCTTCTCTATTCGGCCCTTTGTAGCCACTAATCACGCCCACACCAATGCAGGCATAGCTAAGTAAATCTAAGCTCCCATAATCCCTGCGGCACTACAACCCCATTCACATTCAGTACCTGATAAAACAGACCGCCAAAGCCTGCCCACAAAAATGGATCGTGAAGTCGCTCTCTCATCAGCCGTTCACCTTCTTCATGCCAACTGCAGCGCGTACTTCATCCGCGAGTCTGCCGATCTCTTTCTGTTCATCCGGGCACTTTGACGCTTTTCAGACTGCCTGTAGGTACGCGATTCCTTTTTCTGCATCGTCTTGCTTCATTCGGGGTTCCCCCTTCTTTTCTGACTTCTTTCACGGTACATACTTAATACCAACGAATAAATCAGAGTCTGCTGCATTGGCGATGACGACACGCTTATTTAAATCCTCACGTTTGTTTTGCTTTAAGTTTCTCGCTGACGAAAGTGAATGAGGACCCGTTCTCGTCAGCACGACTTTAACATTATGTCGCTCCAGATGCATTTTAACGGCAGAGCCGCTGTATTCTTCTCAAATTGAACAGCCATTTTGTCTATATGTTCCATGAGTTTCTGCTCGCGTTCCCGTGCTTCTTTCTTGGTTGATAACAATAACCAAACAAAAAGAGCCGCAAACGGCCCCTGTTAAAACAAAATCTTCAGTAAACTTTCTTCCATTCTTATCTTCCTCCTCACCCCCTGTTGGAGAAAATAAAAGGGCAGAAATTCTGCTCTAAAAAATACAAAGTAACAATTGCAACTTCATTTCGCTTAAATCCGTCTAATTATTCAAATTTATTTAGAGGAGATGTGAAAAAACATGTCATATGAAACAATCTATTCCCTAACCGACCAGCAAGTAAAAGAGTTACATGACATGTATCAATCAGAATGGTGGACAAAAGGTCGCCAATTACCCGATATCCAAATTATGCTAGACAACTCTTTAGTCATTGCTTTCTGCGATACTGCAAGCAAACAACTTATTGCTTTTTCCCGGGTTCTAACAGATTACGTTTATAAAGCTCTTATCTTCGATGTTATCGCTAATCCAACTCATCGAGGTAAAGGAATAGGAAAAGCTTTGATGGATGCTATTATTAATCATCCATCATTAAAAAACGTCAACCATTTTGAACTGTACTGTCGACCAGAGATGATTCCCTTTTATCAACGCTGGGGATTCACCAGCGAATTAGGAGAATTGCATTTTATGAGACGAACTTAGATAGCTATGAACTTCTAAGGTCCCCTTACAAAATAAAAACGCCTCTCCATTTGGAAAGACGTTTGTTATGTTGTTATTTGCTGTTCGCTGCAATCTCTGCTTTCACCTCTTCGTTTTGTGCGTATAATTCCATCATTCCTGTCATAAGCGCATCTATCGCTTGTGTTTGTCTTGCTTCCATATCCGCCATCCCTGCCATGATAGC
>Ga0310836_101795_pt1 | contig 10593 bp, 9 predicted proteins | sample SM_ome_4_FD_201310 | JGI IMG/M metagenome (GOLD analysis project Ga0310836, IMG submission 201310) | Sorghum-adapted microbial communities enriched on stacked mutant (SM) sorghum from Joint BioEnergy Institute, Emeryville, California... ... | reverse complement strand
GCATGCCGTAAACAAAATAAAAGCACCGTAATTTGTTATAATCGTAAGGCCTACAAAAGGACCGATAACCATTGCCAAACTCATAAAAAGGCTAAAGTAGCCGATGCCTTCCCCTTTGCGATGATCAGGAATAAGGTCAAGTACAATCGTTCCCGTTGCAGTCGTGGCAATCCCGAATGCGACACCGTGAAGAAAACGCAGGGCAAGCAGAGCGGAAAAGCTGTTGATTTCTATATACAGAATAGTACAAACCATAAATAGAGCTAATGAAATAAATACGAGTTTTTTTCTATTGAGTTCATCAACCCATTTGCCAGCTAAAGGGCGAAAGAGTACGGCAGCTACGACAAAAACAGTCATGACCAGGCCAATCTGCTTTTCATCGACTCTTAACGTATCTGTGGCAAACATAGGCAGTGTAACGGCTAGGGTATAAAACGTCATAAACAAAAAAAAGCTGCTAAAACAAACAGCTAAAAAATTGCGGTTCCATAATGGTTGATTTTTCAATCTCTATCTCTCCAGTCCTTCTATTTGCATGTTTGCGGTCTCCGTTATCTTTCTCAGGATTTCTCTGAATTGAGCAATTTCATTTTTGGATAAACCGCTGAGTACAGTTTTTATCACTTCTTGTTCGATAGGGATGAGCTTCTGGTTTAATGCATTTCCTTCATCTGTTATTACAGCTAAAAATGATCTTCTATCCTCTGTGTTTGGCTTTCTTCTGGCTAATCCTTTCCGTTCTAATTGATCCAATATTCTTGTTACATTTGTTTGATCTTTTCCTACCCGTTTAGAAAGTTCTTTTTGGTTGATGCCGTCTTGTTCCGCTAATCGATTTAACACAGTCCATTGTTCCAGAGTAATGCCGTAAGGGTGGAAGTGTATCGAAAGAAGATGACTTACCTTCCGTCCGGCATTATTTAGGATAAATCCGATAGAATCATCGAGTTTCAATAACATCCCTTCTTTGAATATAATTGCTATAGCAATTATATTCAAAGCATTTACATGTGTCAAATGGTTTAAATTCAACAAGCATGTCATCGTGCTATCGTGGCATTGTAATACACCATGAAATCAAGCATACCGATAACGAAAACGGTATGTTACTTTTGGATAGCCATCCTCATTACTCGTAAGGCTGCGAGCGCTCTTGCCTGCAATTTTCGCAAAGATGAAGGTGTTTTTTGTCCTCCATCCCGATTGCCGATTCTTCAGATTGCCTTTCCAGATCCCCGCAAATTTCGCATACTTTAATCACGCAGATGCCTCCCCCTTTCCGGTTTAAAATGAAGCATCCAAATCTCGTGCTTCAAACCCTGATTGGTCAAGCGCTTCTCTAAAGTCAATGCAGGAGGCCGCTTTCTCATCGTAGGTGAGTACAACTTCTTTCGTAGGCAGACTAATTTCAACCTGGCGTATCCCCCACACATCCTGTAAGACTTCACTAATTTTGTCGACATCCTTTTGGGTATTCATATCCGGTATTTTCATTTTTTTTATCATCAAGGCAAGTTCCTCCGTTACGTGCTTTCTGTTTTGTGGGCTTCCTTTTTCGCCTGTTCTCTGCTCTTATCAAATTCTGCGCCCAATCCCCGCAAAAAGTTAAGCAAAACGGTAACAGCCATGTTAACCTCGGGCTCTTGAAGCGCTTTTACCATTCCCCATACACTCGTATGGTTTTCATTCTGTCCTACAGCTCTTTCTAAACCCTGATTGAGTCCGTTTAACAGCATATGGACTTTAAGCGGATCCAGGTTGCGTAAAAACTGCATGGCGACAATTCCGCTTTTCATCATAGAAGGGATGCCTGCTACCTGTACGAAATCGAAGCCTATTTTGGCCACTTCATTTTTGTTTTTGAGAAGTCCTTGCAGGATATCGAAAATCCCTGATTTATGCATCTCTTTGATAATATCAAGGAACGCCATCACTGAATTTTTGTTATCGCTCAAAACTTTTAAGATTTCCTCAACGGATGCTGCCTGCTGTTGAGCCTCGGTTGGGATTTGCCTTTTAATCTCTGAAATTGCCCTTGCCATAAGCACCCTCCTTTTTTGTCACTGTATCCGCAACAGGGACGTATCCCGGACGGCTCCATTTTTCTTCAACTTTTACGCCAACCTGCGGGACACGGTTGCCAAAGCGGTGATTCTGCCGCGGCAATGGAATTTCTCCTTCGGGTTCAAGAATCTCCAGTTGTACATCCATCTCCTTAAAGTTTGGCGTGTGGGTTACGATATCATGGTAACTGCTTGTCAAGCGATTTACAGCCTCATTATCTTTTCTTGTATTCATCGGTAGGTATAGTTCATTCCCTTTAACACGGTCCGTAATGAGGACCGGTACTTCCACCTGTCCATATGGGGACGTTAAACGTACAAGCGCGCCATCTTTTATATTGCGCTCCTGTGCCAGTTCTGGAGATATCTCCAGCCAGACAGACGGCACTTTGTGACGAATACCTTCTGACCTGTACGTCATGTTTCCTTCATGGAAATGTTCCAGTATTCGCCCGTTGTTTAAATGCAGGTCATATTCTTTTCCTGGTTTGAATGGCGGTGTCCAGTTAACCGGGAATAGTTTGGCTTTCCCGTCAGGAAAGGCGAACGTATCCGTATATAATAGAGGTGTATCTTTGCCGTCCGGTGCGACCGGCCACATCAGGCTGTTCCAGCCCTCAAGCCGCTCATAGCTTACCCCCGCAAACACGGGAGCAAGACGGGCGGCTTCTGCCATAATCTCGCTTGGATGCGTATAATTCCAATTTGCTCCCAGACGATTGGCGACTTCCTGAATGATTTCCCAGTCAGGCTTTGATTCTCCGAGCGGCTCGAACACTTTATAGAAACGTTGAATGCGCCTTTCTGTGTTGGTAAAAGTTCCGTCCTTTTCCAGGCTGGGTGCCGCCGGTAAAACAACGTCGGCAAAATGGGCAGTTTTTGAGAAGAAAATATCCTGCACGACGAAGAACTCGAGCTTTTCAAATGCGCTGTCTACATGATTGACATTGGCGTCAACAAGCGCCATTTCCTCACCAAATAAATACAGCGCTTTGAGTTCTCCTTTGTGAATTCCTTCGACCATCTGGTGATTATCATAACCCGGTTCCTTCGGCAAACTTACTCCCCATGCTTGCTCATAGCGAGCTCGTACTTTATCATCCTGTATTGGCTCATATCCCGGGAACCAGGCGGGCATTGTTCCAAAATCGCAGGCCCCCTGGACATTGTTATGTCCGCGTAATGGATACGCTCCTGTACCAGGCCGCCCATAATTACCGGTAATCAACAGCAGGTTGGATATGGCTGTGCTCGTGTCAGTCGCACCCATATGCTGAGTCACACCCATCGCCCAGAGGATACAGATTGATTTTGCTTCGTGAATCATCGTTGCTGTCTTTATTAACTCGTCTTTTGTTAGACCGGTTACTTCTTCTGCATACTCGAACGTGTATTTTTCCAATGTGGAAACGTATTCTTCAAAGCCGTTCACCCTATTTTTTATGAATTCCCGGTCTTCCCATCCCTGGTCGATAATGTATTTCGTAATTGTGGATATCCAAATAAGGTCGGTACCCGGATTCGGATGAAGAAATATATCGGCTCGCTCGGCCAGTCCATTTTTGCGTAAATCGGCCACGATGAGTTTTTGACCATACAGCTTATGGGCGCGCTTAATGCGGGTGGCTAAAACCGGGTGGGATTCCGCCGGATTGGCGCCTATCACAATCGTCAGATCGGCCTTTGCGATATCCTGTATCGTTCCTGAATCTCCCCCGATTCCTACCGTGCGAAGCAGTCCTGCAGTGGCGGGGGACTTTCAATAACGCGAGCAGTTATCCACATTATTGCTCTGCATAATTGCGCGGGCAAACTTCTGAAAGAGATAATTTTCTTCGTTGCTGCACTTCGATGAGGCAATATAGCCAATCGAGCCACGTCCGTATTTTTCTTTAATGCCGGACATTTTTTCCGCAATGAGAGTAAGGGCTTCATCCCAGGTTGATTCAACAAACGTATCTCCTTTTCGGATTAAAGGCTTTGTCAATCTCTCTTCGCTATTTACAAAATCCCACCCCCATTTTCCTTTTACGCATGTGGAAACGCCGTTGACCGGCGCATGCTCCTGCGGTTCAATTCTTAAAATATGCCGATCTTTTGTCCATACTTCGAAACTGCATCCTACGCCGCAATACGTGCAGATCCCGTTGTTGTTATCGCAAACCGTACAGTACAATTCATGATTTCGTAAGATACGGGACATCGCTTCTAATTGCGCTTCTTTTACTGCATTTGAATCAGTCGTAACACGCATTCCCGGTGATACATGCGTAGCACACGACCGTACCAGCTCACCGTCTACTTCGACAAGACATGTATCGCACGTTTGAATGGCACCTAACTGAGAATGATAGCAAATGTCCGGTATGTAACAATCGTGCACTTTGGCAGCATCCAGAATATTTTGCCCGGCAATCGCCTTGCATTCCTTATTATTGATATGAAAGGAAAAGGTATCATGGCCCACGTTTACCTCCACCCCGCTTACTATGTCCATTATTTTCGCTTTTCTAAAATCGTATCTAAAGAATAGTAGCTATAATCATAAGAATTAGTTAGAGGGTTTCCTGTTAGTACATTTTTATATATAAAAACAGGATATCTTGAAAAGAGATAGGATGAGGTGTAAGGTGATATATGATAATTTTGAATATCGTTACCTTGCTATGAGTTCACCAGCTATGAAGGAGAGATACTATGGAGAATGAAACCAGGAAGCCTTCCCATTTCCATTTATTCGATTCGATTCCATTGGGGATTATATTCTTGAGTGGGGGTGACCGAATTCTTTACATGAATCGCTTTGCCTCTGAACGTTTATATTCTATGCTGGAACCGGAAGAAAAGAGATTTTCATTCTTGGGAGATGTTTTTTCATCTATTTCTGGAAAATCGCCAATGGAAATGGAAGAGAATTTTCACTTCTCGATTGGAGAGGAGACGTTTTTAGCTCAGAGGTTGCCACTTTACGAGCAGGAAAACACAGAAGGCAGTGTCTTGGTCTTTCAACATATTTCGACTCTGGAGAAAACAGTCAAAGAACTTGATTTATACAAAAATTTAAGTCTGGATTTAAAAGCCATTTTCGATATCTCGTATGATGTTATTTACGTTTCGGACGGAAACGGAATTACACTCCGGGTAAGCTCGGCGTGTGAGAGGTTATGGGGGTATAAGGAAGAGGAGTTAATCGGAAAAAGCACGTACCAATTGGAGAGAGAGGGAGTTTTCTATCCATCCGTCACCCGTCTTGTGCTGGAGAGGCAGGAACAAGTTTCAATGATACAGACGACAAAGACGGGTCGTCGGTTAAAAGTTGTCGGCACTCCTATAAAGGACGAAGAGAACCGCATTATTCGCGTAGTGAATGCATCCCGGGATATTACAGAGGTAAGCCAGCTTCAATCCGAAATCGAGATGTTAAAACAATTGACTGAAGGGTACCGAAAGGAAATTATGGACCTTCGCACTAAAAAAGAGTTTGACGGAGAAATGATTTATCGAAGTGAGAGGATGGAGAAGGTGATTTCTCTTGCTCAGAAAGTGGCCAAGGTGGATTCTACTGTTCTTCTAGTAGGGGAATCGGGAACAGGAAAAGAAATGATTGCTTCTTATATCCATAAATGGAGCGGGCGAAATGAGGGGCCGTTTATTACGGTTCATTGCGGCGCCATTCCCCAGACGTTTCTGGAAACGGAGCTGTTTGGCTGGGAAGACGGAAAGGAAGTGAAATTGGGTTCTATTGAAATGGCGAATGAAGGAACATTGTTTTTAGAAGAAATTGAAGAAATTCCTCTAGCTTTGCAGGTAAAGTTGCTTCGCGCCATTCAGGAAAAAAGAATAACGCGGGTCGGCGGCAAAAAGCCAATTGAAGTAAATCCAAGGGTGATTGCCGCTACGATGCATAATCTGGAAGAGAGAGTTCAATCAGGAAAGTTTAGACAAGATTTCTATTACCAACTGAATGTAGTACCAATTTCTATTCCACCTCTTCGTGAACGAAAAGAAGACATTATTCCCTTAGTTGTTCATTTCATGAAGAAATTGAATCAGAAATACGGGATGGAAAAAAAGTTTAAGCCAGAGCTTTTGAAGGTTCTACAGGAGTATGAATGGCCTGGTAACGTTCGCGAGTTGCAGAATCTTACGGAAAGGCTGCTGGTGACAGCTGAAGACGATTGGATTAGCGGAGAGTATATACCTGATTACGTATATAGAAATACGAACAATCAAAAAGCCATACAAGTAAACGCGATTATTCCTTTAAAAGAAGCGGTAGAGTTGCTGGAGAAGGAACTGTTAACATTGGCACAAAAGCAATATAAGTCTACAACGAGAATCGCTGCAGTTCTGGAAGTAAATCAGTCGACGATAAGCAGAAAATTAAACAAAGTGATAAAAAAATAAAATCTATGCTATATTGCATAGGTTTTATTTTTTTATGCATAAGATCTTGTTTTGGGATTTACACATAGAAAAAAGTAAAGATATCATGTTGACCTAGGTAAAAATTATGCATAATTGCATATATTTTTAATATATCTACTATTGTTAGATTTCAAACCACTATGTTATATAAAGACAAGGGCATAGGTTTATTGGAATTTTAAGCTATCATTTTTACGGAACCGCTGCCAATTATCTAAAAATAAAAGGCTGGTGAAAAGCAACATGAATGGAAAGTATCGTTATTTGATTATGGCAATGATTGTATTTATGACCGTCGTTAATTATGTGGACCGGGGAGCGATTTCTTATGCACAGAAATCCATTATCGATGAGTTCGGATTAGATCCTAAATCATGGGGAGAGATTTTGGGCTATTTCGGCTACGGATATATGTTTGGTGCATTGTTCGGCGGTATGCTTGCCGATAAGAAGGGACCAAGATACGTTTGGCTGTTGGCGGGTACAGCTTGGTCCCTCTTCGAAATTGGAACGGCTTATGCAGGAGACATAGGGATGGCGCTGTTCGGTGGGTCCGCTTTAACAGGGTTTGCGGTATTCCGCATACTGTTTGGATTGGCTGAAGGACCAACCTTTTCAACAATTAACAAGACGATGGCAAACTGGGCTGCTCCGAAAGAAAAAGGGTTTGCTACCGCACTCGGATTGCTGGGAACTCCTCTTGGAGCCATGCTAACCGCCCCGATTGCTGTCGCACTATTATCGGTAACAGATTGGAAAACGATGTTTTTGATTCTCGGTATTATCGGATTAATCTGGGTCATTGTCTGGTCCAAAATGTTTACGGATCTTCCGGAAGATCATCCTCGGGTATCAAAGGCAGAGCTGGCCGAGATTCGTTCAAAGGAGGACTTATTGGAATCGGAGACGAGTTTGGCAGAAGCCAAGCAAGTCCCTGTCCCTTGGTATCATTTTTTTAAGAATCCAACGCTTGTAATGAACGCGATAGGCTATTTCGCTTTTCAATACGTAAATTTCTTGATTTTAACGTGGACTCCGAAATATTTGCAGGATACATTTAATTTTAAGCTGGCTTCTTTGTGGTATTTGGGAATGGTTCCCTGGATTGGTGCCTGTGTTACGGTACTGCTTGGTGGAAGAATCTCTGATGCCCTTCGCCGCAAAACTGGAAATCTCCGAATTGCCAGATCCGGTTTAGCTGTAGTGTCCCTGTTTTTTACAGCCGTTTGTTTCATGTTAATTCCTGTCGTGGATAGCGTGGGAGCGGTTCTTGCGCTTATGGCTATCGGCAATGCTTTTAACTTTCTACCGAATTCTGTATATTGGACGGTTATTATTGATACCGAGCCCTCCAAAGCCGGAACCTTCGGTGGAGTTACCCACTTTTTTACGAATATTGCTACCATTGTTGCACCTACGTTAACAGGAGCGCTTGTAGCAAGCAGCGGATATAAAGCGATGTTCATTGCTGCGGCTGTAGCCTCTGCCGTCGGTATGATTGCTATGTTATTTGTAAATCCGGGAAGAACAAACAAAGTAGTCGGAGAGAAGCCGATAACATAGTAGATGTGTACAAATTCCATGGAGACTCAGGATTTTAGAGGTAAAAACGGGAGGAGAGATGGAGTATTGAATCAGGATGTTCTGAAGCTGGATATTTCAGCCTTATCAACGAAAATTCGCCACAGAGAAATATCGCCTGTAGAGATTGTGGAGCAGCTTTTGAAGCGAATTGAAAGGGTAAATCCTGCAATCAATGCATTTATAACGGTAACTTATGAAGAAGCAATGGACTCCGCCAAAAAAGCAGAATCAGAAATCGCAAATGGGAAATGGAGAGGGCCTCTTCACGGGGTCCCAATCGGGCTGAAAGATTTAATTTATACAAAGGGAATTAGAACCACCATGGGTTCGAAAATCTATGAACGTTTTGTTCCGGATTTTGACGCAACGGTTGTGCATAAATTGAAAGATGTAGGAGCTATTATTATCGGGAAGCTGAATACACATGAATTTGCCTATGGTCCTACAGGGGATGTCTCTCATTTCGGACCGGTTCGAAATCCATACGATTTAAATAAAATGTCAGGCGGCTCAAGCAGTGGTTCTGCAGCAGCCGTCGCGTCCGCTCTTTGTTTCGGCGCTCTAGGTACCGATACCGGCGGCTCAATTCGGATTCCTTCTTCAGCCTGCGGAATCGTAGGGATGAAGCCTACTTTTGGGCGGGTAAGTAAGCATGGAGTGTATCCGTTAGGATTCACACTGGATCATGTTGGACCAATGACAAGAACGATAAGAGACAATGCCCTTCTATTAAATGTGTTAGCAGGATATGATCGGCAGGATTCATACTCGGCTCAACGTGGAGAAGAAGATTTTACACGCCATATCGGAGAAAGTGTAAGAGGGAAAGTGATAGGGGTGCCTTCGACTTTCTATTTTGACTCTCTCTCTGATGAGGTGAGAAAGCGAATGGAAGAAGCGTTGACCATCTTTCAGAGAATGGGGGCAGAGCTTGAGACGGTTGATATTCCTGCGCTTTCCCATGCTTCATGGGCGCAGTTAAAGACGCTACAAAGTGAGGCATATGCCGTTCATGAAGAACATATAGAACAAGAAGCGGAGAATTTTCATCCGGAAGTGCTGGAGCGCCTCGTATTAAGCTCTGAAGCAAAAGGATACGAATATGTAAAAGCTCAGCAGATTCGTCAGAATATTTCAGAATCGCTTAACAAGATTTTTAAACGTGTGGATGTGTTGGCAGCCCCAACGCTTCCTATTCTGCCTCCTGAAATCGGACAGCGGGAGATTCAAGTGGAGAAACGGAAGGAGCAGGTGCGCTCTGCTTTACTGCGCCTGACAGGTCCGACCAGTTTGACTGGTCTGCCTAGCCTGTCTGTTCCATGCGGTTTTTCGGATACAGGTTTGCCGATTGGGTTGCAGTTAATCGGACGGTCTTTTGACGAAGCGGTACTATACCAGTTCGGTGCTGCTTTTGAAGATGCGGCGGGAATTTTTTCTCTAAAATGGGAGATTGAAGAAGGATAAGACAGATATAAATTGAAAAGCGGAGGGATAGGATGTACGAGCAGGACGATAGGAAAGAAACGGTGAAGCGGCAGTTCGGAAAAAACGCGGAGAAATACGTAACGAGCGCGTCGCACGCAAAGGGCGGTGATCTGGCTATGCTTGTGGAGTGGCTTGCGCCGCGACCGGATTGGGTGGCGCTTGATGTGGCCACAGGCGGAGGACATGTAGCCGGGACGCTGGCTCCTCATGTAGCGCATGTATTCTCCACCGATCTTACGCCGCAGATGCTGGCACAGGCAGCCGGGCATTTGAAGACAAAACATTCGAACATCTGGTATGTGGTGGCTGATGCGGAGGCGCTGCCGTTTCTGGACGCAACATTCGATGCGGTAACATGTCGGATTGCGCCGCACCATTTCCCGGCACCGGAGCGGTTTGTACAGGAAGTGGCCCGCGTACTCAAACCGGGTGGCCGGTTCCTGATGATCGACAATGTTGCGCCGGTGGATAAGAAACTGGCGCTGTTTATGAACAAGGTAGAAAAAATGAGAGATGAAAGCCATGTGCGCTGCCTGTCAATCGAGGAGTGGGGCGCGCTGTTTGCCGCATCGGGATTAACGGAGCGCCGTTCATCGTTCCGCAGGAAGACATACGACTTTCCAGTATGGGCGGCGCGTACGGCAAGCGATGGGCAGCAGGTCGAAAAGGTGGAGAAGCTGCTGACGGAAGCGGAAAAAGAAATAAAAGAGTACTTCTCCGTACACATGCAGGATGGAAAGGTCGTGTCGCTGCAGGTAGACGAGTGGATGGTTCTTCTGGAAAAATCGGGCGCCTGATGTCAGGCGCCTTTTTCTACATTAAACTTTTTGATATGCGCTCCATCCCATTGATAATTACTATATTATACTGTGGGTATGAAGCAGGATTGTTTGCGCTCGCGGTCCTTCTTCTATACAGGTACTATCTGGGGGGAGACGGTTTTTACACGACATTGTATATATATCCGGTGGTTACATGCTTCGTCGTCTTTATGTTTTCATGCTTTCAAAAATCGGACAGGGAAAAACGG
>Ga0310836_101794_pt1 | contig 10593 bp, 8 predicted proteins | sample SM_ome_4_FD_201310 | JGI IMG/M metagenome (GOLD analysis project Ga0310836, IMG submission 201310) | Sorghum-adapted microbial communities enriched on stacked mutant (SM) sorghum from Joint BioEnergy Institute, Emeryville, California... ... | reverse complement strand
CAAGCCGGCGCAATCCGCGACATGATCCGGGAAGCCGGACCATGTTCTTGACGTTCCCTGATAGCTCAGTCGGTAGAGCACTCGGCTGTTAACCGAGTTGTCGCAGGTTCGAGTCCTGCTCGGGGAGCCATGCTTCCATAGCTCAGTAGGTAGAGTGCATCCATGGTAAGGATGAGGTCGCCGGTTCGAGCCCGGCTGGAAGCTTTCCCTTCGTTGACAAGTTTGTGGCCCGTTGGTCAAGGGGTTAAGACACCTCCCTTTCACGGAGGTAACAGGGGTTCGAATCCCCTACGGGTCACCAACTTTTTTTACATAACCGGCGCGGAGGCTTAGCTCAGCTGGGAGAGCATCTGCCTTACAAGCAGAGGGTCGGCGGTTCGATCCCGTCAGCCTCCACCATTTCCATAATCGGTTTTCATCGCTGGGGATTAGCCAAGCGGTAAGGCAACGGACTTTGACTCCGTCATTCCTAGGTTCGAATCCTAGATCCCCAGCCATTCTTATGAGCCATTAGCTCAGTTGGTAGAGCACCTGACTTTTAATCAGGGTGTCGAAGGTTCGAGTCCTTCATGGCTCACCATTTGTACATACGTCAAGGCCGTTCGGTTGTCGATGGGACAACCGGGCGGCCTTTTGCTTTTGCCGGTTTCCGTCGTTGCCGCGCATTTCGGAGAGGGATCCTTCCGTAACACCGGTTTTCCGGATAAACGGCAAATCTGTCAAAAGGGCTCGAATGCACCCGAAACCAAAAACAGGCTGTTGTGTTATACTTGTACTTGATACTACAGTTTCGGGTGACGGACGAACATGATCCGAATTCTCGTAGTGGATAACGAAAAGGAATTGCTGGACCTGGTGGAGATGCACCTGACCGAAGCCGGCATGGAAGTGTCCAGAGCGGGATCGGGATTCGAGGCGATCGGGCTGCTGCGCAATTTTCGGTTCGATTTGGTCATTCTCGACATCATGATGGATGAAATGGACGGATTTTCGGTGCTGAAACGGATCCGGGAAGAAGGCGGGAACATGCCGGTCATTTTGCTCAGCGCCAAACACGAACCGGAAAGCAAAGTATACGGCCTTACGCTCGGTGCGGATGATTACGTGACGAAACCGTTCAGTCCGGCGGAACTCGTCGCTCGCGTCCAGGCGCACATTCGGAGGGCGGCCGGGACGGTTTCCGTCGAACAGTCCATGACGTACGCATACGGGGGCTTGACCTTGAATCCGGCGGGCCAGGTGCTGTTCAAAAACGACCGGCCGATTCCGCTTTCCGCGCTGGAAACGAAAATCATGCTGGCCCTCATGAAACGGCCGAACCGGCCCATTTCGAGGCCGCAATTGTTCGAGGAAGCGTGGGGGCACGACAATTACGACGAAAACTCCATCAACGTGTACATCAACCTTTTGCGCAAAAAGATCGAGGACGATCCCCGTGAGCCGAAGTATATCCAGACGGTGTGGGGAGTCGGGTATATCCTGAAAGGCGATCCGTCATGAAACTGAAAGTCAAAGTCGTATGGCTGATTGCCTTGTCCCTCCTGCTGACCATCGCGCTGATGTTTGCCCTGCTCTATGTGGTCATGTCGGTGTTCTTCCCCGGATACAACCATGTGAAGCTCCAAAACATGAGTGAAGAGCTGGCCGGACGGCTTCGGCAAACGGATCTCCGTGATGCGTCAAGGCTGGCGCAGGAAATGGCGGCGTTCTCGGGCCATCATGAAGGCGTCGGGATTGATCTGTTCTCGGGCGACGGTTCACTGCTCCATTCCTCCACGGAAAGAGGCGAACCCGTCACACTGCCCGAAATGATGGAGCGGCTCGCCAATCCTTTCCACCGGATGTTTTACGGCGAAGATCTGTCGATGGTGTACGAATTGGACGCCGGCGGGGAGAAGCTTTATGCCGTCTTTCATGTCGAAGGCGACGCGATTCAGCAGATGCAGTTTTTCCTTGTTTACAACAACGAGTCCGCCATTTCGCTGTTTTTCGTGCCGCTTCTTCTGATCATCGCCTTGCCCGCGCTTCTGGCCTTCGTGTTCATCATGTGGATGACGCGCCGCCTGGACCGGTTGAATCACGCGATGCAACGGATCGACCTGACCGGGGAGCCCGTCTTTCTGGCCGACAAAAACCGGGATGAAATCGGCCAGCTGACCAACCACTACAACGAAATGATCGCCAAATTGCACGACCAATACCGCCATATCCGCAGGGTCGAACAGGCGCGCGCGGAGCTGATCTCCCGGTTGTCGCACGATCTCCGGACGCCGCTTGCCATCATCCAGGGTTACGCAGAAACGCTTCAGCGCGGCTCGGCTTTCGATACGGACACCCGCATCCGCCATGCATCGATCATTTTGCAGAAAACGGATTACATGAACGATTTGCTGCACAAACTGTTCAGCCTCGCCAGATTGGACGACCCGTCGCAGGCGTTCCGGAAACGCGAAGGGCACCTCGACTCGATGCTGCAGACCATCATGGCCGATTACGTGCTGATTTTGAACGACAAGGGCATCCAATGGGAGATGGAATTGCCGTCGTCCCCGGTGGCGGCCACCTTCAACCACGAAGGATTGACGCAGGTGATACGCAATTTGCTGGACAACGCCATCATGCACGGAGGGGACGGCAACTATTTGGGCATCCGCCTGCGGCGGGAAGGGGATGCGGTGCGGATCGACGTCGAGGACCGGGGGAAGGGAATTCCGGCGCACAAACTGGCCAACATTTTCGACCCGTTTTACCGGGTGAACGAGGGGCGCCCCGGCGACGGGCTCGGCGTCGGGCTTACCCTTGCGGAAGCCGTCGTCCGGCAGCACGGCGGCCGCATCGAAGTCGCCTCGACGCCGCATGAGCGCACCGTGTTCAGCGTGATCATTCCCGCCGGGGCTGATGCGGCGGCCGCACATGAAAGCGTGAGCGGACATCATCCTGGGCGATGAACGCATCATCACGGGGGAATCGTGCTTGGCATGCATCATGAAAAAGGGCTTTCCCGTGCGCATCCGTGCGCGGGCAGCCCTTTTTTCACATATGCGGCATGCGTTGCAAGGCGATCAAACCCGGCAAATCGTGCCGGGGCAATTTTCGCAATGGCACAAATCGCGCAGGTACATCGGGTCCTTGATGACGATCAGGCTGTTGTGATAATCGATCACGTCCTGCTTGCGCAAGTCGCTGAGCATCCGGTTGACGCTTTCGCGGGTGGCTCCGATCATTTCCGCCAGCTCATTGTTGGTCAACCGCGTGGTGATGAGGATGCCGTCGCCGAACGGTTTGCCGTACGTGTTTGACAGGCGGATCAGCATGGAACAGAGCGCGCCGGGTTTGCCGAACATCATCAGGTCGCGGAATTTCGTCTGCGTGATGCGGTGGATCTGGGTCAGCCATTTGATGAATTCAAGGGCGAAATCCCCGTGTTGCCACAGCAGCACTTCCAGGTCCTTCTGCTGGATGATGCCGATCACGCTGTCTTCCGCCGTTTCCGCATTGAAGTTGTGGGTGGCCGTATGGAACGTCTCCAGTTCGCCGAACATGTCGCCGGTCTGAAACATGTACATGATGAGCTGCTTGCCGTCGTCCGTCGCCTTCGTGATTTTGACGCGTCCCCGCTTGATGTAGAACAGTTTGTCCGTCGGGTCGCCTTCCCAATACAGATGGGTGCCCGCAGGCGCGTTGTAGTCGTACATGATTTGCTTCAGCTTCAGCATGTGTTCCGGCGACAGGCAATCCGTGTTGCCGGTCCGGATGCAATAAGCTTCCGTGATCATTCCGATCCCCTCCCGTTACTAACACGATACCGAATGATGAAAAAAATGATTGTGATATAATTCACATGAAGCGCTTACATTCAGTGAGAATTATGTGACAAATCACACGCACCCCCTCCCAAGCCGCCAACAGGCGGGATGAAAGGCGGAGTTCGCAAATGCTTCCTGTGCGATTGATCACCGGAAACCTACAGTGACTTTCATAACATCTTCCTCATTTTTTGCCGTGTATAGTGAAATTAATCCGGAACAAAGGCGAGGGAGGGGACGAAGGATTGTTGACGGGCATTATTTTGGCCGGCGGGGACCATCAGCGCATGGGGGGCGAAAACCGGGCGCTGCTTCCCATCGGGGGCGAACTGCTGGTACACCGGCAAATTCATGAAATGGGCAAAATTTGCGACGAGATCATCATCGTGACCAACGAACCGCGGCCGTTCCTGCGCGTGATCGATCCGTCGGTGCGCATCATTACGGATTTCTACCCCGGCAAAGGCCCGCTCGGCGGCATGCATGCCGGTTTGTCACTGATGGTGAACGACACGGCCTGGGTCGCGGCCTGCGACATGCCTTTCCTGTCCTCCGGGGCGGCGGAAGTCATGAAGCGGTTCATGGACGATTTCGGCTTTGACGCGGTGGTGCCGCGCATCGGCGGACGGCTGGAAATGCTGCACGGCCTGTACGGCAAAAAAACGGCCGATTCGATCCGGCTCCTGCTCAACACCGGCGACCATCGGCTGGAGCAGCTGCTGCACTTCCTGCGATGGTCGGACATGGACAACGACCAGTTTGCGGCGCACGGCATCGACGGCTCGTTCGTCACGACGATCAAAACGAGGGATGATTACGAAAAAATGCTGCTGACGGTGAACCGGTCGGCGAAATGATGTGCGATTTTTGCTCACCGCTCATCTAAAGCGGTTTCACGCCGCATCTTCCGTTTGCGACCGGTTGCGGGGCAGGACGAGGATCAGGACAAGCGACAGGGCGGACATGCCGGCGACGACCAGATAGACGACGCCCATGGCGCCGGACAAGCCCGTTTGGATCACGTCAAGCGCGGCGGCCGGAATGGATGCGCGCAGTTCCGGATCCAGCAATTGGTTGGTGACGTCCAGATTCAGGGCGTAATCCGGAATCTGCGCCTGATGCTGCCGGAAATGGGCCATCAGGCCGGCGTTGAGGATGCCGCCCAGAAACGCCGTTCCGACGCTCGTTCCGAGGGAGCGCATGAACATGTTGGAAGCGGTTGCGGCGCCCCGATGCTCCCATCCGACACTGGATTGCACCCCGACGACGAAGGTGGTGGTGGACAGTCCCATCCCCACCCCGATCAGGAAGGAGCCGATGGCAGCAAGCCAGGGGGATGGCCACTGGCCGAGCAGCAGGAAGACGCAGGAACCGGCCACGAGCACCACGCCGCCGGCAACGGCCATCGGACGGAAGCCGGTCCGGTGCATGATCCTGCCGCCGAAGGTCGATGCCAGCGGCCAGCCGATGGACATCGTGGCCAGGGTAAACCCGGCGGCCGTCGGGCTGAGCCCCATCACCCCCTGCACGTACGTCGGCAGGAAAGCGGATATGCCCATCAGCACAATGCCGGTGGTCAGCGACGCCGCGTTGCTGACGGCAATGAACGGATGCTTCCAAAGCATCGGCGGCATGATCGGCTCCCGGGCTTTCGATTCCCGCACGATGAACAGAACCGCAAACAGGGCGAAGGCGGCGATGAGCCCGTATGTGGCGGCGGAATGCCAGGGCCACTCCACCCCGCCGAAGATGAGGAGCGTCATCAGCGAAGCCGTGGCGGAAAACAGCAGCCATGCCCCGCTGATGTCCAGGCTCCTCTTTTTCTTTTCCACCGGTTCGTGCAAATACAGATGGACGAGCAGCAGCGCCACGATGCCGATCGGCAGGTTGCACCAGAACACCCACGCCCAGTCCGCAAACTGGACGATGAGCCCGCCCGCGGTCGGCCCGATGATCGACGAAACGCCCCAGACGCTGGCCAGATACCCCTGTATTTTTCCCCGTTCTTCACCCGTATAAATGTCCCCGATGATGGTTGTGGCAATCGGCTGGATGGCGCCCGCGCCGATGCCCTGGATGAAGCGGAACGCGATCAGCCAGCCCATCGTTTCCGCCATGCCGCACAGCAGCGAACCGACCAGAAACACGCCGACGCCGAAGGCGAAGACCGGTTTTCGGCCGAACAGGTCGGCCATCTTGCCGTACAGCGGAATGGTGATCGTCTGCACGAGCAGGAAGGACGAAAACACCCAGCCGAACAGCGAAAATCCGCTCAAATCGGCCACGATGCTCGGCATCGCGGTGGATACGATGGTGCCTTCGATGGCACCCATGAACATGGCGAGCATGACGGCGGCGAGCACCAACCCGCGCCTTGTCACCCGCCGGCTGACGGCAACCGGTTCCCGGACGGTTTGCATGGCGGCCTCCCGTGTGAACGTTTCTTGAACAATTTCCATCTCATTATAACGAAATCCCGTTTTGTTGTCGAAATTAAATGTGAAATACTTCACAAAAATTCGGCGTTGTGGTACAATGAATGTGAAAAAATTCACTGTTGCCCGCGGTCCGGGAACCTATGATGAAGGCTGACAACGGATTGGTTGCGCATTGGCACACTGGCTCGCTACAACACAAAGGAGTGGATTCGCGATGGCCATTCATGAGGCGGAAATGAAGAAAGCGGCGGCGGAGAAAAACGCATGGCGGAGTTTCGTCGGAAGCAAGTGGAAGAAGGACATCGACGTACGGGACTTCATCGTGCAGAACGTCACGCCGTATTACGGGGACGGCGCGTTTCTCGCCGGACCGACGGAAGCGACGAAAGCCCTCTGGGAAATCATCAAGAAACTGAACATGGAAGAAATCAAGAACGGCGGCGTGCTGGACGTCGACACGGACACCGTTTCGACGATCACGGCATTCGGCCCCGGCTACCTGGATCAATCGAAGGAAAAAATCGTCGGCCTGCAAACCGACAAGCCGTTCAAGCGGGCCATCCAGCCCTTCGGCGGCATCCGCATGGTGGTGCAGGCGTGCAAGGCCTACGGCTTCGAAGTGCCGGACGAACTGGTCAAAGTGTTCACCGAATTCAGGAAAACCCACAATCAGGGCGTGTTTGACGCCTACACCGACGAAATGAAGCTGGCCCGCAAAGCCGGGATCATCACCGGGCTGCCGGATGCCTACGGACGGGGACGGATCATCGGCGACTACCGCCGGGTGCCGCTCTACGGCCTGGATTTTCTCATCAAGCGCAAGCAGGAAGCGTTGAAACAGCTGACCGGCGTCATGACGGAGGATGTCATTCGCCGGCGGGAAGAGTTGACCGAGCAAATCCGTGCCCTGGAAGAACTCGGCCGGATGGCTGATTCCTACGGTTACGACATTTCCCGTCCGGCCGCCAACGCCCGCGAAGCGTTCCAGTGGCTGTATTTCGCCTACCTGGCCGCCATCAAGGAGCAAAACGGGGCGGCGATGAGCCTCGGCCGCGTCTCCACGTTCCTTGACATCTATCTGGAACGGGATTTGGCGGAAGGCACGATCACGGAACAGGAAGCCCAGGAACTCGTCGATCACTTCGTCATGAAGCTGCGCATCGTCAAGTTCCTGCGCACGCCCGATTACAACGAACTGTTCAGCGGCGACCCGACCTGGGTGACGGAATCGATCGGCGGCATGAACCTGAACGGAGAACCGCTCGTCACGCGCAACTCCTTCCGCTTCCTGCACACGCTGTACAACCTGGGGCCGGCGCCGGAACCGAACCTGACCGTGCTTTGGTCGAACGCCCTGCCGGAACCTTTCAAGGCCTTCTGCGCCAAGGTGTCCATCGAAACGAGCTCGATCCAGTACGAAAACGACGACCTGATGCGGCCGATCTACGGCGACGACTACGGCATCGCCTGCTGCGTGTCGGCCATGCGCATCGGCAAGCAAATGCAGTTTTTCGGCGCCCGGGCCAATCTGGCCAAATTGCTCCTGTATGCCATCAACGGCGGCATTGACGAGAAGCTCGGCGTCCAGGTCGGGCCGATGCTCCGTCCGGCGGAAGGCGACGTGCTGAACTACGACGACGTCATGGCCAAATACGACAAGATGATGGATTGGCTTGCCGATCTGTACATCAATACGCTGAACGTCATCCACTACATGCACGACAAGTACAGCTACGAGCGCATCGAAATGGCGCTGCACGACGAAGACGTCATCCGCACGATGGCGGCGGGCATCGCCGGCCTGTCCGTCGTTGCCGACTCGCTGTCGGCCATCAAGCACGCGAAGGTGCGCCCGATCCGCAATGAACAGGGGATCGCCGTCGATTTCGAAATCGAAGGGGAATACCCGCAATACGGCAACAACGACGAGCGCGTGGACAGCATTGCCGTGGAAATCGTCGAGAAATTCATGGGCAAGCTTCGCCGCCAGCATACGTATCGCAACGCCATTCCGACGCTGTCGATTTTGACCATCACTTCCAACGTCGTGTACGGCAAAAAAACCGGCACCACGCCGGACGGCCGCAAGGCGGGCGAGCCGTTCGCGCCGGGCGCCAACCCGATGCACGGCCGCGACCGCAAGGGCGCGCTCGCTTCGCTCACGTCCGTGTCCAAACTGCCGTACGAAAGCGCGCTGGACGGCATCTCCAACACGTTCTCCATCGTGCCGAAGGCGCTCGGACGGGAAGAAGCGGTGCGGGTGCGCAACATGGTGTCGCTCCTGGACGGCTATTTTGCCCACGGCGGCCACCATCTGAACGTGAACGTGTTCGAGGTGGCACAGCTCCTCGACGCCATGGACCATCCGGAAAAATATCCGCAGCTGACCATTCGCGTGTCCGGCTACGCCGTCAACTTCATCAAGCTGACCCGCGAACAGCAACTGGATGTCATCCACCGGACGTTCCACCAGTTCGTGTGACGAACAACGGAAGCAACGGGAATGCGGGGCGAAAAACGGGGCAAGGGCGGCTCGACCGCCCTCCCCGCCTTTTGGACCCGAAACGGCCGTGAGCCGGATCACAGGCAGCGGCGGAGGAGATGAGAGACATGGCAGAGATGGTGGGACGGATTCACTCCTGTGAAACCTTCGGCACCCTGGACGGCCCCGGCATCCGCTTCGTGTTGTTCATGCAAGGCTGCCCCCTTCGTTGCCAGTTTTGCCACAACCCGGACTCCTGGGACATCCGGGCGGGCAAACTGGTGACGCTGGAGGAAGTGCTGGCGGAAATCGAGCCGTACGTGTCGTTCTACCGGCCCCACGGCGGCGGATTGACCGTATCCGGCGGCGAACCGCTCGTGCAGGCGCCTTTTGTCACGCGGCTGTTCCGCGAAGCGAAGAAGCGTTGGGGGATCACCACCGCCCTCGACACGTCGGGCATGTGCGAACCCGGGCAGGCGGACGAGCTGCTGGACGAAACGGATCTCGTGCTGCTCGACCTGAAGGCGATGGGGCCCGAGCTGCACAAGGAGCTGACCGGACAGCCGCAAGACCGGGTTCTCCGCTTCGCCCGCCACCTTTCGGACCGCGGCCAAAAAATGTGGATCCGCCGCGTGCTTGTTCCCGGCGTCAACGATTCGGCGAAGGAACTGCTCGCCCTCGGCCGGTTCATCGGCAGCCTCAACGGCGTGGAAAAAATCGAAGTGCTGCCCTACCACAAGATGGGCGTCCACAAGTGGCATCTGCTTGGCCTGAAGTATCCGCTGGAAGGCGTGGAGTCGCCGGGCGAGAAGGAAGTGGCCCGCGCCCACCGTTTGATCGCGCAAGGCGTGGCGGAGGCCGTGCAGGCGATATAGGCGGCGCCATCCGCCCCGCAAGGCACACCGGCGGTGCAGCCGGCGTTGCGCATGCGGGGCGCGTGCCAAAACGGGGATCGGGTGCACGGTTTTCGCCGGCGCCCGTTCTTCCCTTTTTTGATCAATATTTCCTGTTGCATTTTGTCCGGCACTGCGCTAATATATTTCTTGCGGCTCGGAAGGCCCGGTGCAATCCGATCGCAACAACGGGAAAGCAACCCGGTTGCAATTCGGTGGGCTTTCTGATATAGTATCAATCGTTGACTTTGCGGACGTGGCTCAGGGGTAGAGCATCGCCTTGCCAAGGCGAGGGTCGAGGGTTCGAATCCCTTCGTCCGCTCCATTTTTTATGTGCCCTTAGCTCAGCCGGATAGAGCGTTTGACTACGAATCAAAAGGTCGGGAGTTCGAATCTCTCAGGGCACGCCATTTCCTTTACCATCACGAGATGGGTATCGGGACGTAGCTCAGCTTGGTAGAGCACCTGGTTTGGGACCAGGGGGTCGCATGTTCGAATCGTGTCGTCCCGATCATCCCTCAATGACAATGCGGGTGTAGTTCAATGGTAGAACTCCAGCCTTCCAAGCTGGTAGCGTGGGTTCGATTCCCATCACCCGCTCCATCAACCGGTCAAACAGGAATCCGCAAGGATTCTTTTTTTGTGCGCAAAAACCGCCGTCCGGCGGGCGGCGGGACGATGGCCGGAGCGGGGCAGCCTCTTGCCGTGCCAAGGCTGAAGGAAACCGGAACAGGCCGACTCCGGCGTCGGCGCCATCTCCTGCACTGGGCTTGGCGCGCCGATCCCCCGCAGCCCGGACGGTTCCCTGGCCGCAAAAAAACTCCTTGCAATGCAAGGAGTTTTTTGCCGTTGTACGCCCGGCATGGGCGTCATCTCTACGGTGAAAGTCCGGAATGGGGGCTGGCGAGCGCCTACCATTAGCCGAGGGCAAGGGTGTCGGTCGCGAGGCCGAATCTGAAGGAAGCCGGAGGCAA
>Ga0310836_101785_pt1 | contig 10615 bp, 7 predicted proteins | sample SM_ome_4_FD_201310 | JGI IMG/M metagenome (GOLD analysis project Ga0310836, IMG submission 201310) | Sorghum-adapted microbial communities enriched on stacked mutant (SM) sorghum from Joint BioEnergy Institute, Emeryville, California... ... | reverse complement strand
AGTTCGAACCGGTCGTTGTCCGGAAGCATCAATCAAACGTAACGGGCATCGAGGACCAGATCATCGCGCTCTACGCCAAGGGCGTCAGCACCCGTGAAATTCAAGATCATCTGCACAATCTGTATGGTATCTAAATCCGATGTGACGTTTAGATGTTCCTGTTGTTACAAAATCATTGTAAAAAACATCATCTTCCCAAACTTCGAAACTAATTTGGTAATATTTATCATAGGCATCAATTACAGTAATTTTATTATCTTTGGTAACATTTTGCGAATATGTTGCTGTTGTAGTCCATATTTGTGTTACATTATATCCAACCGCTGCAGTAATGATTTGCGCATTGACCGAAACACTCACGTTGTATGAATTGGCAACTGCTACTGCTTGCGAATGAGTCAACGTTCCATTTGTGGCACCCGACTCCTCTACAGACGCAACAACATATGAGCCATACGTTACATATTCCGGACCTACAATATAGTATTCGTTCCCTCCTATTTCCAAGGGATGAACAGTTTCACCTGCAGATGGATCATTCTCATAAACATAATCTACGTCAACAACTTTTACAAGAACTGCATCTTTCGAAGGTTTCCTGAGACCGTTCTTTTTGATAAAATCTTCAGGGTCCGTAGGTACAAAATTCCTTCTTCACGACACTTTTGGGTTGTATAGGGTGATCTAGATGAATTTGAAAATGGGTGAAAACATATGAACCTTTTTAAAACTGTGGCCTTCCTTTTTATCATCTTAGGTATCATCAATATCCTTTTCCCGAGATTCTTCTGGTACTTACAGTATGGATGGCAGTATAAAGGTACCGAGCCAAGCCAAGTTGCACTTATCATCATCAGAAGCGGAGGCGTCATCGCCGTTATCGTAGGCTTCTACTTTCTTTAGTCGATTGCTTGGACAACGTACGTCAAAGTCCTTTGACCGGTTCTCGCCGGGGAGGAGCGGGTTTTTTCTTTTAAATTGCCCCGGGATGGAGACGGTTAGCCGACATTAGAAATGGAAATCTGCCTGATCCAAGGGTGGATTTTTTGTTTATGCACATGCTGTATGCATGGAATATAGGAAAACATCCGGTTCTTAGGATGGCGCTGTAAATTGAAAAAACCCAGGATAGTCACCCATTCCCCTCCCTGATAGCACTTCGCCAGCGTCATAGGAGCATAGGTGTCTACTAAAAAACACCATCAGCCTTGAAAGCTTCCATACTTCTATGTCACAATAATATAGGGATTCACCGTTTTGCGCAGCGATTTGGTGTTACCGCTTACATATTGCACATCTTTTTTTCCTGCGAAACCGGTCGCATCTAATTTAACGAAGGAAGTGACGTTTATCATGAGAACGATCAAACTGGGAACCAGCACGCTTGAAGTCCCTGTTATAGCGGTCGGCTGCATGCGGATTAATTCGCTGAGTAAATCCGAGGCGGAGCGCTTTGTGCGAACGGCGCTGGACGAAGGGGCGAATTTCTTCGATCATGCCGATATTTACGGCGGCGGGGCTTGCGAGGAAATCTTTGCCGACGCGATTCAGATGAACGATGACGTTCGCGAGAAGATCATCCTTCAATCCAAGTGCGGCATTCGCAAGGGCAGCTTCGATTTTTCCAAGGAGCATATTCTGGCGTCCGTGGACGGCATCCTGAAGCGGCTGAAGACCGACTATCTCGATGTGCTGCTCCTGCACCGTCCCGATGCGCTGGTTGAGCCCGAAGAGGTGGCCGAAGCGTTCGACACTCTGCAAAGCTCGGGGAAAGTGCGCCATTTTGGCGTATCCAACCAAAAACCGATGCAGATCGAACTGTTGAAAAAGTACGTCAAGCAGCCGATCGTTGCCAACCAGCTGCAACTCAGCATTACCAACGCCACGATGATTTCCAACGGCATTAACGTCAATATGGAGAACGATTCCGCGATCGACCGCGACGGAAGCATCCTCGACTATTGCCGTCTGCACGACATCACGATTCAGCCTTGGTCGCCGTTCCAATACGGATTTTTTGAAGGGGTATTTCTCGGCAACGACAAGTTCCCCGAACTGAATCAGAAAATCGACGAAATCGCCGCCAAATACAACGTGACCAACACGACGATCGCGATCGCGTGGCTGCTGCGCCATCCGGCCCGCATGCAGCCGGTGATCGGCACGATGAATATTGAACGGTTGAAAGATTGCTGCAAGGCCTCCGACATTTATCTGACCCGCGAAGAATGGTACGAAATTTACCGTGCGGCAGGCAACGTGTTGCCGTAAGGGAGAAAAGCGGTACGAAAAAAGCCGACCATGTGAGGTCGGCTTCTTTAAATGAAATCGAAGTGGGGTAAAGTATAGGTTTGACTACATCCTATTCAACAGATTTGTGAGGTTTGATATTGGTTTGATATTCGTTGATAAAGTCCTCGTATGGCTGCAAGTAATCATCAATAGAGCCTTTTTTCGCAATAAGAACCAACAAAACAGCCATAATGTAGATGATGCTTTGATAAAGTAATTGAAGAAGTATATGTGAATCCCAAAAAATGATATGTCTAACGGCCACAGCTAGCCAAATACCAAAAAGTCCTCCCGTAAGCAAGCGGATTGGCGTTGTCGATTCCCGCCATTTAATCGTTTGCGTCAACCAATCTAAGGTTGCCGGTAAAGGAAGGAGATAGATCAATACAGCAGGTTCTTTTATTTCAAATAATAAACTCAAAATCAAATAAAGTAGCATCATGCTGTATTGGCCAGTGCAACGAGTGCATAGAACAATTTTTTTCCCGAATAACGATACTTGTAGCGTCCTATTCAACTGGCAATAAGGATGATGAAAAAAAATATGTACCAAAAACTCGGTCTCTGCTCTCTGTCAACCATAAATTATAGATGATGCATGGGTCTTGGAGCCGAAAGATGTGTTGTGCCGCAGATGGGGCATCTCTTCGATTTAAACGGGTAGTAAAGCAGATAAAAGAGCCCGCATAGAAAAATGAAGACAAGCCAATTGAATTTTTTGGCAGGTTCTACGTTTCGATTGCATAGTTCACAATACCTAATTTCAGCCATGCATTATTCCCCTTTTGTTCATTAGATACATACATTATTCGAGATTTAATTCCATATTTCTCCTTATATCAACATTGATGCGCTGAATTTTTAGGTATTTGTTACTACATTTTTTTGTTGGTTTTTGTAGTACTTAGATCCTCTCTATTTCTCCGCGCTGAAAGCCTCCGCGCACCACGCGATCCGATCTTTTTCCCCCCTGGTCCTTATCATCTTCCCCTTACGGGAATGGACCATCCCATATAGAATGAACGTGGACATAAACAGGGGAGGGTTACATCCATGAAAAAACGCTTCATACTCGCCTTAGCGATAGCGGTCTGCGTGTCTCTGCTGGCTGGTTGCGGCGGCGGACAATCTGCAGACAACGACGCGTCCGGCGGCAAACAGGAAAAAATAACGCTGACGCTTTGGAACAACTGGTCCGGCCAAGATGCCAAAGCGGTCGCGATGAGAAAAATCCTGGATGATTTTAAAGCGCAGCACCCTGAAATCGACCTTCAGGTGGAAGCGCTTGCGACCGATGGGTTGAAAACGCGCCTGCGCACGGCGGCTGCCGCAAATGAAATGCCGGACCTGTTCGTTATGTGGCCGGGCGCCATGACCAAGGAATTCGTAAACGGCGATCTTCTGCAGCCGATTGACGACTTCCTGAACAGCAAGCCGGAATGGAAAAACAACTTTATTCCGAACGCGTTGGACGATTTTACGGTAGACGGCAAAACGTACTCGGTTCCGATGAACCTGGCGCCTAGCTCCCTAATTTATTACAACCAGGCGATCTTCGATCAATACGGCGTAAAGGTTCCTAAGACCTGGGACGAGCTGCTGCAAGCCATCGATACCTTCAAACGGAACAACGTCATTCCGATCGCGCTTGGAAACAAAGCGAACTGGGTTGTCCAATCCACGACCTTCAGCACCATCGCCGACCGCGTAACCGGTACGGAATGGTTCCTGAAAGCCGTTGCGCAAGACGGGGCGAAATTTACGGATCCGGAATTCATTAAGGCTCTTACCTATATGCAAGAATTGGGCAAAGCCGGCGCTTATCAAGACGGCTACAACAGCATCGACGAAAACCAAATGATCCAGCTCTATACGCAAGGCAAAGCGGCGATGTTCATCGATGGCGGCTGGGCCGTGGCAAGCTTGGTGAACACCGCTTCGGCGGACCTTTTGAGGAACACGCATATTACGATTCTGCCTCCGATCGAAGGCGGAAAAGGCGAGCCCCAAACGACCGCCGGCGTTGTCGGTACGGGTCTGGGCGTCAACAAGAAACTGACGGGTGCGAAGAAAGAAGCGGCATTGGAGCTGTTCTATGCGCTGGCCGGACCCGACGGCCAAAGAGCGACGCTGGACAGCAGCACGCTGGTTAGCTACAAAATCGACGTCGATAAAACCAAAGCTCATCCGCTGTTCGTCGAGCTGACCGAGCTGATGAAGAACGTGAAGATCGTGCCGGTTTACGACTCCAAGCTTAGCTCCGCGGCAGTCGAAGTGATCAACAACGGCCTTCAAGATCTGCTCATGGGCGGCAAACCGGAAGACATTGCCAAGAGAGTTCAGGACGCTCAAGCCGGCGCAGTCGGCAAGTAAGCGCAAGCGGTTCCCGAAACAGCCCTCCTTCCAGGAGGGCTGATTACGTCAAGGAAGTGATCGAATTGAATGCATCCCGCGTACGCCGGTTTATTGCGGCAGCTTTGCTGCCTTCGGTAATCCTCTACGCTTTGTTCGTGTTCGTGCCGGTCATTTGGTCGGCCTACTACAGTTTTTTTAATTGGTCGGGCATCGGCGAGGCCAAATATATCGGATTTCAAAACTATGCCGAATTGATCCGCGATTCGGTCTTTTGGCATTCGCTCAAAAACAATGTCATCTTCGTCCTCGCTTCCATATTGGGCCAAGTGCCGATCGCATTGGTACTGGCGATTCTGCTGCACAAGAGCAACGCGTTGCAGCGGTTCATGCGCGCTTCGATCTTTATGCCGATGGTCCTGTCTTCCGTGGTCATCGGGATGATCTGGCAGTATATTTACCACCCGCAAATCGGGATTTTGAATTTCCTGCTGGACGCTTTGGGACTTGGCTCTTGGAAGATGCAGTGGCTGTCCGATCCGGACATCTCGATCTATGCGCTGCTGCCTCCGCTCATCTGGAACTTCGTCGGGCTGTACCTCATCATCTTCATTTCCGCGCTGCAAAACATCCCGAGCGAAATCCACGACGCGGCCAAGATCGATGGCGTATCCGGCGCCAGAAAGCTGTTTACGATCACCCTGCCGATGATCTGGGGCACCATTCAGGTGGCGATCATCCTCTGCATTTCCGGCAGCTTGAAATCGTTCGACCTCGTCTACGTCATGACCAAAGGCGGTCCCGCCCATGCGACCGAACTGCTGGCGACTTATATGTACAATTCCACGTTCTCGACTTACCGCTACGGATACGGCAGCGCCATTTCAACGGCCATCGTCCTGATCAGCCTGCTGTTCATCGGCACCAGCCAGTGGCTGACCCGAAGAAAAGCGGATTAGTCGGAAAGGAGGAGAAAGAGTTTGAGCAATACCCAAGTATCGTCTCAACGCATCGCAGGATCCCGCATCGCAAGCTTGAAAAGTTGGGGACAAGGATTTTTCTGGGCCATTCTGTTGATCTACGCCCTTCTGACCTTGTATCCTTTAATATGGCTAATCATTAGCGCGTTCAAAACCAATTCGGAATTTTTCAGCCGTCCCTTTGGTCTTCCCGAGGTATGGCATTTCGATAATTTTGTCCGGGCCTGGAAATCTTCGAAAATGGCCACCTCTTTCTTCAATTCCGTCATTGTATCGGTGGTCTCGCTTGTATTGACGTTGCTGTTGTCCGCGTTGGTTTCCTATGTGCTGGCCCGCTTCAAATTTCGGCTGAAGGGCTGGACGATGGTCTTTTTTATCATCGGCATGCTGATCCCGATTCACAGCACGCTGGTGCCGCTGTTTATTTTGATGAAGCAGATGTCCATCCTCAATACGTATTGGGCGTTGATTCTGCCTTACACGGCATTCGCGATGCCGACGGCCATCTTTGTCCTGACCGCGTATTTAGCGACCATTCCAAAAGACATCGAGGAAGCGGCCTATATCGACGGAACGGGGCTTTGGGGCGTATTTTTCCGCATCATGCTGCCGATGTCCCTGCCCGCGCTGTCCACGGTAACGATTTTGACCTTCCTCCATTCGTGGAACGATTTCTCGTTCGCCTTGGTGTTCATCAGCAAATCGACCTTGAAGACGTTGCCGCTCAGCATCTCGATGTTCGCGGACGGATTTCAAACCGATTACAGTTTGACGTTGGCGGCCATGACGCTTTCCGTGCTGCCGACGATTCTGGTCTTTCTTCTCTTCCAGGAGCAGGTGATGAAAGGGATGACGGCGGGGGCTGTAAAAGGCTGATCCTGAATCAAGTGGGGGAATGCAGCAATGAGACAGTGGATCAGAAATTCTTTGCAGCGGAAGCTGACGGTTTTGATGCTGATTTCCACCCTGATTCCCCTGCTTTTTTTGGGTTTATTCTCCTTTAACACCTCGTCGCAAGTCATGGAGCAGAATATCAACCAGTCCGGCATGGATACCCTCAGCCAGATGGAGGGGAATCTTCAGTTTCAGATGAGAGATATCGAGAATATCTCTCTCTTTCTGATCGGGCTTCGGGATATTCAGCAGTTCGCCGCCGGCTCGGGAGAGAACAACGAGCTGCGGACGCGCGTCCTGGGCATGCTGACCAATCTGGTCAGTTCGAAAACCTACATCTCGGATATTACGATTTACTCAAACCGTTTCGATTCTTCGCTATCCACGGCGACGCTTTACAAGTCGGATTTGCATCGGCTGGTGGACATCGATCGGGTTACGGAAAAAATGTGGACCAGCCTTTACTCTGTCGAGGATTACGCCGGCGAGCACCATGTCGTCTCGTTTATCCGCCCGCTGAGGAGCATCAATACGTACAAGCCGCTCGGCTGGATTCTGATCAGCCTGGACGAGCAGGTTATCTCCCGCCATTGGAAGGAGGTTCAGTTGGGCGGCGGACAGGGCGAGGTGGTGCTGGTCGACGGGCAGGGGCTGGTTCTGTCCTCGACCAACAGGGAATGGTTGTCCAAGCCGCTGGATTCCCTGTATCCCGGGCTGAAGCAAGAGTTGGACCAATCCGCGCCGCAGAAGGGCATGCGAACCTATGGCGAAGGAGAAGGCAAGAAAACGATTCTTTATACCCGCGATTCGCTTGCCGGTTGGACGTTGGCGGGCGTGTTTCCCTATGAGCTGTACCGGACGCAAAGCCGTTATATTTTGCAGCTTACGGAGTTGGCGGTCGGCCTGTCCGTCCTGATCAATGCGCTGCTCATTCTCTTTATCGTTCGGCGGATCACCAATCCGCTTCGCTTGTTGACCCGGCTGCTGTCGAAGGTGAATCCGGACGAACCGATGCCGGTTTACCAGACCCGGTCGAAGGACGAGATCGGACAGCTGGCGCAAAGCTACAGCATGCTGGGGACGCATATCGAACAGTTGAAGAAGAAGCTGATCCGTCACGAAGCCCGGAAAAAAGAAGCCGATTTGCGCGCGCTTCAGGCGCAGATCAATCCCCATTTTTTGTACAACACGCTGTCGTCGGTGCATTGGATGGCCCTCATGGCGGATGAGAAGAAGATTGCGGATATGGTCGGCGGCTTGAGCGACTTTTTGCGTTTCAGCCTGAATAAGGGCAACGAGTTTTGCGAGGTTCATCAGGAGATTTCGCACATTAAAAATTATGTGACGGTGCAGTCGATCCGCTTTCCCGACAAATTCAACGTGGAATACGTGATCCAACCGGAATTGCAGGACAAGTACATGTTGAAGCTTCTGCTTCAGCCTCTGGTGGAGAACGCCATGATCCACGGGATTCTGAAAAAAGAAGGAACGGGCAATATCACGGTATGCATCGAGCGGAAAGGCAATCGGATGAACTTGATGGTGCTGGACGACGGGATCGGCATGACGGAAGAACGGCTGGAGTTCGTCCGCCAAAGTCTGCAGCCCGGCGAAAGCGGAGAATCGCCGACGGAAGTGTACGGACTGCGGAACGTAAACGAAAGGCTGCTGCTGCATTACGGCCCGGATTCCCAGCTGCACATCGAAAGCCGGCTTCATGCCGGCACGCGAATCTCCTTTTCCATTCCCATCTTGACGGAGGCGCAGCATGAGAATCATGATCGTGGATGACGAGGTCATCATTCGAACGGGCTTGGCAAGAGTCATTAAATGGGAAGAATTGGGCCTGGAGTTGCTGGAGCCGGCTGCCTCGGCCGAAGAGGCGATCGAACGGATTCCGATTGAAAAGCCGAACATTCTGCTGACGGATATCCGGATGACGGGGAAGACGGGGCTGGAGCTTGCCGAAGAAGCGAAGAAACTCCTTCCGGATCTGGATGTCATCGTGTTGACCGGCTATGACGATTTTAAATACACCCAGCAGGCCATCCGGCTGGGGGTTAACGATTATTTGCTGAAGACAAGCAGACCGGAGGAGATTATCCAAACCGTTCTGCGGGCCAAGAAGCGTCTGGAAGAGAAATGGCACGCGCACAGCCAGGATCGTTTGAAACATACGGAGGCCCGCAACCGTTTGATCGAACGCTGGATCATCGATGGGGATGTGGCGGCGATCGGGCCGCAATTGCAGGACGTTTTTTTGTCCGGCATCTTTGCTCCGGCGGAGCGGGACCCTAAACAGTTTCAAATATGGCTTGTATCGGGAGAAGGCTGGATGGATTCGCCTTCGGCGGAGTCTTTGCTCCTGTTCGCCATTGAGAACATGTTAAGAGAAATGCTCGCATGCGAGACGCTCATCCATCGAAACCGGGTGCTGGTCGCAATTCCCGTGGACGCAAGCAACAAGCAGCTTGAAGTGCGGCATCGAAACTCCGTTTTGCTGAAAATCGAGCGTTTGCTGAAGTGCACGATCTTCGCGGCTGTGGGCGTGCCCGTCCCGACGCCGGAGAAGCTTCACGAGTCCTATGTCAGCGCGGATCATATTTTCGACTATAAGGGCCTTCTCGGCCAACAAATCGTCGATTATGAGGACATCCGGCACCGCAAGGGCGGCAAAACCTTCTGTACGCTCGAGGAAGAACTGGCGCTGTTCTCGATCTTCTTGGAGGACGATCCGTTGGCGCTGAAGGGCTGGGTTCAAAAGTTCGTGCAGGAGCAGTTGGAAGACCCGCAGTTTACCTTGGAAACGCTGGAAGCTTCGATTCGTTCGGCGGCTGTCGCGGCAAGCCGGTGGCTGGAAAGAGTGCAGGCCGCAACCGGGCGCCATGCGGAGGAAGGTCCGGAGCCGTTCCGCTATGAGCGGGGCATGCCGCCCAAGAACGCGCTGTTTCAATATTTGTATGCCGTCATGAAGCAATATCATCGCCAGATCGCCGGAGGTCAAGCGGGCCATGTCCAACGGGCAAAGGCGTTTATTGAGACGAATTTGGGCAAAGACGTAGGGCTGCAGCAGGTCGCGAAGCATGTGCACGTCCATCCGAATCACTTGAGCGAAGTGTTTAAGAAGGAAACGGGCATGACCTTCGGCGATTATGTCACCCAGCAAAAAATGCGCCGAGCGGCTGAAATTCTAACGACGACCCCTGCCAAAATCAACGAGGTGGCGGCTGCCGTAGGCTATGCGGACGTCAAATATTTCAGCCAGATCTTCAAAAAATATTCCGGCAAAACGCCAAGCGAATTCCGCGAGGGAGCATCTCCGGCGGCCAAGTAAAAGAATATCGAACGACAACATGAGGAGACGAGAACGATGGAGTTAGAGCAGGGTTGGAGACTTCAATTTTTTGAGGTGGGACAGAAGAGGCCGCTTGAAATCGCATCTCCCGGTCTGGATGATCGGTTTTGGATAACGGCCAAGGTACCCGGGGATGTTCATTCGGCGCTCATTGAACGGAAAATCATTGCCCACCCGTATTACGGCCACAATGATGTTACCAGCCGGTGGATTGAAGATAAAGAGTGGTGGTACCGGGTCCAATTCGATTTTGAAAAGGATGAGGATCCGGAAGTCAGGCACGAGTTGATTTTCGAAGGCCTGGACACGTTCGCGACGATTTTTGTCAACGGGCTCGAAATCGGAACGACGGATAATATGCTGATGGGCTTTACGTTCGATGTCACGAAAGTGCTGCGGAACGGGAAAAACACGATCGCCGTCAAATTCGATCCGTTGGCGCTGCACAATCGGGATAAGGAACAATTTCAATGGTCTTCTTACACCAAGGAGCGGCCGTGGATTCGCAAAGCGGCGATGAATTTCGGCTGGGACTGGGGCCCGCGGATGGTGACGGTCGGCATATGGGGCAAGGTTCGGATCGAAAGCAGGCGCCGGGCCAAGCTGGAAAGCGTATTTGCGAGAACCGTGGCCGCGAATGAGAAAGAAGCTTCGGTCCGGGTGGATGTGGAAGTCAAGGCTTACCGCAAGCGTCAGGCGGTCGAATCGGAGATCAGGCTGCTGGCCCGCGACGGCCGGGTCG
>Ga0310836_101780_pt1 | contig 10642 bp, 7 predicted proteins | sample SM_ome_4_FD_201310 | JGI IMG/M metagenome (GOLD analysis project Ga0310836, IMG submission 201310) | Sorghum-adapted microbial communities enriched on stacked mutant (SM) sorghum from Joint BioEnergy Institute, Emeryville, California... ... | reverse complement strand
AGTACCGCCGCCTCAGCAAACGCTAGCAGCATCATCTGTTCCGCTGACAGTTCTCTGATTATATTGAGTAAAGAAACGAATCCTTCCATATACGTATCCAGAAAATTAATGGCAAAGAAAATAGCAAATCCAAGGAGAAAGATGGCCACCCGTACATATTGCGCACCGAACCGGTAATACAGCGGGAAATAAAACGACACGAAATGCATCACTGCAATAGCTGCCACCCCAAGCTCAAACAAACCAATGGGGCGTACCCGATCCGCGCCTAACGTTAAGTACAGCAGCACGTTAATGCCCGCTACCATTCCGGCTGAGATTAAAATGAATAGAAAGGAAGAGAGATATTTCGCTGATACGATTTGCCGCCGTACCAGCGGAAAACTATTCAGTAAAATGTCTGTCTTGCTTTTATCATCAAATCCGTTGGCGGTTACAATAAAGAAAAAGCCACCGACAAACGCAATAAAACCATAAGAAATATACACTCCATAGATACCCTGTAAAAAAAACAGCACGGCCAGATAAATCAGGGAAATGACAAACATTTTCTTTTGAATGATTATATCCTTCATCAGTAAACTACGCATGGCGTCTCCCCCTTACCGTGTAAAACATAATGTCTTCTAATGAGGGTGTCTCAATCAGCGCCTCGTCTCCGAACAGTTCCTCAGCCATCTGCACATTGCTCGTCAGTCCTTCAAACCCGACCGCCGTCTCGCGGAGCCCGATAAATTCTTTCCGCGTATCCGCATCCAGCAATTCCTTCGCCCCTCGCACAATGCCATACTGCTCAAGGATTTCGTCTTTCGGGCTGTTGAATACAATGCGTCCACGGTCAATAAATGTAATGTAGTCGGCGATGCGATCCAGATCGGTTGTAATATGGGTCGAGAAGAAGACCGCCTTTTCCTCATCCTGAATGATATCGGCGAGAATATCGAGAATTTCGCGGCGAAACACCGGATCAAGTCCGGAGGTCGGTTCGTCCATAATAATCAGATCGGCATGGTGGGAGAGGGCGACAGCAAGAGAGAACTTCATCTTCATCCCCTTGGATAAATGTTTAATCTTTCTGCGGGTGGGCAGCTCGAAACTGTCGATATAGCGCTGAAACGCAAGATCGTCCCAGCGGCGGTAAAGCGGAGCGATAATCCGTTTCATCTCCCGGATGGTCAACTCTTCATAAAAATAACTCTCATCATAAACGAAGCCGATGCGCTCTTTAATTTCTTTTTCGCGTGCAATGTTATCAAGACCGAACACGAAAATGTCTCCTGAATCCCGCTTAATTAGATTCATCAAAAGCTTAATCGTAGTGCTTTTGCCGGCGCCGTTCGGTCCAATAAATCCGGTAATATAGCCCTTCTTAATCGAAAACGATACATCCTGCAGCGCGAAATCCTTGTAGCGCTTATTTACGCCTTTCATTTCTACGATGTTCTCCATCATATTTCCTCCTTGTAAAGCAGTTCAAGCATTTCTTCTAACTCCTCAAGACTTATGCCAACCAATTTGCTTTCACCTACGACTTCCGCCAGTTTTTCCTCGATGGCTTTCAGGCGTTTTTCCCGCAGAAAATCTTTGTTTTGTCCGGCCACGAAGGAGCCTTTACCGACGACGGAGACAATAAAACCTTCTTTCTCAAGGTCCTCATACGCTCGTTTGGTCGTAATTACGCTGATCTGTAAATCTTTGGCCAGTTGGCGGATGGATGGCAGGGCATCGCCCTCTTCCAATTCCCCCTTGAGAATGCTTTGTTTCATTTGATTCTTGATTTGCTGATAAATCGGCTCTTTCGATGTATTTGAAATGATGATATTCATGCATTCTCCTTTCGCTACGCCTTTTGTTCATATTGTATATATATAATATATACACTAATTACACTTTCGTCAACAAATTTTGTAAACGCCAAGCTGTTCATGAATGCTGGATATTATCGAAATAAGCCAGCGGTTTAAAAACCGGGGCTTATTTTCATCGTTCGATATTCACTAATTTTCTCTGTGGTTCTTACATTTTCTAACTAACTGTAGGAAAAACCTATCATCTTTAACTAAAATAGAAAACTTTTCTGAGCGTTACGTGTCTAATCGTAATGAAAGTAAGAAAAACCGGATGTTAATTACATCATGGTCATACAAAGCCGCCAATGCAGCATATTGCGCGGCTCCTTGTCTTCCCACAACAACATCTCAGCCATATACAACTACGGTTTTTAAGGAGGAATGAATGTATATGTCCAAGAAGAAAATCGTACCTGCACTATTAGCGACAGCTATGGCGGTTCCGGTGGCAGCCCCGGCATCCGCCGAACAACTGACCGATATTCAAAAAAGCTGGGCCAAAACATATATCCAGGCCCTCGTAGATAAAGACGTATTAAGCGGCATGGGCAACGGCAAATACGAGCCTGCCAAGACGATGACCCGCGCTGAAATCGCGGTTGCGCTGACCCGCGCATTGGATTTGGAACTTGACGCTGCCGCCGCCGCAAAATTCAAAGATGTACCGGACTGGGCCAAGCCGTATGTGGGCGCTCTCGTTAAAGCAGGCATTGCAGCCGGTATGGATGCCAATACATACGGATCCAATCTAAAAGTTACCCGTGAACAGCTCGCGGTATTCTATGTACGTGCGCTCGGTCTTGAACCGGTGGCCAAAGAAGCGCAGGGTCTTGAGCTGACATTTAAAGATGCTGCTTCTATTTCTGAGTATGCGAAAAAGCACGTTGCATTGGCGGCGAAAATCGGCTTTATTCACGGCTTCCCGGATAACACATTCGGACCGAAGCAAAACGCCGACCGTGCACAGTTGGCTAAGCTGACATACGACCTGTACTTCAAAGGCGAAACATTCGTACAGAAAGCGAATGAATTGTTTGGTACTGTAAGTGTGCAAAGTGTAACAGCGACAAACGGTACGGTAACCGTAATGTTCGACAAAGCGCTGACAGCGGCACCACAGGCGGCCGATTTGGAAGTAACGCAAGCAGTCAACGGCTCTTCGCCGATGGAAATTACACCATCTGATATTACATTAAGCGAAGACAAAAAATCAGTTTCCTTTAAGATTCCAACCGTTGAAGAAAAAGAGGAGAAACAATCCGTTGTCATCTCCGTCGCTTACCGCGGTGGTGCTGCAAAATCGGCAGAAGCGTTTACTGTCGCTTCCAAGTATCTGATGGTAGAAGACGTCACTGCGCTTAATCCTTCTGAAATCAAAGTCATCTTCAACAAGGAAGCCGACAAGAGTACGGCTGAAGATGAAGGAAATTATACGCTGCAGAACGGCAGCCATCCGAGAGAAGCCAAACTGTCTGATGACAAGAAAAGCGTAATTCTTCGTCTTGCCGCACCGCTGGCAAACGATGCCGCTTACAGAGTGGATGTAGCGAATGTAAAAGATACGAACTATAACGTAATGCAAAAATTCGAAGGTACGGCGAAGCTGTTCTTCGATAAGGAAGCACCGAAGCTGCAAAAAGCCGAAATGATGACCGACGGCAGACTGAAGCTAACATTTAACGAACCGGTGCAGGATACGATGACGGTGAAAGTAGACGATACCGTTGTGGCAAACGGCGACACAACCAAGGTGACTCCTGCGACAGAAGCCGGCGACTACTCCGTTACTGTGGGTGGACTAAACGATGAACTCAAGCAAACGGGTAACCACACCGTTACGGTATACAATGTAGCGGATACGCTCGCAGGCAAGCCGAACACGCTAAACATCGCTTCGCTTTCTTACACGGTAGAAGCTGATTCTTCCGCTCCGACCGTATCGAGCTTGACCGCAACCGGCAAAAATACATTCAAAGTAAAATTCAGCGAAGAACTGGCAGCAGCACCGACCATTTCCGTGAAGAAAGGTTCGCTTGTACTGAAAGCGGACGCGGTACAGGATGCAAAAGACAAGACCGTATACAATGTTACTGTATCGTCGAATGATCCGACTAACAATCCGCTGTACGGCAACAACGAAACATCGGTACAGCTGTCCGTAAATGTGAAAAACATGCGTGATGCCGCAGGCTTCATCGGCTCCGAATACAACGGCACTGTAACGCTTACCGAGCAGAGCGGCGCACCTACGGTCGTAAGCACTGCACTGAACAAAGTCAATGTGGACAATAGAACGATTTCTATCAAATTCGATAAAGAACTCGCAAGTGTAGATAAGAACAAAATTACGGTACGAAAAGACAATGTGATTATGCCGGTTCAAGACGCGAAAGTAAATGCAAGTGCAAAAGATACGGTAGACATCACGCTTTCCTCTGTAACAGCCGGTACGTATAACGTAAACTTTGCCGCCGGAGCTGTTACGAGTCAGGAAGGTTCAGCCAAGAACAGTGAGCTTAGCACAACAGCTACAGCAAGCACGAACACGGATGCACTAACGGTAGCAAAGCCGCAAGTGCTGACCGGTAACGTAATTGAACTGAAATACAGCGAAGATATGAGCGACAGCGCAACGAATGCGGCAAACTATACGCTTGATAATCAGCCGCTGCCGAGCGGAACCACTATCGACTTCGTCGGTGACCGCAAAACTGTGCAAATTAAGCTGCCGGCAGGATCCGTTGCAAAGAGAACAGAAAAGCAGCTTGCAATCGGTCAGGGTGTGCGCAGCCAGAGCGGCAAATCCCTGGCAAGCGATGCAGCCACACACTTCCAGATTGAGCTTGAGGATAACACGAATCCAACGCTGACAGCAGCCCAGTTCCAGGATGTTATCTCTAACAACAGCAGCAAAATCCGTCTGACATTCAGCGAAAATCTGGCTGAGGACTTGCCGGCAACAGAGGATGGTACCGCGATTGATACGGACGACTTTGTTGTTACGGTAAATGGTATAAAACAAACCGTAAAGCAGGTTATTGATGGAACCAAAGGCGATAATATCATTACACTGGAACTCGCAAACGGAGTGAACGTCGGCCAAAATGTACAAGTGGAAGTACAAGGAACCGGTGCAGGCAATAACGAAATAGAAATTAAAGATAGAGCCGGAAACGCGCTTGCAAGCGGAACGGTAAATGTATCCAGATAAAATCTGGCAATAAAAGATAAAGAGGAGACCCGCTACGGCCTCCTCTTTCCTTATGTTATACTTTCGAAAGGGGATTATCTATGAAATCTCACCTCAAAACTTTCATTGCAGAAAGCAGTGGAGAAGAGCTTAGAAGAACCGGTGAAAATACTATGCCCCTCTCGCTGAAAGTCGACCCTGAGCTTGAAGAATTCATCGGTTTGGATCGACGCTATACTTTTGCGTTCTTCCAGGATGCGCTGCCGCCCATCGACGAAAACCAGATATCCGTTCACGGTCTGGAACTTGAAAAAGATATGATGGGGGTACGTGTTATCGGCATGTTCCGCAACGGGCTGAACGCATCCATCGGATTAGAAAGCATTCCGCTTCATCTGCGCGACGCTTCCGGCGAAACGGTGGCACGCCATGTATTTCATTTAAAGGAGTGGAGCGACATTCCGCCGCGGACGGGATTTGTTACCAGCTGGGTGTTTCCTTACTCATCCTTTATAAGAAAAGACGTTGATTTTTCAGATTGGAGCGTTCATTTCGCTGTTTCACCTTGATAAAGCGCCTGTGTAGCCCGTGCTCAAAAACATGGACTACTTTCTTTTTACACAGCAAATTCGCACCATCCTGCCTACGTAAAAATGTCAGATGTAATGCATATAGTTTTTTTGTCTACAAAATTCTTTATTTCAGTCATAAATTGTCATATAAAGAACTGGCATGGTTCGCAGGATCTGCCGGAATGATACTATAATACGAACTTGCTAATAGTAATTCCGTAATAAACCATCCTTCCTTGCCATTTACCGTACGTTTTTCGACAATAAATTTCTCGAGCCCTGTCGTGGACCCGCTTGAAGTAATTTCAGGATAGGTAACCGTATATTCTACAGCCGTATCACTGAGCTTCTTTTCTTCTTTTACGGTAATCGGTCCGACCCATGGACTTGAGCCGCCGGTAACCCAGCCGTAATTTTTTACGCGTTCCATCGCTTTTTTGCGAAGCTCGGGTGAGAGCGCCGCATATTGCAGGGCACCGCTCCGGGTTTGTTCCCCGCGTCCCCATAGTTTCATTGCTTCTTCCGGGGTAGCGGGAATAAGCGCTTCTTCAATCATTTTGATTTGCGTTTCAATCTCGTCCCGATTGGGAGATTCGATAGAAAGTTTATTTGCCATCTTATCATATGTAACTTCCGCTTTGAATACTTGTTGTATCCAATCTGCAAGAACATAGATATGTCCATTATGAATTTCTATATCATAAACGGCATAAGGCTGATGATTGACGGAAAGAGTGATTGGTTTCTTCTTTTCAAAAGGCTGATTTTCAAGATTAAGCGTTAACGGGCGAAGAGGGAGATGCGGGACTGCAATTTTTTTGGCGTTTTCGGGAAGAGGCCATATTTCGTCTTCCTTCCAGCGATTCTGGCTCGTTAGTCCTTGAACATATGAGGATAGTTTTTCAAATGCATCATAAGCTTCATCTGTTTCAATGGAAACGGTTTGGGTTTTTGGGTCCCACTCAACTGAACGGGCTCCGAGTTGCTCGGCGGCCCAGCGAATAGGAACCATGACTTGGCCCTTCGCCGTATGTACACCGGGGGGAGCGGGTACAACGGATCCGTTTATTTGAATTGTCAATGCTGGGGAAGCGAACGCTGATGAGCTGCCTAATGCGGATGCTAAGAGAAGGCTTGCCAGGATTATTTTCGACTTTTTCATTTTTTCTCGTCCTCCCGATTCGTATATAAAAATTCGGCCTATATACTTAATATTACCAGGAATTTTTGAGATTGTTTAAAAATAAAAAACAGCCGATGAAGATTGTACCCTTTCATCGGCTAAGCTTTCTAATTCTCAGGAAGTATTTCACTCTTATTCTTCCATATTGCTTTCTTTATCGTCATTGAATTTATCAAGCATAGTGATAGCGTCAATTAGATGATTATTAAAGATTTGTCGCGCAATATGCAGTAAATCAATAATCATAGGATCGCGGAGGGAGTAGATTACGCGATTTCCTTCCTTCGTTCCCACTACAATATTTTTTGACCGTAAAACGCTTAATTGCTGTGAAACAGCTGAGCCTTCCGCACCGATAATGGTTTGAAGTTCATTCACATTCTTATCTCCTTCGGCCAGCAGTTCCAGAATGCGTATCCGTAAAGGATGCGAGAGCGCCTTGAAAAAGTCTGCTTTAAATTGCTGCAACTCCAAATTCATAATTTTCCTCCATTTTGCCGGTTATCCAGGAAGGCTGTGCTTTCACCGGGATGCTTCTCCTGCCACCTCGTATAAGCTGGACATCTTCGAACACTCCCGGAACGCATAGTGTTTACATCCCAGACAGCGATTTGGTTCAAGCCGGGCAAGTGCAAAGGTAATCGCGTCGCCCGTACGTTTAAAAAAGTGTTCTTGACCAATTTCATCATATAATCCGGTTTTTTTCAAAACATTTTCCGGCTGGCTTTGAATCCCCGAAATCAAAATCGTGCCGCCATTCTTCTGAAAATGGCGGACAATACTGGTAAGGTTGGATTCACCCGTTGTATCCATATAGGGGACCCTGCCCATTCGCAAAATGAGAATGGAAGGGCGTTGGTGAATCGTGTCTATCAGTGTTTTCTCAAACATTTGAGCTGCTCCGAAAAAAAGAGGGCCTTCTATTGTATACATGCTAATTTGCGGACAATCGCGGCCGCTGTTAACGATATGAGGGCGAACTTTGTTGTGTTTATCCTCCGGATCCGGAAGTACTTTTGCAACTGTAAGAACTTCGCTCATTCTCTTCACAAAAAGGAGAGCCGCCAGTATAAGGCCAATTTCTACTGCTATGGTAAGATTTGTAAATACAGTAAGGAGAAAAGTCAGCACTAAAACAACGGAATCACTTGTCTTTGTCTTCAAAATATGCGCAAACTCTTTTCTTTCACTCATATTCCACGCCACCACCATCAAAATCGGTGCCATGCTGGCCAATGGAATAACAGAAGCGTACGGAGCCAGCAGCAATAAAACGGACAGCACTACCAGCCCGTGAATCACCCCGGCGACAGGAGAAGTCGCGCCGTTCTTAATGTTAGTCGCTGTCCTGGCAATAGCTCCTGTGGCGGGAATTCCTCCAAATAACGGCGTTATCATGTTTGCGATTCCCTGTCCGATTAGTTCCCGGTTACTGTTGTGCCTGCTTCCGGTCATTCCATCCGCTACCACTGCAGACAATAGGGATTCAATCCCGCCTAACATGGCGATTACAAAAGCGGCAGGAAGCAACTGTTGCACCTTTTCCCAGGTTAAGTCAGGGAAGTGGAAGTCGGGCAGTGTGTTTGGGATACTGCCAAACGTTGAACCGATTGTAGCCACTTTTCCTGAGAATAAAAGGGCCGCAAGAAAACTGGACAGAAGGAGGCCAAGCAGCGGACCCGGCACTCTCGGAACATATTTTGGTGTCAATAAAATAACAAGAAAGCAAATACTGGACGTAAGAATGCTATACACATTGATGGTGTCTAGATGGCTGAGTATCTCTTTTACATTAGACAGAAAATCCTCGTGTTTTTCAATGCCGTGTAAGCCTAAAAAATTGGCGATTTGCCCCGTAAATATAATAACAGCAATTCCGGAAGTAAATCCAATCGTAACAGGGCGGGGAATGAATTTTATTAAGGAGCCGAGTTTAAACGCGCCCATGAGAATGAGCATCAGACCTGCCAGAAAGCCTGCAAGCAGCAGGTTCTCATACCCATACTGCATGACAATGCTTAAAAGAACGGGAATAAAAGCTCCTGTCGGGCCGCCGATTTGATACTTCGAACCACCGAAAACGGAGATTAAAATTCCGGCAATAATCGTTGTATACAGACCGTACTCCGGCTTTACTCCGGAAGCGATGGCAAACGCCATCCCCAATGGGATCGCAATAATCCCCACGATAATCCCGGACAGCAAATCTTTGCGAAACCGCTGAAATGAGTAAGTATACATATGGTTTCTTACTAAATTACGCACTGAAATCCCTTCTTCTTTATATTTGAATATTTGAATATAGATATTATATAATAATTGATTATTATAATGTAAAGATAATAATACCTCAACGAAAACTTTCCCCTTCGCTTCGTATACAGATAACTTCAAAATGAAGGACCGTGTTTTTCAGATGATAAAGATAAAAAATAACCCGCTCTATCCAGCACAGTAAATGGCATGAAGATAGGCGGGTTAAACAACAACGCTGATACACGATTTAATTGTTGACAGGTGTGATCACAATCTCGACCCGTCTATTTTTCTGTGAAAATCATAAGAAAAGAAGGAGAGAAAGAGGAAAGGAGATCCAGGGAAGAAAAAGGCCTTCGCCTTTTTCTACATTGAAATCATTGTCTCGTTCTCTTCTCTCTTTTCCTTCGTACCACAAAAGTCAGCCGCCTTTCCCACGATTTTCATGTCGGGGTTGCGGCTGAGACGCCATGGTGGTTTTCCGGTAAATAAGAACCGTTTCTATTGGTTTATCTTTCCATTTTGATTATGATAAAATATAGTATATTTAATTGATTTTGTTTAGGTCGAAAGGGAACCGGGTACTGCAAATAGAGAGACCCGATTATTTCATGTTTAAAGGAATTCTTTTCCCATAAAAATCTCATAATATAAACATTACGCAACGGATGCCATATATGAATATTGTCTGATACATACATCACTTTAGAGAATGGTCAAGGAGGATGCAACATGGAGTTTAGAATCGAAAGGGACACACTGGGCGAAATCAACGTACCGGCAGAGAAGCTGTGGGGAGCCCAGACACAGCGCAGCAGCCAAAACTTTAAAATCGGTACAGAAAAAATGCCCCTAGAGGTAACCCGCGCCTTTGCCATATTAAAGAAAAGCGCGGCCATCACAAACCAAAAGCTTGGTAAATTGGAATCGGATAAAGCCAATGCGATTAGTAAAGCGGCAGATGAGATTTTAGAGGGGAAATGGAATGAACACTTCCCGCTTGTCGTCTGGCAGACAGGAAGTGGCACCCAGTCGAATATGAATGTGAATGAAGTGATTGCCAATCGTGCGAACCAGTTATTGGAAGAAAGCGGGAGCAGTCATCGGATTCATCCAAACGATGACGTTAACAAATCACAAAGCTCAAATGATACGTTTCCTACAGCCATGCACATTGCCGGTCTATTCGCGATCGAAGATCAGGTCTTGCCCGCCCTCACCAGACTAAAGAAAGTGCTTCATCAAAAATCTGAGGAATTTAAAGATATTATTAAAATCGGGCGTACCCATCTGCAGGATGCCACCCCGTTAACATTGGGGCAGGAAATAAGCGGTTGGTACGGGATGCTTGCAAAAAGCGAAAAAATGATTAGAGCGAGCGCCGAATCTCTAAGAGAGCTTGCCATTGGAGGAACAGCGGTAGGCACCGGCATTAATGCCCACCCTAAATTCGGTGAAATGGTAGCGGAAGAGATTAGCCGGTTAACGGGCAAAACGTTCATTTCCGCTCCAAACAAGTTTCATGCCTTAACCAGCCATGATGAGATTGTGTATGTACACGGGGCTTTGAAAGCTCTGGCAGCGGATCTGA
>Ga0310836_101774_pt1 | contig 10676 bp, 10 predicted proteins | sample SM_ome_4_FD_201310 | JGI IMG/M metagenome (GOLD analysis project Ga0310836, IMG submission 201310) | Sorghum-adapted microbial communities enriched on stacked mutant (SM) sorghum from Joint BioEnergy Institute, Emeryville, California... ... | reverse complement strand
GGGCGCGAGCGGCAGCGTGCCCGCCTAGACCCGCCCCTCGAGCCACTCCCGGCACTCGACGTGCCGGGCGGAGTGCTGGCCGGTCTCGAGCTCGGTGAGGATCTCGGCCAGCATGCCGCTGCGCTCGGCCACGACCGAGTGGCGGTGGATCGTCTCCAGGTTCTCCTGGCGAGCGAGCACGAAGCCGCCCTCGCGCAGCTGCGGGTAGGCCTCGGCCACCCGCCGCACCATCTCGCGCACGACGTCCTCGACGAAGCGCGGGTTGCGGTGCGCCTTCTCGACCACCGCGGCCTCGTCGCCGCGCTTCATCAGCTCGTAGATCTCCGAGCTCATCGACTCCTCGGCGATGCGCAGCAGGTCGCGCGCGTCGATGTCGACGTCGATCCCCTCGGGGCGGCCGAGGTGGAGCTCACCGATCCCGCGCTGGTTGTGCGTCGCGACCGGCACCGAGCGGAAGATCCGCTCCTGCTGCTCGGCGTCGAAGCCCTCCGCCGCAAGCCGCTCCGCCGCGCGTCCGCGCAGCTCCTCCTGCGCGCAGGGGCAGGCGGTCATGCCCTGCGCCTCAACCCCGGTGAGCGTGCGCGTGCCGCGCTCGGAGGCCACCGCGATCCCGTGCAGCTTGTAGATCTCCTGTGTGGCCTTGCCGGAGACCGGGGCCCTCGCCGTCTCCGGGTAGCGGGCCTCGATGCGGACCTCGGCGCGCATGCCCTGTTGGCGCTCGCGCACCTGCTCGGCGATGTGCGCGGCGAGCTCCTCGGCGCGGAGCGTCTCGCTCAGCACCACGTCGTCGATCGCCTCGTTCACGACTTCCTCGAAGCGCGACATGTGCACGCCGGCCTGTCGCGGGTTGAGATCGACGAAGCACTCGAGCTCGGCGAAGAACAGCGTGCCCGGGCTCTGCGGATCGCCGTTCGCGCGCACGTGGATCACCTTCTCCACGCCGCGCACGCCGACCCGCGTGAGGCTCACCTGGGTCGCCGGCACGCCGGCCTGCACGTCTCGCGCGGAGGCCCGCGCCGCGCCCTCCGCGAGCTGCGGATCCTCCACGACCGTCCGGGGCGTATCAGCCATCTCTCGGAGGGTACAGCCGCGCCGCCCGTGGCCCGCGCGGGCGCTCGTCCCGGAACGCCCGCGCCGGGCGCCGGCGCTCGTCCCGGACCTGGGCGACGGCGCCCGCGAGTCTCGTCACACCTCTGTCCGCCGGGCGCCGAGCGGACCACGCCCCGGGTGGTGGATTGCGAGGGCAAGGCGGTGAAAGGACTGCAGGGCATCCCTATACTGCGCCTTGCCCAGCGAGTCTTGTTTACGGAGGAGAGGACTGGGGCGTGGCCGATGAGGCACCGGTTTTGCTGACCGATGAGGGTCGGCACGAGGATGGCGACGACGCTGGAGCTGCCGAAGTAGCCCCGCTACCGGACTCGGAGGAGATCGAGGGCCTGATCTCCCTAGGCCGCGAGCGCGGCTATCTGACCTTCGAGGAGATCTCCCAGGCGCTCGAGGAGGTCGACATCAGCAAGGAGCAGGTGCGGAGCCTGCACGCGCACCTGATCGACAACGGGATCGACGTGATCTCCCCCGACGGCGTCACCGCTTACAAGGAGGCGCAGGGGGAGGGCGACGCGGACCAGGCCGAGCGGCGCGCCAAGCCGGAGCTCGACCTCACCGTCGAGCCCAGTCTGGACTCGCTGCGCCTGTATTTGCGCTCGATCGGGCGGGTCGAGCTGCTCACCGCCGAGCAGGAGGTGGAGCTCGCCAAGCGGATCGAGAAGGGCGACATGGCCGCCAAGCGGCACATGGTCGAGGCCAACCTGCGCCTGGTCGTCTCGATCGCCAAGGGCTACCTCGGCCGCGGCCTGAGCTTCCTGGACTTGATCCAGGAGGGGTCGCTCGGCCTGATCCGCGCGGTCGAGAAGTTCGACTACCGCCGCGGCTACAAGTTCTCGACCTACGCGACCTGGTGGATCCGCCAGGCGGTGACGCGGGCGATCGCCGACAAGGCGCGCACGATCCGCATCCCCGTGCACATGGTCGAGAAGCTCAACCGCGTCACCCAGGTCGAGCGCCAGCTCGTGCAGAAGCTGGGCCGCGAGCCCGAGCCGGCGGAGATCGCCGCCGAGCTGGACCTCACCGTGCGCGAGGTGCGCGACATCCTGCGCGTCGCCCAGATGCCGGTCTCGCTGGAGAAGCCGGTGGGCGACGAGGAGGAGTCGGAGCTTGGCGACTTCGTCCCCGACGAGACGGTCGAGGAGCCGTTCGAGGCGGCGACCGAGAACCTGCAGCGCCAGAACATCCGCAAGGCGCTCGAGGCGCTGCCCGAGCGCGAGCGGCAGGTGATCGAGCTGCGCTACGGCCTGCGCGGCCACGAGCCGCTCACGCTCGAGGAGGTCGGTCGCGCCTTCGGGGTCACGCGCGAGCGGATCCGCCAGATCGAGAACAACACGCTGCGCAAGCTCAAGCAGCTCCCCGAGGCCCAGCGGCTGCGCGGCGCATAGCTTGACCTCCGCCTTGTTGGGGGAGTGAGGCGACGAGGGCGGCCCTCGGGGCCGCCCTCGATGTCGGATGACGCCCCAGCGCTCCGAGCGAGGGCTGGGCCGGCTCTTCCGCCTTCGTCAGGGCGGGGCGATCAGCGCTGCGTCGAGCGGCGAACGACGAGCTCGGAGGGGATGATCACGGGGTTGGTCTTGGGCTCGCGCCCCGCGATCAGCTCGGAGAGCATCGAGACGGCGGCGCGGCCGAGCTGCTCGGCGTTGAGCGCGATCGCCGTCAGCGGCGGGTCGGCGCTGATCGAGGCCTGCGACTCTGTGTAGCCGGCGACGAGCAGATCCTCTGGCACGCGCAGCGAGCGGGTGCGGGCGGCGTGCAGCACGCCCAGGGCGAGCTGGTCGAGGGTCGCCCAGATCGCGTCGGGCCGATCCTCTCGGTCGAGCAGCTCGGACGCCGCCTGAAAGCCGCCGCTTTCGTTCACCACCCCGCGCACCCGCGCGATCATGGGCTCCCGCCCGCGCCCGGCGCACCACTCCCGGTAGCCCTCGAGCGTGTCGCGGCTGTAGGAGGTGATCGGCGGGGTGGTGAGCAGCCCCACCCGTGTCGCTCCGGCCTCGGCGAGGTGGTCGAGGATCGTGCGGGTCGCGGCGCGGTGGTCGTTGTCGACCCAGTAGCGCGGCTGGTCGGTCTCCCCCTCGTCGCCGCGGCGGCCGGTCGTCACGATCGGCACGCCGCGCGCCTCGAGCTGGGGCAGGATCCGGTCGTCGACCACCGGGTCGACCACGATCGCGCCGTCGATGTCCACGCGCGCGAACGGGGTCGCGGACCCGGCCGAGCCGTCGGCGACCAGGGCGAGCCCGTTCTCCACCGCCGCGCCGGTCGCCGCCGAGAGCAGCTGGATGAAGTAGTCGAAGTCGCCCAGGCCCATCGGCGCGTCGGGGTGGGTGGAGACCGTGATCCCGATCAGGCCGGTGCGTCCGGAGGCGAGGTTGACGGCGCTCGCGTTGGGTCGGTAGCCGAGCTCCTCGGCGATGCGGATGATCCGCTCGCGCGTGGCGGCGGTGACCCGTCCCTTGCCGCTCAGCGCGTGCGAGACCGTGGTTGGCGAGACCCCGGCCGCGGCGGCTACGTCCTTGATCCCGATCCGCTTTGGCCTCGTCGCCACGAAAGGCGAGCATAAAGGAGCGCGGTGCGCGGCCGGGACGCCCCGTCCGCGGCCCTTGACGTGCCAAAGCGTTTTTGCTTTACTGCTTGCACTCCGATTGCCAAAGCGCTTTGGCAACCGGAGCGAAAGAGAGGCCGGTCGCGGACGCGTGAAGGAGGGCGCCCGCTCACCGGCGAAGCACGGTCCGTGGACGCTCCCCACGGGGACGCCGCGACCGGCGACGGACGGAGAGGAGGACATAGAGAGCCTTGGCTGAGAACCAGGCGACCGATCCGACGATGTGGTCGAGCGTGCTGCACGCGGGGATCAGCAACTCGTTCCTGCGCCTGCCGCACGTGCCGGCCGACGCGAACAAGCTGCGCGAGTACGGCGCGAAGGCGGCGATCTACGGCATCCCCTGGGACGCCACCAACATCAGCCGCACCGGTGCCAACTACGGCCCGCGCGGGATCCGCGACGTCTCCTGCCAGTTCCTCACCTACAACGCCACGTTCGACTTCGACCTGGCGGAGGCGCTGAACCCGGTCGACACCGGCGACTGCAACGTTGTGCTCGCCAACGCCGAGAAGACGTTCGCGCGTGCGCAGGCCGACATCGGCCAGATCATCGAGTCCGGCGCCCTGCCCGTGACCTTGGGCGGCGACCACTCGATCACGATCCCCGCGGCGCGCGCGATCGCTGACCACTACGACGACCCGGGCCTCATCCTGGTCGACATGCACCTCGACACCGCGCCGGACGTGGGCGGTGAGGTGCTCAACCACTGCTGCCCGATCCCGCGTGCGGTCGAGGCCGGGTTCGACCCGGAGAAGATCGCGCTCGTGGGCATCTCCGGCTGGATGAACCCGCGCACCGAGCTCGAGTACTGCCGCGAGCGCGGGATCACCGTGATCTGGCTCGAGGACATCTGGGAGCGCGGCACCGCCTGGGCGGTCGAGCGCGCGCTCGAGGTCGCGGGCGCGGGCGACGGCGTCTACCTCTCGTTCGACGTCGACTCGCTCGACGCCGCCTACGCCCCGGGCACCTGCTGCCCGAGCCCCGGCGGGCTGACCAGCCGCGAGGCGATCGAGATCGTCCGCGGCGTCTCCAGCCAAGGCCTGCTCGGCGTGGACGTCGTCGAGGTCGCCCCGAGCCTCGAGGCGACTCCCTCCACCGCACTGATCGGCGGCCGGGTGGCGCTCGAGGCGATGGCCTTCCACGCGGGCGCGGCCAAGAACGAGCGCTCGCGCTCCGGAAGGGCGCTCGCCTGAAACGAGGCAGGAGGCGGAGGGGATGAAGGCGCTACTCGCGCAGCTCGCCCCTAAGGGCGACCCGGAGCTGGACGCGGCGCGCGCGCGGGAGGTGATCTGCGCGGCGGGCGACGCCGACCTCGCGATCTTCCCCGAGCTCTTCCTCGGCGGATACGAGACCCGGGACCTCGAGTCCCGGGCGCTCGCCGCCGACGACGAGCTTCTGGGCACGATCGGGGTCTCCTGCGCCCGCAGCGCCACCGCGGCCGTGATCGGGTTCAGCGAGCGGCTCGACGACGGCGCCTTCGCCAACTCGGCCGCCTGCTTCGACCGCGACGGCGAGCTCGTCGCGATCTACCGCAAGACGCACCTCTTCGGCGGGCACGAGGCGGAGGCGTTCCGCCCTGGGGATGAGCTCCGCCTCGTGACGCTCGCCGGGGTGCGCTGCGGGATCCTGATCTGCTTCGACATCGAGTTCCCTGAGCCGGCCCGTCAGCTCGCCCGGGCCGGCGCCGAGCTGCTCGTCACCGCGTCGGCCAACATGGACCCCTACGAGGAGGACCATCGCCTGGCCTCGCGGGCGCGGGCGCTCGACAACCGCCTGCCCCACGTCTACGTCAACCGCGTGGGCGAGGAGTCGGGCTACCGCTTCGTGGGACGCAGCCGCGTGGTCGGGCCCGACGGCGAGGTGCTGGCCGAGCTCAGCGATTCGGAAGAGGAGGTTCTGGCGGTCGACGTCCCGCTGCGGGAGCGGCCCCAGGGCGAAGTCGACTACCTGCGTCAAGTGCGGCCCGAGCTGCCGGTACGCGCGTAGCGAAAAGGAGGAGGGACGTAACAATGTCAACCGAGGCCAGTAGGGCGCCCGGTCTGTTCACCCGCAAGGCCACCGGCCTGGTGCGGGAGGCCAAGACCCGCGACGCCCTCTTCTACAACCTGCTGTGGTCGAGCGTCGCGCTGACGTTCGCCTTCTACTGGCTGTTCTTCGCCTTCTACCCGGGCGCGAACCCCTACCTGGGGTTCCTGATCGCAGCCGCCCTGGGCACGCCGGGGGCCTTCCTCTACGCGATGCTCACCCAGGTGATGCCGCGCACGGGCGGCGACTACGTGTTCAACAGCCGCGCCCTGCACCCGGCCGTCGGCTTCGCTGCGAACTTCAGCTACGTGTTCTGGCTCGCCGTCGTGATCGGCGTCTACACGACCTACTTCGCCGCCTACGGCATCGGCGCCTGGGGCCGGATGATGACCGGCTTCACGGGCTCTGAGGGCTGGGTCGAGTTCGGCGACTGGTTCTCGACCGAGTGGGGCCTGTTCCTGACCGGCACGGCGGTGCTCCTGCTCTCCGCGCTGCTCTTCATCCGCGGCGGCACGCGCCTGTTCTTCAAGGTGCAGGCGGTGGGCTTCGGCCTCTACGTGCTGGGCGCGTTCATCGTGCCGATCCTGGTCGGCCTCTTCCAGGGCGAGTCCGGCTTCATCTCGAACTTCAACGACTACTCGGCCAATCTCGGCGCCTCCGGCGCGCACGACGCGCTCGTCGCCTCGGCCACCGAGGCGGGCTTCGCCGAGGCCGGCTTCGACTTCGAGACCACGGTGAAGACGGTCTCGATCTTCTGGTTCATCTTCGGCTTCATCTACTCGTCGAACTACTTCGCCGGCGAGATCCGGCTCGCGCGCGGCACGCACCTCAAGTCGATGCCGGGCGCGGTCCTGCTCGCTATCACCGCGCTGCTGCTGCTCACGCCGGCCTTCCTGCACGTGGTCCCGAGCGACCTCGCGGCGATGTTCGGCCTGGCGGACCCGGCCGTCTACGGGTTCGCGGCCGCACCGGCCTACCCTGAGCTGGTGGCGATCGGATCCGGTAACGCGATCCTCGGCACGCTCGCGATCGGCGGCTTTGCGATCGGGCTGCTTTTGTGGCTGCCGCAGACCCTGCTGCTCACCAGCCGCAGCATGTTCGCCTGGTCGTTCGACCGGATCATGCCCGACCGCCTCTCCTACGTCGATCCGCGCTCGCGCTCGCCGCTGATCGCGATCGGCGTGATGCTGGTGCTGAGCATCGCCAGCACCGCGGTCTACGCGTTCACCGACTGGTTCACCGAGGTCTCGGTGCTGCTGGGGCTCTCGCTCACCCTGCTCATCACCTCGATCTCGGGCATCGTCCTGCCCTGGCGCCAGCCGGCGATGGTCGAGGGCTCGCCCTACAACCGCCGCGTGCTGGGGCTGCCCCTGTTCACGTTCGTCGGCATCCTCGCCCTGATCGGGTTCTCGTGCGCGATCGGGATCATCCTCTGGGACGAGGGCTCCGGCGCGTCCCTGAGCGCGAACCCGGGCAAGCTGATCCTCGCGCTCTGCGTGTACGCGGCCGCCCTCGTGATCTACCTGATCGCGCGCGCGGTGCGCCGCAGCCAGGGCATCGACCTCTCGCTCTCGCATCGAGAGCTGCCGCCGGAGTAAGCGGAGGCGCGATGGGTCTATTTCGCAGAAGGAACAAGGAGGCGGGCGGCAAGCCCGTCCGCCTCTTCTACGCCTCCGACATCCACGGGACCGAGGTTCTGTGGCGCAAGTTCATCAACGCCGGCAAGGCGTACGAGGCCGACGTGCTCGTGATGGGCGGCGATCTCACCGGCAAGGCGGTGATCCCGCTCGTGGGCGACGAGCAGTCGGGCTATGAGGTCGAGCTCTTCGGCGAGCGCCAGCACGTGCCGCCCGAGGAGGCGGAGGAGCTCGAGCGTCAGATCCGCGGCAAGGGCATGTACCCGCACCGCATGAGCGCCGAGGAGGTCGAGCGGGTCGCGGCGATGAGCGAGGAGGAGCGCGAGCAGTGGTTCGCGGAGGTGATGCTGATCACCTTCCGCCGCTGGCTCGAGCTCGCCGAGGAGCGGCTCGCCGACGGCGGCACCCGCTGCATCGTCATGCCCGGCAATGACGACCCGCCGGGCATCGACGAGGCGCTCGAGCAGGCGACGTACGTCGAGGCCTGCGACGGGCGCGTGGTCGAGTTCGACGGCTACACGATGATCTCGCTGGGCTACTCGAACCCCACGCCGTTCGACTCCCCGCGCGAGCTGCCCGAGGAGGAGATCGCGCGGCGCGTCGACGAGCTGGCCGAGCAGGTGCCCGACATGTCGCGCTGCATCTTCAACCTGCACGTCCCGCCCTACGACTCGCAGCTGGACACGGCGCCCGAGCTCGACGAGGACCTGCAGGTCGTGATGCAGGGGTCGGAGCCCAAGCAGATCCCGGTCGGCTCCACCGCGGTGCGCGAGGTGATCGAGCGCCACCAGCCGCTGCTCTCGCTGCACGGCCACGTGCACGAGTCGGCGGGGGCGGTGCGGATCGGCCGCACGCTCTGCATCAATCCGGGCAGCGACTACCACACGGGCCGCATCTCCGGCTGCCTGCTGGCGCTGCGCGGCGACAAGGTCACCCACCAGTTCGTGAACGGATGAGGGAGGCTCTGAGCGTGAGCGCAGAAGTCAACCCCGACCTCACCGTCGAGGCGCGCAGGCTCCTCGACGCGTTTGCCGAGCGCGGCCTCGAGGCGCGCCTGCTGGGCGGCCTCGCGATCCGGCTCGCGCTCGGCGAGCGGTTCCCCGACCACCTCAAGCGCAACCACGACGACATCGACCTGATCTGCTCCAAGCGCCACGGCGCCGAGGTCGAGCGCACGCTCACCGAGCTCGGATGGCAGCCGCGGCGCGAGTTCAACGCGCTCAACGGGGCGCGCCGGCTGCTCTTCGACGACCCCCCGACCGGGCACAAGATCGACGCCTTCGTCGAGAACTTCGAGATGTGCCACAAGCTGCCGTTGTCGAGCCGCCTCTCGCTTCGCCCCGACACGCTCTCGCCCGCCGATCTCCTGCTCACCAAGCTGCAGATCGTCGAGCTCAACGCCAAGGACCGAAGCGACGCCTACGCGCTGCTCTCGGGCTTTCCCGTGGCGCAGGGCGGGGACGGCGCCGCCGAGGCGATCGACGTGGAGTGGATCACCGAGCTCACCTCGCGTGACTGGGGCCTCCACCACACCCTCGAGCTCAATTTCGAGCGCCTGCGCGCGGGCCTGGACGAGGTCGAGCTCGAGCCCGGCGAGCGCGAGCGCATCGGGCAGGCGATCGACGCGATCGCCGACGCGATGGAGCGCGCGCCCAAGAGCCGCGGCTGGAAGCTGCGCGCCCGCATCGGCGAGCGCAAGCGCTGGTACGAGGAACCTGAGGAGATCGACTGATCCGGCACCCCCAAGTGGGGGGTGGTAGGCAGATCATTACCCAGCGCAGCCATGTTTCGGATCTGCGAGCTTGGTAACACTCTTGAAGCAGGGGGTTCGCGATCGGGACCCCCGTGACGGGGACTCCCTGAGAACCCGTCCAAGTCAAGGCGGGCCGTCAATCCCCCCGGGCGGCCCGTCTGCTCTTGATGCCGAGCGGGCCGCCCCTCCAACGGGGCGGCCCGTCGGCTTTCTCGGCCGCCATCTTCCCCCCGGGGACAGCGGTCCACACCGCGCGGACGCGGCACCGTCCAGCTCCCGTCCGCGCGCAAGCCGAGAGTCGCCGCCGGCGGCCGCGATCTGACAAGCGCCTGGCGCCGCCCCGCGCATCGCATCACGCCCGGAGCCCTGCGCCCCGCGCCCATCGCTTCACGCAAGCCCCGGAGGCGGTGGCATGCGTGAACGAGCGGCCTTGCTGCGCCCTCCCGCGGTCCATCGCTTCACTCAACCCCGAGGAGGGGGCCCGTGAAGCGATGGCCGGGCGCGCCGCGCGCTACCGCTTCACCCTGACCCATCGCTTCACACAACCCACCGAGGGGGTGGTCGTCGCGAAGCAATAGCCGCTCGGCTCGAAGAACGGCCCCTAGAAACGCCGAAGCCGCGGCGTCGCCGCGGCTCGCTCAGTGGGGGAGGTGAGATTCGAACTCACTCAGCACGAGGCACCGATTTTACAGACCGGCCCGGCTCTCCAACTCCGGCGCTCCCCCTAACGGGTTGCGGATTCTAGAGGCTTGCGAGCGCTACGTTCTGTGCGATGGAAGCGCCGCTTCAGGGCCGTATTGTGGCGATCGCGGGCGCCGCTGGCGGCCTCGGCCCCGTGGTCGCCCGCACCCTCGCCGGGCGCGGCGCGACCCTGGCGCTGACCGACGTGAGCGAGGAGCGGCTGGGCCGGCTCGCCGACGAGCTCGCCCTGCCCGAGGAGCGCCTCGAAGCGCGCGTGGTCGACCTGCTGGACGAGCGCGCAGCGCGCGAGTGGGCGGACGCGCTGGCCCAGCGCTTCGGCCGCATCGACGCGCTCGCGCACCTGGTCGGCGGCTGGCGCGGGGGAGAGCCGCTGCCCACGGCGCCCCTCGCCGACTACGAGTGGTTGCACGACCTGCTCGTGCGCACGGTCCAGCACGCGACGCGCGCCTTCCACGACCACCTCGCGCACGAGCGCGGCCGCTTCGTCCTGGTCTCCTCGACCCAGGCCCAGCGCCCCAGCGCGACCAACGCCGCCTACGCCGCCGCCAAGGCGGCCGCCGAGGCCTGGACGCTCGCGCTCGCGGACTCGTTGCGCCCCCACGGCGCCACCGCCAACATCGTCGTCGTCAACGCGATCCTCACTCCGCAGATGGCCGCCGAGGACCCCGGGCCCCATCCCGAGCTCACCCCGGCCGAGGACATCGCCGAGGCGATCTCTTTCCTGCTCTCCGACGCCGCTGCCCGCATGACCGGCGCGCGGCTGGAGTTGCATCCGTAGGCCCCGCACCGGCACCGGTTCACGCCCACCGCCCCCACGGAGGCATGCGTGAATCGATGTGCGGACGGATAGATC
>Ga0310836_101768_pt1 | contig 10697 bp, 3 predicted proteins | sample SM_ome_4_FD_201310 | JGI IMG/M metagenome (GOLD analysis project Ga0310836, IMG submission 201310) | Sorghum-adapted microbial communities enriched on stacked mutant (SM) sorghum from Joint BioEnergy Institute, Emeryville, California... ... | reverse complement strand
TGGCGACGAAGCGATTGGCCGGGTGATTGTAGATGTGCTCCGGCGTGTCCACTTGCTGGATCACCCCGTCGTTCATGACGACGATGCGGTCGCCCATCGTCATCGCTTCCGTCTGATCGTGCGTCACGTAGATCGTCGTAACCCCGAGCTGCCGCTGCAAGCGGATGATCTCGGTGCGCATGTGCACGCGCAGCTTCGCATCGAGGTTGGACAGCGGCTCGTCCATCAGGAACACCTGCGGTTCACGGACGATCGCCCGGCCCAGCGCTACCCGCTGCCGCTGGCCGCCTGACAGCTGGCGCGGCTTGCGGTCGAGGAAGTTTTCGATTTCCAGCACGCGGGAAGCCCGTTTGACCGCTGTCTCAATCTCGCTCTTCGGTGTTTTGCGTAAACGCAACCCAAAAGCGATATTTTCGAAGATATTCATGTTCGGATATAGCGCGTAGTTCTGGAACACCATCGCAATATCCCGGTTCTTCGGTGGCAGATCGTTAACCTTCCGGTCATTGATGAAGATTTCTCCTTCGCTGATGTCCTCCAGGCCAGCGATCATTCTGAGCGTCGTGGACTTGCCGCAGCCCGAAGGTCCGACGAAGACGATAAACTCCTTGTCTTCTACACTCAGATTAAAATCCTTGACCACCGGCTTCTTGTCTTTGCCGTAAGTCTTGTACACATGATTGAACAAGATGCTCGCCATGCCCTTCCCTCCTGGTTCAGTTCATTGCAAACGGTTACTTTAGCTAACATTATAAAAAAGCCCATCTAAACGTTGTGTAAAGATTAGCGTTTAAATGGGCATTTGACATTTTCAGGTGTAAAGATCGTGTAAAGATTTTAAGGAACCAAGATAATCAAGCTTGATTGCCATAAGTATGACTTATTCCTGCTGAGGCGAGGCGGTATTTCTAATGATTTTAAAAGGAAAGAAAGGCTCAATCTCAAAATCAGTGCCTGACTGCTAGCATAACAACCGATGGCGGTTGCATTCGATCAGAATACCTGCTTTATAATGACTGCGATTTCGTGTAAAGTAATGGCGACGCTGAAAGGCTTTAATGCGATTGTGACGGCCTTCCACAACCGCGTTGGTCCACCGGCATTGATGGTAGTTGACGATTTCGGCTTGCCAATTGCGCATCGTCTTAATGGTACTTCGGACAGCGGCGTGGTTGATCTGGTCGCCTTGCTCACACCATCGCTCGAATCCCCGTTTCGCGACGGCAAAGCTGGGGGAGCAGTCGTACCAGGTCGTAAACGCTTCTTTCCACTCCCATACGCTTTGTTGTTTGTACGGACTTACAACATTACAGGAATTGCAGATGTTTTTCCATTTTCAGCCCCGGTCTAATCCGTCAAGCACTGAATTCGGTTTTGAGCCACTTTTATTAGCCCATAATTTACCTTATTTTACTTTATGGTGTTAGGCTGCAGATCATGTACACCAGTAAAATGAGTCAACTACAATCAAGTTCAATGTTCGGTTGTTTACAATGGTCTATACGAGAAAGAGTGTACGAAAGCCTGTCCGCTGCCCACCGCATCCAGGCCGATGCGCAGACTCAGGAACCCGCCGAAGGTATTGTGATGGAATCCGGACGCTTCGACGACCTTGTCGTACTTCACCCACACGCCATCTTGCCCTTGATAATAGAAGGAAACGATGTGGTTGTCGTTGCGTATCCGCAATCGCACCCTGCCGCCCGGGCAAGCCATTCGGCGGTAGGACTTGAAATTGCGGAGATGGCGAACGCCCGAAGTGTTCAGTCCCAGTCCAAGATAGGTATGCTTGTCATAGTACAACAGGAATAATGCTTCCGCCTCTCCTGATACCGATACTTCCGCTTCCGCTTCGTATGAGCGATGACCAGTCATATACAATATCGGCGAGTCCTCGCCCTCCATCCGTCCATCAATCACCAGACAACCGTCCTGCACGCGGAACCGTTCGCGGCCAGCATCGCGAAGCCGTTGCCAATGTAAGCCAAGCCCCGTGAAGCGATCCTGCTGCGGCATGCCATAATGCACCTTCTCAGCAACCTGCCGCGGCATCGGCAGAGGCTGATCCGGCTGTACGCCGTCCGGCACCTTGAACCAGCCGTCCGCCGTCCACTCGATCGGCACCAGCATCGTATGCCTGCCCAGCGTATGGAAGCCTCCTTCATACGCATGATAGATCATATACCAACGACCTTCGGGCGTATCGATGAGCGATCCATGACCTTGCGACCACCAGCGCTCCTCCCGGCTCCATGTGCGAATGATCGGATTGTACGGGGAATGCTCCCAGGGGCCCCATGGCGTCCGCGATCTGGAAGCTGCGACCATATGGCTCGTAGCAGGCCCGGCAGTGCCGCCCACGGCGATGATCATATAATAATATCCATCCTTGCGAAGCAGTTTCGGACCTTCCGGGCTGAACGCCTCTACCTCCCAGTCATCCGGGTATCTCCACGGATCATACACCTTCTTCACTTCACCAACGACCGACAGACCGTCATCGGCGAGCTGGACCATATGTCCGTCAGACAGATGCAAGTAACGCTTGCCATCCGGCCCAACCACATGTCCGGGATCGATGAAGCGCGTGCCAAGATCCACCGGTTTGCTCCAGGGACCTCTCGGATCCTCGGCATACGAGACCCAGTTCGTCCCGTCCGCAGGAAAATATACATAGAACAGGCCGTTATGATACGTGATATCCGGAGCCCAGACATTGCCGTTGCACTGGTGCAGAACGGCGCCGACAGGTTCCCAGTTGACCAGGTCGAGCGAATGCCAGACGATCAGCCCCGGCACGTATTGGTAGGAAGTATTCACCATATAATAGTCTTCTCCGACCCGGATGATCGACGGGTCTGCATAGTTCCCCCGCAGCACAGGATTCAGGTAAGTACCGTTGCCCAGATCGCCGCTAATGTTCTCGTTGCGTATGCTCATTGTTCTTCTCCCCTGTTTGTCATGATGGTTGTTCGGTATCGTTAGTTCCAGAATGTTTGTTGCCTGATAAACTTCATTCAATCGGTTGATATTGCCTGTGCCGTACGGCATGGAAGGACACCGGTCCAGACACCGGTCCGATGCCCTTCTTCCGTACAAAGGGGTTAATTTAGCTTGGTTAACAGGTTCCAAATGATCTGTGCGGCTTCTGCCCGCGTCATATACTCTTGCGGAGCAAAGATGCCATCGCCCTTGCCCTGGATGAGTCCGGCGAAACGTGCGGCCCGAACCGCATCAGTTGCCCACTCGCTGACTAAAGCAAAGTCGATGAACGGCGTGTAATTTGGGGCCTGAACGTCTTCGCCCGTTGCGTATTCATAAGCCCGCAGGATCATGATCGCCATCTCTTCGCGAATGATCTTGCCGGAAGGATCGAACACCGTGTCGCTCCGCCCCTTGACGATCCCCGCCTGATAAGCTGCTGCAACCGCATCGGCATACCAGGCATCGGCGGGAACATCCGTGAACTTCGCCGGCACATCAGCGGTTAACCCCAGCGCTCTCGTGATCAGCGTCACTAATTCCGCTCTCGTCACCATGCCTTCCGGGGCGAACCTGTCGGCAGAAACACCTTTGACGATGTGTTTGGCAGCCAGCTTCTTGATCACTTCCGCCGCCCAACGCGAGCTGTTCACATCACTGAACTCCGCATGGTATTCAAGCACGGCATAGTGACTGAAATGGTTGATCTGAACGACCACCACACCATCAATGACCGTCCCGCCGATGTATTCCAGTTCGCCTTCCGGCGTGATGTAATATACCCCCGCCAGGTCCGGATTCGCACCTTCATCGAGCGGGAAGTACAGCGTGAGCGGTTCCTTGAAGTTGGAAACGTTAATTTCGCCATCCTCTGTCACGACCGACAGTTGGAAACGATAGACCGGACCTGCAGCAGAGACGTTTACATTGCCCGGCAGGTTGCCGTTCGCATCCTGAATCAGGGATTGGGCCTCATCTTCATCGACTGCAGCGACCGACAGTTTGATCCTCGCCCCATCTTCCGCCGGCAATCCGCTCTCAGCGAGCAGGCTTTGCAAGAGATCTGTGCTCAGCTCAATCGACAGTTCGCCGCTCTGGATGGTCAGGCTGCTGTCACCGATCAGATCGAGGATATCGGCAGGCAGAAGCACCGCTTCCTTGTCTTCCTCCACCTTCAGCAGGTAACGGCCCTCTTCCCGGATCAGGTCTTCCTTGCGGACAAACTGCACCGTTTCGTCCGCTCCCGTTTCCGTTGCCGGTTGTGACGGCGCGGGGTCATACGAAGGCGGCGCTCCAACGATAACCGTACGGGTCACCTCTTGCGCATGGTTGCCAGCTTTGTCGCTTACATTGTAATGGATCGTATAGGTGCCGGGTACCTTCGTGTTAATCTCCGTCATGCCATACACGCTGCTGGTGACAGTGACGACGATTTCTTGGGTGAGATCTCCGTCGCGGTCATCGGTTGCCGTTGCGCCCGGATCTTTGAACTCGGCGCCGTACGTCACATAGATCACCGGATTGCCCAACAGAGTGATGACAGGCGGTGTGGTGTCAGGTGCTGGCGTTGGCGGTTCAGGCTCCGGCACAACCTGCTCCAGTACAATAACCGTCCGCGTCACCTCAACAGCACGGTTGCCTGCTGTGTCGGTGACGTTGTAATGGATCGTGTAGGTATCGGGCACCGTTGTGTCGATCGCCGTTAAGCCATAGACGCTGCTCGAGACCGTTACAACGATCCTGCCGGTAATATCTCCATCGCGATCATCGGTTGCCGTTGCGCCCGGATCTTTGAACTCGGCGCCGTACGCCACTTGGATCAACGCATCGCCCACCAGGGTGATGACTGGCGGCGTGGTGTCAGGCACAAGCTCGAATGTAACCACGTACGTACCGACGCTTCCATCCTGCGCGGTTACGCGTACCACCGCCGTACCAGGTACGGCAGACGCCTGATCGACGAGCACCGTCGACTTGTCGGACAAAGCCTGAGCCGAAACGACCGGGATGGTGTTTGCGTCCTCCAATATCACCACATATTGACGTGTCTTGGCATGGAATTTCGCAAGCCGCACGCCGTTCACCGACAATTGGGCCAGCTCGGTGTTGCTGTCCGCCATCGGCACGATAGCGGCCGGATTCCAGCCGTCACTTGCGGCCAGCACAACTTCCGGCAGATAATTCATGGCTTCTTCCAATGTAAGTTGCTTTGTCCAGCTGAACCTGCTCTTCGCGTTGGCTCCCGGACCATAGCTTGCAAACTCTCCGTAGCGCGCCGTCTTCTCATTCTCCGCATTGCCCCAGTTATTCCAGCCTGTTGGCGAGATATGTTCGCTGAGATAACTGTTGATGAAGATGACGTTCGAATACGGCCTCCATGGTCTGCCCAATGCGACACCCGTAACTCCCGGATTGGCCGTGATCCGGCTGTTATAGAACACATATCCATATTGATTGTCAGCAGTTGACGCAGCCGTTACATAACCGCCGCCGACACTGTGGATGGTGCTGTTATAGAAAACAGCTGCAGCGCCGCCGAAGATAAAGTCCACGGTTCCTTCGATGTAACAGTCCACATAATATTGACTGCCGCCGTGCGCATACAACGTATCCTGATGGCCAAGGAACCTGACATCCCTGAACACGAGCCGGTTGGCGCTCGCATACATGGCAACCGCCTGGCCTGCATTGATGCCGGCATCGTTCTGAATGGTCAGATGTTCGGCGGTAAAGTCGTCCGCTTCGACACGGAAGCTGTAACTTCCCGATGTGCCAAGCTCTTTGCCGTCCTCACCGATGGTGCTTGCGGAATCTCCGTATACCAGGATCGTGTTATCCCTGTCCTCGCCGATGATGCGGAGGTTTTTCTTCGTCTTCGAGACAAGGATCTTCTCCCGGTAGATGCCATTCTTGATCTTGATGATCGTTGGCATGGAACTGTTATCCGGGACGGCATTGACCGCGTCTTGAACACGCGTGTACTGTCCGCTGCCGTCAGCGGCTACTGTGATCACCGTCGCCGGGACTTCGCGAACGGTGACCGATGAAGCGCTCTCCCCATACTCATTGACTGCGGTGACCAGATAATAATATGGAGTTCCATTCACCAGCCCGGTATCCGTGTATGCCGGATTTGTCACTCCGCTGGCGACTTCGGCGAACGGTCCATCCGGCGATTCACTGCGCCTTACATTATAGGAAGTTGCGCCTGTCACCGGTTGCCAGGTCAGTTCAACCTCGCCGTCTCCGGGAATGGCTTCAAGACCGGTTGGGGCATCCGGATATTGGCCGGCGGCCGCCGCGCGGATGCCGGTCACTTCGGACGCTAAACTGCTGGCATAAGCGTTATATGCTGTTACCTTATAATAGTACGGCGTACGGTCTCTCAGGTCCGCATCCAAATAAGCCGTTCCCTCCAGCATGTCCGCAATAGTGGAATATGGGCCTTCAGGATGATCGGCGCGCTCGATCCGGTAATATTCGGCCCCTTCGACCGCATTCCAAGCAAGGATCACGCCGCCATTGGAAGTTATGGAGGCCGTCACGGCAGGCGTTGTCAGGTGATCCCTGGGCACAGCCAGCACCGGAGCTGAATTGTCCCCTTCACCGCCGATGCTTGTGGCCGAGACGACGTAGTAGTAAGCGGTGTCGTTATCCAATCCGCCATCACGGTAAGACGTGCCGCTGATGCTGGCAGCAATCACTTGATAAGGTCCTTCTTCTTGCAGGCTGCGTTTCACCGTATAATAGAGCGCCTTGTCCACCGGATTCCATTCCAGGTCTATCTGCGCATTGCGTTGCGTTGCCGCCAAACCCGCCGGCGCTTCCGGTTTCACCGCGTCTTCCGACGGAGTAACAGCGGCCTGATTGGACGGGCCGCTTTCTCCCAACGGACCGGTGGCGGTAACCACATAATAGTAAGTCACTCCGTTCACAACGGTATCGTCAATATAGAACGTTTCGGTAATGCCGTTGGCGATCGTCGTATAAGGTCCGCCATCCGTCTCGCTGCGCTTCACCGTATAGGTAGCTGCCCCGTCAACCGCGAGCCATTCCAGTTGCACCATGCCGTTGCCCGGCGATGCCGCAAGTCCGTTTGGACTTGGCACGGGCTCCACGTAAACTTTGATGTTGTCGAAGTACATCGTTCCTTTGCCGGACCCCGGAGTTTTCGCATAGAGCAGGCCGATGCCTTCCGATGAGAGATTCGTTTGAAGCGGGGCATCATCTTCGACCAATTCGTTATCAATATAGATATCCACCGTCTGGCCTGGTACGTTCACCACAAGTTTAAAATGATACCAACGGTTGGGCTGAGGCACATTGGCCAGTTTGTACCATGTGCTGCTCACCGCGCGAACAAAGGTATTCCCTTGATTATCCGGGTTTCGAAGCTGGATGGACAGAGCTGTTTTGTTGTTGGCAGCATTCTTCAGTTCCATCACCGTGGACGTGCCCGGCCAACTCTGTGCTGTGACGTCGAATTCCACGATGAAGCTTTCCTTCTGCGGCGTGAAACTGCGTGTCATGACCAGATTTTTGCTTCCGATATCATACAGCATCAACACCTTGTCGGAGTCATTGCCGGTCGATAGGGTAAGTTGTTCCACCACGATGAGCTTGAATTCATCTGAAAGTGATGGGTCCTGCGCATAATCGCTTGGCGTCTCACCGATCTCCACGTTTTCAAAGTCATCGTTGACGTAATAGATGATATCCGGTATCCCTTCAGGTACCGCCGACACTTCATCCGAATGGAAGCTCTCGCCATGAGAGTTCTCTGCCGTGATGACGTAGAAGTAAGTTTTGCCGGTGACGAGGCCTGTATCGGTGTAATAGAGCGCGTTAACCGTCGTAACCAATTCATACGGCCCGCCCGGATTCTCACCTCGATACACGTGGTAAGTGGCCGCTGTTGACACGGCACTCCAGGTCAAGGTAACCGATTTTTCGCCCGGTGTGGCCTGAACGCTCGTCGGCGATGTCGGGTAATCTTCATGCAGGGCTTGGACAGCAACATTGGAGAATATGGAAGCATTGTACCTTTCCGCATCATTATCACCCTTGGAGGCATCCGCCGCCAGGCCGAAATATGCGGTTTCACCAAGCGGCAGCGTCACCCTGTCAACCACCGTCCACTCCTGGCCATCGGGCGAGGCGAGCGCCGTGATCTCGTTGCCGAGACGCGCCAGTTTCAGCCAATACGGCGTGGATATGAACGTCTCCGGCTCCTTCTCCACCACATTGGCGCCATCCGTCAGTCTCTTCAGCACCATGCTCTTCTGGCCGTACTTGACATAAGGGATCATGATGGCCACAAACCGTGCATCGTCGTTCAAGCTGGAACGGATCATGAGTCCGGCTTCGGCGCCGTCGTCAACCGCTTCAACCTGTTCCACGCGGGCGATGATCTCGCCGTTGCCGCTGAGCGTCCGATACGCATATTGGAAGTTGTCCTGGTTGCCTCCGATGTCGCCTGCCGACTTCACCACAAGATCGGATACTGAACCGTTAAGCTGCGTATGACCGGCTATGCCCGGAGATCCGATGTCCGCAGCCTGCCATGGATCGATGCTGCCCGGCTTGTTGACGTGCACGGCGATACTGCTGGACTGCGTCGAGGTGCCCGTATCATCAATCGCGCGGGCCGTCAGATAATAGGTGCCGTCCGGCACGTTCTCCCATACGACGGAGTATGGGGCAGCGTCATCTTCGCCGATCTGCTGATCATTCACGAAGAACAGGACCTTCGCCACTTCGCCGTCCGAGTCTGCCGCTTCGGCGGTGATCACGACATCGTCACCTTCGTTTGCGATCAGATGATTCTGCGGCGATGTGATTTTGACGCTTGGGTTCTTCGAGCCGTTGCCCGTGATGCCGTTCAGATAGACCTCCAGATACGTGTAACCCGATTCATGGATGTTATTGCGGTCATCCGGGTTGGCGGGATCCAGCCCTTGCGCCAGTTCCCAATCGTCCGGCATGCCGTCATGGTCGTTGTCCGTGATGGTCGACTTGACGGTCTCGAACGTCAGGTAACCGCCGATCTCACGCACGGAGTTGATATGTCCGCCGCCGCGCTCTTCCACTTCCTGCACGACTCGCGCATCGATCGCATCTCTTCTCGGCAGAGTCGCTCCCGCTTCTTCCAGCACGCGTTCGTATGCGGTGATGGCCGGTTCCGGTTCAACCGAATACGGCGTTTGGATCGGAGCGGTTAACTTCGCTGCCAGATCGGCGATGGAACGCGTCCCTTTCCAGTTGTCCGCCGTTACATCAGGGTAACCGTCCACATAGTTGCCATCGAGGAACATGCGCGCGTTTGCGCTCACATCGACAAACACCAGACTGCGCGCGGAATAATTCGTATTCGGCCCGAACTTATAATAGTTGTTGCGAATATTGTAACTGCCTTCTTCACCGCCATAGGCTGAGAAGAAACCCCAGTTGTAGATCACGTTGTTGTAAAATTCCACCGTCTCGCCTGCGGTGCCGGCAAACCTCGGGTTGCGGCTGACATTATGGACGATCAGGTTGTGATGGAAGGTTGCGTAATTGCCGCCCCAGATCCCGCCGTAGCCATGTCTGCCCTTCTGATGGGTCGTCATCGTCATGCTCTCAGAGATGATCGACCATTGGACGGTCGTGTTATCATTCACATACAGGCTCAACACTTCATCAACAGACCAACTGAACGAGCAATGGTCGATGATGATGTTCTTATGATAACGGCCGCCGAATGCGTCCGCTTCGGTGATATGCAGGTCGCCGAGCCTGAAACGCATATAGCGGATGATGATGTTATCCCCTGAGATCGACGTATCATAACCGGCTACGGTGATTCCTTCACCAGGAGCCGTCTGTCCGGCGATCGTCAGGTTCGACCCCGTGATCTTGAGCGGAGATTCCAGATAGATCGTTCCTCCGACTCTAAACACAATCGTCGTATTGCTCCTTGCGACCCCTTCACGAAGCGAACCGGGGCCGGAGTCGGCGAGTGTCGTTACTTCGTAGACATCGCCTCCTCTTCCTCCTGTAGTATACATACCACCTCCTTCTGCACCGGGAAACGCTGGCAAAGGCGCGGACTCATCCGTGGCGCTATCCAATGACCATGCAGCAGTTGGAAACAACGACAAAAGCATGGAGACAATCATGATGAATGTTGCCACTTTCCTCATTTCTCGGTAATCCTCCCTATTTGGTTTTCAATGAAAGCTGGATCCTGGCTGTTCATTAGGATCCTCCCGGCAAGTCGATAATCATCACCTCCTCTCAAGCAAGGTGCTGATGTCACACTATAGCCGGTTCGTGGCACGCGCTCACCATATTGATTCCGCGCAATCGCAAGTCTGTATCACGCGTGCCACTGTCTTGTTGTCCTGTTAACTCAACTTTCGCACCTAGAAAATCAATGTAAAACCAATTGTGGAGCGGGCTTAGGGTCTGCTGATTAGCCAGCTTGCCAAAATAGAAAAACACCGCTTCGTTTGGTAAAGTGAGAGTAACGACTTCCACTACCAGACAGAAGAGGTGTCTTCCATCATGATAGATCATCAGCCCGACCTGAATCAACTGCCTAACGAATTAAAGCCCGCTTTTCAAGAACTGAAAGTGATGAAACATCTTCAACAAGCCGGATTCCGTAAGCGTTTTGGCTTTAGCTGTGCTCGGCTGTTTCAACTCGTCTTTGTCCTTCTGTTTCACCAGAAGAA
>Ga0310836_101754_pt1 | contig 10802 bp, 10 predicted proteins | sample SM_ome_4_FD_201310 | JGI IMG/M metagenome (GOLD analysis project Ga0310836, IMG submission 201310) | Sorghum-adapted microbial communities enriched on stacked mutant (SM) sorghum from Joint BioEnergy Institute, Emeryville, California... ... | reverse complement strand
ATCCATTGAGGAAGAACTTTTGAATAAAAGATTCACCCCCTCTCTAGTTACTCTTATGAGAGAAGAAAATAAGTATGCTTAAAAATCAAGGGGTGATATCAAATGCGCACCATAATTCTGTTGTTTTCAACCGATACCTCATAAACTTTTACCCTGTATCTATTTGGATCAACTAGCGACTGTCCCGTATTAACATCGTACTCCCATCCATGCCAAGGGCAAACCAAAATTTCTCCATCCCTTCCGTAAATCAGTGTGGATAATCTGTCGCAAACATCACTGTTTTTTCTGCGCGCATCATTTTGAGCATCTGGATAAGTTCATGATTATCCGGTTCTTCGATAGGCTGCGTTGTAAAGCGGCAATGTTGAATAATATATTCACTCGGTTTGTATCGCAGCCACGGAACCTCCTTCCGCATAGCCCGAAAATTCTTGTCCATTCTCCACATCAAATGCGGAACCCATGCTAAACCACCTTCGATGAAAATCACTTTCAACGCTGGAAAGGTTTCAAACACGCCCTCACAAACAATACTATTTAAATGTGACATTTGATGGATCGCCAAGATATTGTGACGTTCAAAATTTGTCGTTGGATGACCGACTGCCGAAATTGGGGGATTGATACCGTCCCCTTGGCCACCACCGTGAATGGCAATTATCAAATTGTTACGCACAGCTGCTTCGTAAATCGGATAGAATCGACGTTGTCCGTAGGGTTCGCGCGACCCGTCCGTCATAAGTACCTGAACCACTTTTGGATGCGAGCCGAGGCGATCAATTTCACGTGCTGCCAACAGCGGATCTTGAGTAGCCACAACGATTGATGCCAGCCATCGATCATCCGTTGGTATCCAAGTATCAAGGGTATAGTCGTTGAATGCTGAGGCCACTGCTGCTGCGTAATCCGGGTTATTATGTGCGGACACTGTAAGCAGACTACCTGTAAGAATTGCTTTGTCTATATTGTAGCGATCCAGTAAATCAACCTTCGCATATTCTGGGTCTGAACCAGGAGGAAGTCCGTTACCAGGTGATGCATCCCGCCGGGACAATGGAATAGGTTTCCAGATTGATATTGGTAATGTAGCTTCAGGGGCACTCAATCGCTCCCACCATACCCGGGGAAGGTAAGGTTTTAAATCGTCAAAGCTTTTTAATGTTTGGTGAACATCACAATCGATTACTTCCCTAATACTGCAAAAAAGAACAACCGCAGCGATCCGCATGGTTGTCCTTTGTTTATAGTTTGGAGACTTTGAAGCCCAAAATTTAGTTTCTTTCCTGATTCAGCGTTGCCTGACGGATACGGTTTATCTGATTGATGTGGGCTCTCTCGTGTATGGATGAGAAGTGAACCCATTGGCATGCATTCATATCAATTCCAAGAATATCAAAATGAGCCGTGACTAAATTCGTCGCTCTCCTCTCAAGATGGGGGAGATAAGATTTCAATTTGTCTCTAACAGCGGCCAGTTTCTCTAATGATTCCGAAAGCTTGACTCTTCCTGTTGGAATGAGGTTTTCCGAAGCAACTGTTTTCCTTCCAATGACTCCCTTGGCCTTGAACAGGACTACAACATCGACTGCTTTCTCGTCGATTGATTCTGATGGTTCATCCGGAAGGCGGCGAATGATATCGTCAATTTGCTCAACAACAAATGATTCGACAAGCACCAGGTGTTCGATGATCTCAGGAACGGTCCATCCCCCATCATGCTCAGTGAGGTGAAGCTCATCCTCACGGAACTGCGAAATCGCTTGAAGCAATTCATTTCTTTTCTGATCGATATAGCCTTCAATCTCATGAAACGTCAGCATACTATCCCTCCCTTCACAATATCAAAATTTTACTATACATTCTGTATACTTGTGAAAAGAAAAAACAGTTATGAGATGATTGGAAGCTTTCGGCCAGCATTTAGCATTTTACGTGTACTCCTGTTTTTGCCGTTCTTGCTCAATCAATGTCCGGCGTAAAATTTTCCCGACGGCCGTCTTAGGGAGTTCATCGCGAAACTCTATAAGTGTGGGCACTTTATATCTGGCCAGACGCTCCCGACAGAACGCTTTAATTTCCTCTTCATCGGGAACTCTACTTGATTCGGGCACAATATAGGCCTTTACCGTTTCCCCACGGTACTCATCCGGCACACCGGCAACCACCACCTCTTTGACACCCGGATGCTCAAACAGCACCTCTTCAACTTCACGCGGATAAATATTGTATCCGCCTGCAATAATTACATCTTTTTTACGGCTAACAATAAAGCAGTATCCTTCTTCATCCATATACGCAATGTCCCCGGTATACAGCCAGCCGTCCTTGAGCACCTGTACCGTTTCCTCCGGGCGGTTCCAGTACCCCTTCATTACCTGGGGTCCCTTCACAATCAACTCACCTGGCGTATTGGCCGGCATTCTGGTCTCCCCATCGTGCATGTCGACAATCCGACAGTCTGTTCCTGTAATCGGAAGACCCATACTTCCAGTCACGCGCTTTCCGTTTACCGGGTTACTGTGGGTTACCGGGGAGGCTTCACTAAGGCCGTATGCATCGACCAACTTTGCCCCTGTCCGTTCTTCAAATAATTTTTTTACTTCAGCGGGAAGTGGAGCCGAACCGCTGATGCATGTATGGATCGACGACAAATCATAGAGCCCGATGTCAGGATCTCCATTTACTGCAACATAAATGGTGGGCGTCCCAGGAAACATCGTAATGTTTTCCCTGTCAATAATTTCAAGCACTTGCCGGGAAGAGAATCGTTCTAGCAAATACAATGTAGATCCGAGTACAACGCTCAAGTTCATCGCTACCGTCATACCATACACATGAAACAGCGGAAGCACATTTAGGATTTTTTCTTTTCCATATCGGCAGTATACTCCCATAAATGCCTCAACCTGCAACACATTAGCAACCAGATTCCGGTGGGTTAGCATGACTCCTTTCGATACACCGGTCGTTCCCCCTGTATACTGAAGAACCGCTATATCCTCCATCCATTCTGCGTTCCTTTGCATACGAAGCGGCTTATGGTCGTTCATTAACCCCTCTACCGTACATGCCTGAGAACTGGCAGTACGTGCTCGCACCACATGGCGCAGATCTGCCTCTTCCAACTCATCACGAATGCCTTCATATAGTTTTTCCTCGATAATCAGCACTTCCGCACCAGAGTCCTTAAGCTGGTAAAGCAGTTCGCGCGCTGTGTACATCGGATTATTCTGCACAACAATCGCACCGAGACCAAGCACCGCATAATAGGAGAATACAAGCTCTGGACTATTGTTCATCATAAGCGCGACGCGCGTCCCACGCTCTACCCCCAGCGTGGACAGCCCACCGGCTAGCCGGTAAATTTTATCTGCCAGCTCTTCGTATGTGTATGCCGTTCCTTCAAATACGAGTGCAGGGTGGTCACCGTTTACTTCGACAGCCTGTTCAAGATAATCAAGCAGGGTCTTTTGCGGAATCTCAATCTCATGTAGGATACCTTCCGGGTATGAAAAAAGCCAGGGACGTTCTGTATGCTGCATCTGAATTCTCCTTTCCATTATGCGGAATGTTCTACCTGCTTCATAACCTTATCTACAACGCTTTGCGTTTCTGGTGAAATTTCTTCTTCAAAATACGGTTCCCATGCTTCCTTTGGCGCCGCCGGGAAAAGGTAGGAACAAATAACCATACTGCCAATGGAAATCAGCATGGCAAGCACAATGGCCGGTATTGTGTCCGGCATGAGCTTCATGGTGGTGAGCGCAGAGAACACGATATACGAAAGGGCACCGACAATCGTCCCTGCATAAGCGGCCTGTTTGTTTGTCCGCTTCCAGTACAGCCCAAGGTACAACGGTCCAATAAACGCAGCACCAAAAAGCCCGAACACGTACACGGCAGCAAGCGCGACAAAAGCGGGAGGCTTTAATGCGAGCACAGTGGCCAATAAGCCAAGAACGCCCAGCAGCACCTGTGTTAGCCGAATCAGCTTCTTATCATCCATTTTGTTTCTGCGCATATTGCGGATGATATCGTACGTGAGCGCAATGGCCGTATGCAGGACCATTCCGTTTGCTGTAGAAAGTGCCGCCGCAAAGATAGCCGCTAGCACAATTCCGCCAATCAACGGATTCATGAACTGTGTAATTAGCAGCGGCACAATCGAGTCGGTGCCGCTTCCTTCCGGCATGGTCGGTATAAGAACCCGTCCGCCAATGCCGAGAACGAGGAGACAAATGAACACGACGGCGATCAGTAAGGTGGACAGAAGCGGTGTGAGAATTGCCGTTCGTACATTTTTTGCAGAGAGCAGGCGTGTCGGCCAGTGCGGAGCGACCGAGGCACCAAGCGAATTTGAGAAAAAGATACCGATCATCGCGGATAATGTAAAAGTTCCCAGCGGACTGAACAGCGACCCTGCTTCCGTTGGCGGTGCTCCGACGGTAGGGGAGGTATTAATAAACATCGCCTGCGCAAACATCGCGTCCCATCCACCGACCTGCGGCAGAATAAACGCCGCCGCAAGGATAAGACCGGCGACAATCACCCCTGTATTAAACAAGTCAGTAAGCGCGATCGACCACACGCCACCTATCACAGTAATCATAATAAAGACGAGAAAGACGAAGAGGGAAACTTCATAAGAAAGTCCTGTCATGGTAGAGACGATGATACCGATGCCTTTAATCTGAATCGTCACATAAATTAAATAGCCGACAATGGTAATGAGTGAAGCGATGACCTGAATTTTGCTTTTATCAACAAACGGCTCATAGCGCAGCCGCATAAATTCAGGGATCGTACGAACCGGGAATTGAGGACGTCGCAGCTTATAGGCAAGAATCGGAAGGAGTGCGTTGGCAAAAAACCAGCCCGAAAACCAGCCGGTTACCGCGGCAAAGCCTATTCCGTACAGCATACTCGGCACACCGAGAACGGACGCCGCGCTAATCCAGGTGGCGGCAAAAAATCCGATGTTTACGAACAGCCCCATACTCCAGCCGCCGACAGTGAAGTCATCAAGTGAGTCCGACTTCTTATACCCTCTTTTCGTAAAGTACAAAAGCAGCATAAAGTACACCAAGGATATTCCGACAAGCGTCCAGTTCATAAAGCAACCTCCTTTTCTTTTTCCCCTTCCTTATTCTCGCGTTTTGGATATCTTGAACCCCAGCGGGCAACCCCGGATTTATCAATTCTTCTTAACATGTATAGTGAATACGTCCAGGGAAACACGATTACAGCCAGCCAAATAGAAAGCGCTTTCCATCCTTCCGTAGGAATACCTAAAAAAGATTCCATGCTGCCATCCTCCTTTCATTTATATCTTCTATCATCCGCTACAAGCCAACAGCTACCCAGCCGCCATCCACAAAAATGGTTTCTCCTGAAATATAAGAAGAAGCATCAGAAGCAAGAAATACAGCAGCACCTACGAGTTCATCCGGATGCCCCATACGGCCAAGCGGTGTTCTTGCTGCAATCTGTTCTGCAAATCCTTCACGTGTATCTTTAATCTGCTTTACGAGCGGCGTTTCAAAATAAGACGGAGCAATTCCATTCACCTGCACTCCGTATTTCGCCCATTCAACCGCCAGCACTTTCGTAATCATATTGACACCGCCTTTGCTGGCGCAGTAGGCGACTGATCCAGTCACGGCTGTCTGCGAAGCGACAGAAGAGATATTGATAATTCTTCCGCCTCCCTGCTTAATCATCTCACGCCCGGCATACTGGGCGAACAAAAAGACTCCGGTTAGATTGACCGCAATAATGCGGTTCCAATCCTCAAGCTCATAGTCTTCCGCCGGCGTTTTTTTCGTTATTCCGGCATTATTAATCAAAATATCAATCCGGCCAAACTCGTTTTTTGTCATATCTATAACATGCTGGACTTCCTCTGCTTTCGTTACATCACATGGAACAACCAGCGCCCTGCGGCCAAATCGTTCAATCTCTGCAGCAAGGCTGGCTAATTCCGTCTCAGTACGGCTGCACAATGTAACATCGGCCCCCGCTTGGGCGATACCGATGGCAATGCTTCTTCCGATTCCTCTTCCCGCCCCGGTCACAATAGCCGACTTTCCACGCAAATCAAACAATGCATTCATAGCACTCCTCCTATGAGGGAAAATTATGATAATTGCAGCTTTTTATCTTCTAATAAATGCTTGGCAATGATAAGACGCTGAATTTGATTCGTTCCTTCATAAATCTGTGTGATTTTGGCATCCCGCATCATTCGTTCGACCGGGTATTCTTTGATATAGCCATACCCGCCTAGCAATTGAACGGCATCCGTCGTCACTTTCATGGCAGTATCGGAAGCGTAGCATTTCGCCATCGAGGAGTAAGGCGCCACTTCTTTATCATTACGGTCGATCATCTGCGCTGCCTTGTATACAAGCAACCTGGATGCCTCAATTTGCATTGCCATATCTGAAAGCATGGCCTGGACCATTTGAAAATCAAAAATTCGTTTTCCGAACTGCTTTCTTTCTTTTACATACTGCAGGGCATACTCAAAGGCGCCCTTTGCAATGCCAAGCGCCTGTGCGCCAACGACCGGCCGCGTTTCATTAAATACCTCCATAAGAATTTTAAAACCGTTCCCCTCGCCTCCGAGAAGGTTTTCTTCTGGAACCCAGACATCCTCCAGCATCACCTCGCGTGTCGCAGAACCACGAATCCCCATCTTATCCTCTTTTTTTCCGAAAAACAGGCCGGGGGTGCCTTTCTCCACGATAAACAGGCTAACTCCTCGTGTCCGGTGCTCTGAAGTGCGGGCGACAATGACGTAAATTTCCGATTCTCCGGCATTGGTAATAAATATTTTCCGGCCGTTCAATACATATCCCGCCCTATCCCGGCGCGCTGTCGTGCGTAATCCGGATACATCCGACCCGGCTCCCGGCTCTGTAATGCCAAACGAACCAAGCACCTCACCACGTGCGAGCGGGGTTACATAGCGAACTTTTTGTTCTTCATTTGCTCCGATTAAAAACGGGGCAATAGCCAGCGCCTGCGTGGATAAAGCGACGGAGGTAGACGCACAGGCGGCTGCAACTTCCTCAATAACAAGCACATGACTTACCATATCGGCCCCCGTACCACCATATTCTTCCGGAACATGAATGCCGAACAGTCCATTCTTTGCGAGTACTTTTATATTTTCCCAGGGAAATTCCCCGGTTTCATCCACATGCTTTGCATGTGGCGCAATTTTCTCCTTTGCAATATCGCGGGCCAATTTCCGTATCATATCCTGCTCGTCTGTTAAATACATGCTTTTTCTCCTCTCATTCGGTTGAGTGTTTTAATAAGAATAAAATCCCTGGCCTGACTTTTTGCCGAGCAGTCCGGCTTCAACCATCCGTTTCAGTAACGGACAGGGACGGTATTTTGAATCATTAAATCCTTCATACAGGCTTTCTAGCGTAAACAACAATACATCAATGCCGACATAATCAGCCAGCCTGAGCGGACCGACGGGATGATTGGCGCCGAGCATCATTCCTTGATCAACTTCTTTTGGATCATTGCCTTCCATGACAAGATAAGCTGCTTCATTTAACATCGGCACAAGCACACGATTGACGGTAAATCCGGGATAGTCTTTTGCTGTAATTGTCTTTTTGCCGAGCTTTTTGCCAACAGACAACGCCTGCTGTATCGTTTCTTCGGACGTTCTCATTGAACGAACGACTTCAAGCAACTCCATGACTGGAACCGGACTAAAAAAATGCATGCCTACAACCTTATCCGGACGACGTGTTACTGACCCGATGGCTGCAATGGAAAGTGAGGACGTGTTGCTCGCCAGAATGGCGTCCGGTTGAACAATTTCGTCCAGTTGGCGGAATACTGCCTGCTTCAGATCCATTTTCTCCGGCACCGCTTCAATAACAAGGTCTGCGTTTCTCCCTTCCTCAAGCCGTGTCGCCATCCGAATGTTCGTTAGACTTCGGTTTGCTTCCTCTTCGCTCCACTTTCCTTTTTTGACAAGCGATCCGCATGTCTTCTCCATCATGCTTCGGCCCCGCTTTATATCCTCTTCCGTACGATCTGTAAGAATGACATTATACCCGGCTTTTGCTGCGACAAGCCCAATGCCTCCTCCCATCAGCCCTGCACCGACAACAAGTATGTTTTTCATCTGCTTTCTCCCCTTTACACTCTTTCGATAATCAGGGACGTGCCCTGTCCGCCCCCAACGCAAAGCGTGGCAAGGCCAATTGACTTGTTCTGGCGAATCAGCTCATGGATAAGTGTAACAACAATCCGCGCGCCGGAGCAGCCGACCGGGTGACCGAGGGCAATCGCGCCGCCGTTCACATTCAGCTTTTCTTCCGGTATGTCCAGATCACGCATAACGGCCAGTGCTTGAGCCGCAAATGCTTCATTGAGCTCAATTAAATCAACATCATCGATCGAAAGCCCTGCTTTCTCAAGCGCTTTCTTCGTCGAAGGAACAGGCCCAATTCCCATAATTGAAGGTGGAACGGCGGCAGAAGCAACGGCGCGAATTTTTGCAAGCGGCGTCAGCCCCCATTCTTTCACTTTATCTTCAGACACCACGAGCACAGCGGCAGCACCATCGTTCAATCCCGAAGCATTTCCGGCCGTCACGCTTCCGTTTTCCTTTACAAAAGCGGGGCGAAGTTTGCCGAGCAGTTCCAGACTTGTATCTTGCGGATGCTCATCGGTATCAACCACCTGTATTCCTTTCTTCGTTTTTATCTGGACAGGAACAATTTCTTTTGTAAAACGCCCTTCATCGATAGCCCGTCGTGCTTTTCGCTGGCTTTCCAGGGCGAATGCGTCCTGTTCCTCGCGGGAAATTCCGTATTGGGCAACCAGGTTTTCCGCTGTTACACCCATATGATAGCCTTCTAGAGCACAATGAAGCCCGTCATACAGCAACCCATCTACCGTCGTAAGCGCTCCCATCTTTTTCCCCCATCTCCCGTCAAGAACAAGATGCGGGACATTGCTCATGCTTTCTGTTCCCCCGGCCAGGATAGCCTCTGCTTCTCCAGCGAGAATTTGCTGGTAGGCGAGTGAAATGGCGCGCATTCCGGAAGCGCACTGTTTGTTTACCGTCATGGCGGGCACGGTTTCAGGAAGCCCTGCCTTTATTGCCGCCTGTCGTGCCGGATTTCCTTTTCCGCCCGCTTGAAACACATTTCCGATAATCGCTTCATCAATCTGTCCGGTATCGATCCCGGCGCGCTGCACGGCGGCTTCAAATGCAATCGCACCCAATTCAGATGAAGTCAGCGGCTGCAAACTTCCGCCAAACCGGCCAATCGGCGTTCTGGCAGCCGATACAATATAAACATCTCGCATGTTCTTCCTCCTCTTCTCATTTAAATACAGGTTTTCTTTTTTCCATAAATGCGCTCATGCCCTCGAGTGAGTCAGGGTAATCAAACAAGAGTGAAAACTCGTACATTTCCGCTTCCAGACGCCCGGCCAGGCATTGCTGCAGCTGTCCATTAATCATTCGCTTGGCAGCGGCCAGCGCCGTTTGGCTCCCCTGCGCAAGCCGGCATGCCAGCTGCAAAGCTGTCGTTTGTACATCTTCTGCAATTTCACTGATGAGTTTTATTTCATACGCACGCTCCGCTGAAATAAAATCACCGGTGAAAATAAGATGGGAAGCAACCGCTGGGCCTACCGTTTCAAGCAAGCGCTGCGTTCCGCCCCCGCCAGGAATAATGCCAAGCTTAATTTCAGGCAATCCGAAGACAGCATCAGGGGCAGCGATTCGAATATCACAGGCAAGGGCCAGTTCCATTCCTCCGCCCAGGCAATACCCTTCGATACAGGCAATAACAGGCTTTGTTGAACAGATCATTTGATGATGAAGCTCCTTCATCCGGGATGCTATTTCATATGTAGCCGAGACAGACAATCCTGCCATCTCTTTAATATCCGCTCCCGCGACGAAAACGCGATTTTTTCCTGTGATCACAATTACACGTATGCCCGGGTCCTCACCCAACCGGGTAAATGCTGAACGAAGTTCTTCAACAAGGGTGCCATTCAAAGCATTTTTCGCTTCGGGTCGGTTTATGTAAAGAATACCGACCCCTTCCTTTTTTTCGAGTACAATATAACGGTACTCCTCTTCTTCTGCCTTTTCTTTCATAGAAGAATCCAACATTTTGTTCCCCCCCTTTGCTTTTAGCTAAAAAGCAAAGAACATGCCAATTTTTAAGGACAGCATTTTACCTTCAAAAACCTCTTCCCTCTTCATTTTTCCTATGCTTTTCTTTCTACTTTTTGAAAAACCGAGCTACCGCGTCCAAAAACCGGTGCAAAAACACACCTAATTCCCCTGCAAAAATGCACCAAAAAAGGAAAGAGACAAAAAAACGGTGCTTTTTCGCACCGTTTTTTTACATAATATCGTATTTTCTGATTTTTCTAATGAGTGTAGAATGATCTACCTCCAGATGCCTGGCTGCTTCTCTTATGCTTTTATATTTTTCTAACGCATATATAATAAGCTCCTTTTCCGCCATTTCCCTTGCTTTCTTTAGCGGGAGGATGTCTCTCTCGCATGCCGGTATGGCGGGTATGTCCATTTCTGTTTTCTTCTGGCGAATCTCTTCTGGAAGAAGAGAGGCATCAATGATGTCTCCTTCAGCCATAATCACCATGCGTTCGACCACATTTTCAAGCTGCCGAACATTTCCCGGCCATTCGTAGTTCTCTATGTCCTGGCAAACTCTCACATCAAACTTTTTATGACAGTGGTATTTCTCATTATTTTTATCCAGGAAGTAGCA
>Ga0310836_101751_pt1 | contig 10809 bp, 8 predicted proteins | sample SM_ome_4_FD_201310 | JGI IMG/M metagenome (GOLD analysis project Ga0310836, IMG submission 201310) | Sorghum-adapted microbial communities enriched on stacked mutant (SM) sorghum from Joint BioEnergy Institute, Emeryville, California... ... | reverse complement strand
AGGGGACAGATTCCCTTCTTATAATGACAGTAGCAAATTGAATGAAAAATTCTGACGATATCAACAGCCTGAAGCAGAGGTGACCCATATGGACCATCGAAACGTGGACGACTTTCAAACGCAGGTCTCGGAGCTGTTGCTCAGACACCGCAGCGTGCTGGACGTCATGTCCAAAATTCAGGAAACAGCCGCCCGCATCAACCGTTCACTGACCAAAGCCATCACCGAATGCGGCTGTGTCGAAGTGGTTGCCAGGAAGCAGTCTTATGATCCCGGTAAAAGTTTGCAGGAAAACAAATCGCTCTTGGACACTCATTTTACCGGCCCCTTGTGCGAGCATTGCCGCGACGTGCTGACGGCAGAGCTTGGCAAAAACCTCTTCTACCTCACCGCGCTTTGCAACATTACCGACATCAGGCTGGAAGACGTCATCCGGCAGGAGTCGGAGCGTCTCAATACCCTCGGGGTATTCAATCTGTCATAGACTCCCAATTTGTATTACGATTGTACGCAAAGAAAAGTTGCAACTTCAACAAAAAAACCCGCTTTTGCGAGCGGGTTTTTTTCGGCAGTCTTACCGAAAATTCGACAAGACAAGCTGGACGGTCTGCATCCAAACAAACCGGGATGCGTCCGCGAGGCGTTATTCAAATGGCAGCGACTCTTCTTCGTTTTCCTTTTTCTTACGCAGTTTTTTCACCAACAGGTCAACGTTTTTTTTTATTCCGTACAGGGCGTAAATGGCAAGCGGCAGGAAGACGATTTTGGGAAACTGCTGCGGATACTTGATCGCCACGACCACGACAATCGCCACAATGATCGGCGTGATCCAATACGCGGATTTCGGAATGCCCACCTTTTTGAAGTTTGGATACTTGATGGTGGACACCATCAAAAAGGCCAGCAGCAGCATGCCAGCTGCCAGCATCGCCACGTTGAACACCTGGTGGTACAGGGCCAGCGTCGCCAGCACCCCGCCCGCAGCCGTGATTGGCAGACCGACGAAGTAGCCGGGCACGCCTGCCTGGACGTTGAAGCGCGCCAGCCTGAGTGCCCCGCAAATCGGGAAGATGGCCGTCACGATAATGCCGAACAGGTGCAAATCCTGCAATGCTACCACATACATGATAAACGCCGGGGCTACCCCGAACGTAATGACGTCGGAAAGGGAATCCAGCTCCTTGCCAAACTCGCTCTGCACGTTCAGCATGCGGGCCACCCGTCCATCCAATCCGTCCATCAGCATCCCGACGATGACGGTAATCGCCGCGTATTCCACGTACTGGTCGCCCTGAAACGCGAGAATGATGGCGACGATTCCCAAAAACAAGTTACTTATGGTTAGCATGTTCGGCAACGATTTCACGAACATAGACTACCTCCTGGTTTGGTTCGCAAAGGAGACACGAAACGTCTGTCCATTGCCGGCAAGTCCCCTTGGCAAAGTTCAATGCAATCATGCCTGCCTGTATCCTATTCTACCTTAAATATGCCTGTCAATGAACACCTGCTCCTGGATCCGCTTTAACCCATCCTTGATCGCCCGCGCCCTCACTTCGCCGATGCCGTCCACCTCGTCCAGCTCCTCAATGGTGGCCATCATGATCCGCGGCAGATTGTGAAAATGATCCACCAGGTTTGTGATGATCGTCATCGGCAGGCGGGGAATCTTGTTGAGAATGCGGTACCCGCGCGGCGACACCGACTCCTCCAGCATGCTGGTGCTGCTGGGATAGCCAAGGATTCGCAAAAATGAACTGATTTCCAACATTTCATCGCCGCTTAATTTCTTCATGTCCCTGAGCGCTTGTTCCGGTGACAGGTTGGGATCGCGGCAGTAATCGCGAACAAGCATGCGGGCTTCCTCTTCGATATTGGCGACCAGCTCATCCACCTGCATGCTGACAAGCCGCCCTTCCGTCCCCAATTCATAAATATACTTGGTAATCTCCGCCTTGATGCGTAAAACCATCTCGATCCGCTGCAAAACAGAGGTGACTTCGTGCAGCGTCACCAATTCTTCAAACTCCATTGCGCCCAGGTTGGTCAGCGACTGATCCAGTACGGCCTTGTACTTTTCCAGCGTGGAAAGGGCCTGATTTGCCTTGGCCAAAATTACGCTGATTTCGTTCAAGACGTAGCGGAAATGGCCTTGATACAGCGTGATCACGTTACGCCGTTGGGAGATGGCGATGACCAGGTGATTCGTCTGAATGGCCGTCCGCTGCGCCGTACGATGCCGCGTTCCCGTCTCGCTCGAAGGGATGGAGGCGGGGGGAATCAACTGGGCGTTGGCGAACAAAATTCGCTTGGCGTCTTCACTAACTATGATCGCCCCATCCATCTTGGCCAATTCATACAAATGAGCGGGCGTGAAGTCACTATTAATGGAAAAGCCCCCGTCCACGATGCCTTTCATCTCCGGGCCGTATCCGACGACGATCAGGCCGCCCGTTTTCGCACGCAGCACGTTTTCCAGCCCCTCGCGAAGCGGCGTGCCGGGAGCGACGAGGCGCAATACATCGCTGAACTGCGGTTCTCTTTTATTTGTCTCGAACATAGGTTGCCTCTACCCCCTTAGCACCTCGTCCAAAGCATCGGCTATGTTGCTGATGCCGATTACGTCTATGCCGGTCGGGACTTCCAAGCCGCGGATGTTCTTTTCCGGAATGATCACCCGCTTGAACCCCAGCTTGTGGGCTTCCCTGACCCGCTGTTCGATCCGGGAAACGCCGCGCACTTCGCCCGTCAGCCCCACTTCACCGATGACGACGTCATGTGGATTGGTCGGCTGATCGCGGAAGCTGCTGGCGATGCTGACGGCAATCGCCAAGTCGACGGCCGGCTCATCCAGCCGCACGCCGCCAGCCACGTTGACGTACGCATCCTGGTTTTGCAGCATCAGTCCCATGCGCTTTTCCAGCACAGCCATGATCATGGCCACGCGCTGATGATCCACCCCGGTCGCCATCCGGCGGGGTGTTACAAAGCTGGTGGGGGCCACCAGCGCCTGCAGTTCCACCAGCACCGGCCGCGTCCCTTCCATGCTGGCCACCACCGTGGAACCAGCGACGCCGATGGGCCGTTCCGCGAGAAAGATTTCCGACGGATTGCCCACTTCTGCCAAGCCACGATCTTTCATCTCAAAAATCCCGATCTCGTTGGTGGAGCCAAAGCGGTTTTTCACCGCCCGCAAGATGCGGAAGGTGTTGTGCCGCTCCCCTTCAAAGTAAAGCACGGCATCCACCATGTGCTCCAGCATGCGGGGGCCGGCGATGGAACCTTCCTTGGTCACGTGGCCGACGATGAAGGTGGCGATGCCCTTGCCCTTGGCAATGCGCATCAGCTGGGCAGTCGCCTCCCGCACCTGCGCCACGCTGCCCGCCGCAGACTGAACGGCGGGGTGAAACACGGTTTGTATCGAGTCAATAATTAACACATGCGGATCTATATGATTAATATGCTGTTCGATCAGTTCCAAGTCGTTTTCCGCCAACACGTACATGGGCGGAGTATTCATCCCGAGGCGGTCGGCCCGCAGCTTGATCTGCTTCGCCGACTCCTCGCCGGAGACGTACAGTACTTTTAACCCCTGATGGGCGAGCGCAAACGACGTCTGCAGCAGCAGGGTTGATTTGCCAATCCCGGGATCCCCGCCGACAAGAATCAGCGACCCGGGAACAAGTCCGCCGCCCAATACGCGGTTCAATTCGCCGAGCCTCGTATCCATCCGCGGTTCTTCCTCGCTCGCCACCTGCGTCAGCGGCATGGCTTCCGTACGCTGCCTGCCAACCGTCAGCTCGTACCGGTGAGACGATTTGACCGCCACTTCTTCGACCATCGTGTTCCACTTGTTGCAACCCGGGCATTTGCCCATCCATTTGGGCGATTCATAGCCACATTCTTGACACGCGTATTTCGTTTTATACTTTGACATAACCGTACCTCATCTGGGAATTCTCCTATACATGTTTATCATACATGGGCGCACAAAAAAAGAATACCTCCTGTTTTGGAGGCATTCTTTCCTTATTGAATTACGACGTGGTCTTTTCCAACCGCTTCACGACCAGTTTGTCGTCTTCTGCGTCGATGGTGACCGTGTCGCCTTTGTGGATGGTGCCCTTCAGCAGTTCTTCGGACAATTTGTCCTCGATGTGACGCTGGATGGCGCGGCGGAGCGGGCGGGCGCCGTACGCCGGATCGAAGCCCTCTTTGGCCAGCACTTTCTTGGCCGCATCGGTCAGTTGGAAATCGATCTCTTGTTCTCTCAGGCGCTTGCGCAGTTCTTCCGTCATCAGGGTGACGATCTGCTCGATGTGCTCCTGCTCCAGCGAGTGGAAGACGATCACTTCGTCGATCCGGTTCAGGAATTCCGGACGGAAGCTTCTCTTCAACTCGTCCATCACTTTGTCTTTCATGTCCTGATACTTTTTCTCGGTATCGCCGGTGGTGAAGCCGAGCGTCGTGTTTTTCTTGATCATGTTGGCGCCCACGTTGGAGGTCATGATCACCACCGTGTTGCGGAAGTCCACCGTGCGCCCCTTGGAGTCGGTCAGACGGCCGTCATCCAGCACTTGCAGCAGGATGTTGAAGACATCCGGGTGCGCTTTTTCGATCTCATCCAGCAGGATGACCGAGTACGGTCTGCGGCGCACTTTTTCGGTGAGCTGGCCGCCTTCGTCGTAGCCGATGTATCCCGGAGGCGCGCCGACAAGACGGGCGGTCGAATGCTTCTCCATGTACTCGGACATGTCGATGCGGATCATCGCGTCTTCGTCGCCGAACAGGGCTTCCGCCACCGCGCGAGCCAATTCCGTTTTCCCGACACCGGTCGGGCCGAGGAAAATAAACGAACCGATCGGCCGTTTCGGGTCCTTCAGTCCGGCGCGGGCGCGGCGGATCGCACGGGAGATGGACTTGACCGCTTCGTCCTGGCCGATGACGCGGTCGTGCAAAATCTCCTCCATCTTCAGCAGGCGCTCCGTCTCTTCTTCCTTCAATTTGACCACGGGGATGCCGGTCCAGTTGGCCACCACATGAGCGATGTCCTCCGGCGTCACTTCCATGTTCAGCTTGCCCTGACGCTCTTTCCAATCTTTTTTCGTCTTCTCCAGCTCTTCGCGCAGCTTCTGCTCCTGGTCGCGCAGCGCAGCCGCTTCTTCAAACTCCTGGGATTGGACAGCTGCATCCTTTTCCTTACGCACCTCTTCCAGGCGGCTTTCCAGCTCTTTCAGATTCGGCGGCACGGTAAAGGATTGCAGACGCACTTTGGACGCCGCCTCGTCGATCAGGTCGATCGCCTTGTCCGGCAGGAAGCGGTCGGTAATGTAGCGGTCAGACAGCTTCACCGCCTGTTCGATCGCCTCGTCCGTGATCTTGACGCGGTGGTGCGCTTCGTAGCGGTCGCGCAGCCCGTGCAGGATCTTGATCGCATCCTCCACGGTCGGTTCATCCACTTGAATCGGTTGGAAACGGCGCTCCAGGGCCGCGTCTTTTTCGATGTATTTGCGGTATTCGTCCAGCGTGGTCGCACCGACGCACTGCAGTTCACCGCGGGCCAACGCCGGCTTGAGGATGTTGGACGCGTCAATCGCGCCTTCTGCACCGCCTGCCCCGATCAGGGTGTGCAGCTCGTCGATGAACAGGATGATGTTGCCCGCCTGGCGGATTTCATCCATGATCTTTTTCAACCGGTCTTCAAATTCACCGCGGTACTTGGTACCCGCCACCACGGTGCCCATGTCTAGGGTCATGACGCGCTTGTCGCGCAGCGTCTCGGGAATTTCGTTGTTCACAATCTTTTGCGCCAGGCCTTCGGCGATCGCCGTTTTCCCGACGCCGGGCTCCCCGATCAGCACGGGGTTGTTCTTCGTCCGTCGGCTGAGCACCTGGATCACGCGCTCAATCTCTTTCTGCCGGCCGATCACCGGGTCCAGGCCGCCTTCGCGGGCAATCGCCGTCAAGTCGCGGGCCAGGCTGTCCAAGGTTGGCGTGTTGGCCGACGGATTGCCGCCGGACGCCTGATGCGCGTTCATCAGTTCAGAGCTGCCCAAAAGCTGCAGCACTTGCTGACGGGCTTTGTTCAGGCTGACGCCCAGGTTGTTCATGATCCGCGCGGCGATCCCCTCCCCTTCACGGATCAGGCCGAGCAGGATGTGCTCCGTACCGACGTAGGTGTGACCCAGCTTGCGTGCTTCGTCCATGGACAGTTCAATGACCTTTTTGGCACGGGGGGTGTAGTTGGGCGTGTAGTTGCCTCCGTTTTGTTCCGTGCCGCGGCCGATCAGCGACTCCACTTCGCTTTGAATCTTGTCGAGACCAAGTCCCAGCGATTGCAGTGCCTTGGCGGCGATGCCTTCGCCTTCCCTGATCAGCCCGAGAAGCACGTGCTCTGTGCCGATGTCCTTGTGACCCAGGCGGACGGCTTCCTCCAACGCCAGCGCCAACACTTTTTGAGCTCGTTCGGTAAAACGTCCAAACATCATATCGCGTACACCTCCAACCAGTATGTTCTCTCTATGGGAAAAGCCAATTTGTGATGCTGTTGCTCAACTGCCTGTGTTCTCAGTGGGCGGAGAGGCGCTCCCGAATCAGCCGGGCCCGCCGTTCGTCCCGTTGTTCCGGTGTCAATTTTTGCCCGGCGCGATGCTGCAGGAACCCGGGCTGCGTCGTCACCAGCAGCTCATTCAACAACTGGTGCGACACGTTTTTGATCAGGCCCAGATCAAGGCCCAGTCGAACGTCGGAGAGGCGCTGTGACGCTTCCTTTGATTCCATCGTTCGCGCGTACCGCAAAATACCGTAGGAACGGTAGATACGATCCTCCAGGTCGACGCGGGAGTGTTCCATCAGATAGCGGCGGGCAACGCGCTCCTGTTCGATAATTTGCCGGGCGACACTGTACAAGTTGGACAAGATGTCCGCTTCCGACATCCCCAGCGTCACCTGGTTGGACAGCTGGAACAGGTTGCCCAGCGCTTCACTGCCTTCGCCGTAGATGCCCCGGACGACCAGTCCTACCTGATTGATCGCCTGCAAAATGCGATTGATCTGCTGGGTCATCACCAGGGCTGGCAGATGCAGCATGACCGAGGCGCGGATGCCGGTGCCGACGTTGGTCGGACAGCTCGTCAGATACCCCCGCTTCTCGTCAAACGCGTACGTCAGCTGCGTTTCAAACACGTCGTCAATCTTGGTGCCGACCTCCCATGCTTCATTCAACTGAAAGCCGGGCAGCAGCACCTGAATGCGGATGTGGTCCTCCTCGTTTACCATGATGCTGACGGATTCATCCTCGCTGAGCAGGACAGCCCCTTTGCGGGATTCTTCGGCAAGGTGGGGACTGATCAGGTGTTTTTCTACCAGCACGCGTTTCTCCAGCGGGCTCAGCTGGTCCATCTGGAGCAGCTGCACCGGGTATCGGCTTTTCATCGCTTCGCTTCTGCTCACCTCCGCCACTTTCCTCACGACCTCTTCCGCCTGGGAATCGGTGGCGAGCAGCGGGAACGGATGCTGCCGCAGGTTGCGGGCAATGCGCAGCCGCGTGCTGATGACGATGTCGGAATCGGGTCCCTCCCCTTTCATCCAGTTGCTCCACGGGTTTTGCATGAACTTCTGTTGGGACATATCCGCCTCACCTCCCCCTGCTTACGATTGCGCGATTTTTTGTTCCAGCGCCCGGATGCGGTCGCGAATTTCGGCCGCCTTTTCAAACTCTTCGCTGGCGATGTAGTGCTGCAGCGTGCTTTTTAGCTGTTCCAGCTCTTTGCGCAGCTTGAGTTGACCGCCAGTTCGCTCCGGCACTTTCCCTATATGCTGGGTATTGCCGTGAATCCGGCGAAAGAGCGGATCCAACCGGTCGCCCAAAAACGTGTAGCAGTCGCTGCAACCGAACCGGCCGCTTTTGCTGAATTGGGCGTAGGTGAGCCCGCAGGTTTCGCAGCGCAGCGGCTTCTGTACCGGTTCCTGCGATTTTTTGGTCATTGGATCAAAGTGCAACAGCCCCGAAAGGAGATTGTTGATGCTGAAGTTGTGAAAACCGGCAAAGACATCCCCTTTTTCCTGAGCACAGTGCTCACAGATATGATATTCCGTTTTTTTGCCGTTGACGATTTTGGTCAGATGCAGCGTCGCCGGTCGTTTCCCGCATTCTTCACAGTTCATCAGATCGTCCCTCCTAACCGGTCCGGGTTGGCTTGGTGAAAGTCCCTACCGCAGCAAAATGGCAGCTATCATCTGTTTTAATATGTTGGCCCGCAGTCGGTCGCGGATTTCCGCCTCCACCGTCAGCACATTGCGCGAGGTGGCGATTTTCATCAAAGCCGCTTCCCGGTTGTTGATCAACCCTTCCTCCAGCAAGCGGTCAACAATCGCATGACCCACTCCCTGGGAGATGCTCTCGCCAATCAGCTCCTCGGTCAACAGCTCCTGCAACCGGGCTTTGCTGACGATCTGCACTTTACGGATGCGGATGTAGCCGCCCCCGCCGCGCTTGCTCTCGACGATGTATCCTTTTTCGACCGTAAAGCGGGTGTTGATGACGTAATTGATCTGTGACGGCACACACTGAAATAGGTCGGCAAGCTCGCTGCGCTGTATCTCGACGGAGCCGTTCGGACTCTCTTGAATGATGCGCTTTAGATGCTGCTCAATAATGTCCGAGATGTTCCGCAAGTCGTCGCCTCCTGTTCCACTGTGTTTGATCTGTTTGATCTTGACTTTGACTATCTTTGACTTTGATTATAATGGCTTTATGGCACGGATGCAAGAGGGGAATACAGTTTCTAGTGTAGGCAAAATGGCTGTCGTTGAAACCAAAACAAAAGCCATCCCCAAACGGAAGGTTTAGGGATGGTTTCAGACTGAAGGCAAACCGTTCATTGGATAAACGTCCATAAGAAAATGATTTCCAGGCCGGAAGGCCTGCCCATTCATCAACCGAAGCAAAAGACAATATCCGTCGCATGGCAGGATGGGCCAAGCGAGCTCCTTTGACGACCCACTCAGCGGAAAAACGAAGACGCGGGGATCAACAGGGGAGACAAGTCTCACTTCCGCGAAACACCCAGATGTTTGTCCCCTGCCCGCGTCTCGTTTTGGAGCGGACTTTATCCGCTTCTGCGCTGGGCGTCAAGCGAGCGAGCGGGCCCGATCTCCCATGCGCCGCGAACTTTGTCTACACGCTGAAACCATCCCCAACGGAACGTTTAGGGATGGTTGCTGTTAACTGTTGTCACGGCCGGCAGGTGATCCGGCAGCTGCGAGAATGCGGTAATGATCACATCGGCTCCGTCCAGTTCCCCCTGTTTGGCAAAACCGAAGTCGCAGCCCACGGTAAACAGGCCGTTCACTTTGCCCGCTTCCACATCGGAATGCCGGTCTCCTACCATGACGGCCTGTTTCACATCGTAATCACGCAGCAGTTTGGCCACGAGATCCCGTTTGGAACGCGTGTGAAAGCGGCCCGCGGAGTACAGGTCGGTAAACAGCGGCGTCAGCCCGTAATGATCGCAGATGGCTTCAATGTATTGTTCCTGCCCGTTGCTGGCGACAAACAGGGCCACGTTCTCGGCATGCAGCTTCGTAAGCACTTCGCGGACACCCGGGTAGAGATCGGTGACGTTCTGCCGCAGCAGGGCCAGTTCGTTTTCCAAAAGCAGCCGATCGGCCATCTGTTTGGTATCTTCGCTGACCCCCGGCAGCAATTTTGCCCAGAGTTGCTCAATCGTCATGCCCAAGACATTGACCAATTCCCGCTCGCCAGGGGTGGGGCCGTCCCACAGACCTTTTTCGCGAAGCTGTTCAAACGTCCGCTGAAACGCTGGTGTCGACAGCTTCTCCGTCTGCAACAAGGTTCCGTCCATGTCAAACAAAACAGCGTACGGTATGCTCATGGCTCCCTCCATTGTTCCTGTCAGGTTACTCTGTCTCTTTGTCTTCCCCAAACAGGGTTGTCATGTCGTTGTGAATGAAATCAGCGATGCGTTCTGCAGCATCCGGTTTGGCTATTTTTTGTGCCATTCTTTTCATGTATTCTACCTTCGTCGGATTGTGCAGCAATTCCTCGATAAAATAAATCAACTGCTCGGACACATTGGCGTGAACGGCACAGCCGTTGTTGAGCAAAAAGTGGCTGTTTCGTTCCTCCTGGCCCGGCAGGGGGTTGTAAATAATCATCGGCACCTGTTTGCTCATTACTTCCGCCGTCGTCAGTCCCCCGGATTTGGTGACGATCAGATCGGCGATTTCCAGGTACTCGTGAAAGTTATTGATAAACCGCAGCGGCATCACCTCGTGTCGGTAGGTGCGTGCGGATACCTTGCGATACAGCTTGTCGTTGGTACCGGTGAGGATAAAGGTCTTCAGCGGCAGGTTGATCGCTTCCAGTCCGTCCAGAACCTGTTCCATGGAACCGAGTCCCAGACCGCCTCCGGAGAGGACGACGCAGCGCGTCCCAGGCGCAATCTGCAGCTTCTGCCGGATGAGCTCCTTGTCCAACGGTTGGCGGAACTTGCGCATGATCGGAATCCCCAGCGGGATGAACTTCCGATGATCGTGCCGGTAGATATCCACCAAATAGTACAACTGTTCATGCGCGATAAAGTAATAATTGATGTGATGATTGATCCATGACGGGTGTATGGTATAGTCGGTAATGATCGTGTAGATGGGCTCTCGCCAGCCATTTCTCCCTTTCAAAACGGACAGCATACAGCTTGCGAACGGGTGTGTGGCGATAAACGCATCAGGCTGTACGCTGTTGATCAACTTTTTCAGCTTGTTGGCGAGCAGCTTGTTCATCCATAA
>Ga0310836_101741_pt1 | contig 10872 bp, 15 predicted proteins | sample SM_ome_4_FD_201310 | JGI IMG/M metagenome (GOLD analysis project Ga0310836, IMG submission 201310) | Sorghum-adapted microbial communities enriched on stacked mutant (SM) sorghum from Joint BioEnergy Institute, Emeryville, California... ... | reverse complement strand
AAAGGCGGCGTAAACCAATATCCACAAGTGGATAAGTCGGGAAGGAGAAAAAATCCACAAATGCGAATTGTGGATAACGGGTGGCGTATGCCCTTTTTTGGGAAGCTGGAGAAACATGTTGGATTTATGATCCGATCAAAAGGGACTCTTTGCGGAAAATCCGTATATCAAGCAAAAAAATTTGGCGACGTAGACCCCAAAATCGCTACATCGCAAAAAGCTCGTAAAGCCGATCCATTTACTTACTATTGGTAAGAAGGTATAATTTTAATAACGAGGGGTGGACGGGAGTTTCAGGGTTGGAGGTGGAATTATGAAAAGTTCGCTTTGCCCGAAGATGGAAAAAACGCTGGAAATGATCAGCAAACGCTGGACGGGTCTCATCATCTTCCAACTGCTGAAGGGCCCGCAGCGTTTTTGTGAAATAGAAAACGCCATCCCGATCAGCGGGCGGCTTTTGTCGGAACGGCTGAAGGAACTGGAACATGAAGGAATCGTCTCCCGGAAAGTCTTTCCGGAGGTTCCCGTCCGGGTGGAATATTCCCTTACGGAAAAAGGGAAAGCCTTTCGGCCGATCATGGAAGAGATCCAAAAATGGGCCGAAAAATATATGGAGGTCGATCCGCAGCCCGTCAGCAAACGCTGAAAATACCGGATAAACCGTCGGTTTCCGCCAAAACCGGATACGGCGGCGGGTCCGGTGCCGTGGTGCCTCCCTGGTCCCTTCGGTTTCGCCTTCACTGGGGAATAAGACCACCTGTCGGGAGAAGGCGGACGGGCATAAACCCCTTCCGCCCGTTCCGCTGCGTCCCTCCTGGGTGCCCGAAGGGATCCGGGTCCCCTTGCTTTCGGGGTGGTGCGCACCGCGGAAACGGAAGGCGGCCGGCGAATTCCGCCGGAAAACACGGACGCCGTTTCAGACGGCTGCGTCCGGATGCGTTCCCGGGATGCCCAAAACCGGAGGCCTGCCCGGCCGCCAAAGGTTTTGCCGGAAATGCGGCAGAGGCGAAAAACACGGATCGTCCGCCCCCTTATCCGGGGATGTGCGGCGGAGATGGCAACCAAAACCGGAAGACGGTCCGGAGATTTGAACAAGCAGGACCAAAGGGTCCAGGATATGGGAAGGGCGGAATCCGTTCCGCGGCGTGACGGAGGGTTCCGGTTCCTTTGGGAAAAAACCGGGCGGCTTCCGGGGAAGCCCGAAAAAATCCGGGAAGGGATCCGGGAAAGATCCGCAACCCCGCCGGCATCGGCGATGGAAGCGATCGGGCCTTTTTCCCGCCGCTTAGACCGGAAAGCGCGGTTGGATTTTACAATCCGTTTTGCAATCGGTTTCATTCAGTTAAAATCGGCCTGCCGCTGCATGCGGCCGTTGCGGACCGGGCCGCCCCTCCGCCCCGGTTCAACCGGCATGCGCCTAAGAACCGCCGGGACCGTTTGGCCGTATCCATTTCCATGAGCAAAAAAATTTGAAAATCGAAGGAGAAAAAGCCGTTTCCCCCTTGCAAACGGGATTATTTTCCGTATCTCTGCCGCGCAGTCCCTGTCTTGAGCACCGCCCTTCGATCATCAAAGAAAAAACCGCACCCTGGACCGTCCATCGGACGCCGGGTGCGGTTTTGCTTCCGCTTATTCAGCCCCTTGCGGCTTCAATGTGCACGGTGATTTTCACTTCTTCGCCCACGAGCACACCGCCGGTTTCCAAAGCCACGTTCCATACCAAGCCGTAATCCTTCCGGTTAATGGTGCCGGTGACCGTGAATCCCGCCTTTTCGTTGCCGCTCAGCGGATCTTTGGCCAGGCCTTCAAATTCCGCAACGAAGGTTTCCTTGCGGGTCACGCCGCGGATCGTCAAATCCCCCGTGACATGATAGCTGGAATCGTCCTTTCTGGTAATTTCCGTCGCTTTGAAGGTGATATAAGGATATTGTTCCGCGTTGAAGAAATCGGCTGATTTCAGATGGTTGTCCCGGTCGGTATTTCTCGTATCGATGCTGTCCACTTCCACGGAAAACTCGATGTCTGCCGTCGTTAAATCGTTGGGGTCCGCTTCGATATTCGCGGAAAAACGTTGGAACGTCCCGTTAACCCGCGAAATCATCATGTGCTTTACCGAAAAATCCACTTGGCTGTGCGCAGTGTCCAATACCCATTTACTTTTTCCCATATATATACCTCCTAAAAGTTACTTACTTTATGTAAGTTTATAGTCAATTGTTAGTATAGGGGATATCCGCCGGATTGTCAATCATCTTGTCAGAAGATTTTCCTTCCGGACGACCGGCGTGCGTCGCTGCTGTTTTTATGGAGGAAAGGCGCGCTTTCCGGAAGATCAATCCTTTCCCATCTTTTCCCCGCCGTACGGAAACGATTCGTTCCATTCCTCATTTCCCTATTTTCTGTATTATCGCTCAAGTCGGACAGTTTAAATGATGGTTTTCACATGGGCCGATTTTTTTTATACTTGACTTATACGGGCATGTTCCGCCCATGAGAAACGCAGGGTGCGAAACGGATGAAAAAGAAAGATTCCTTGAAAAACGTTCCGGTTCATGAAAAAGTGATGATTTTTTCGCTGATCGGCCTGGCCATCCTCCTTGCGCTGGGAGGCCTGTTCCTTTTCTTTTTTCTTGCGGTGAAGGGGCTATTTTTTCTCTTCGGCGTCCGCTGCGACAACGGGGACGTCCTTTGGTTCGTCCTTTGGTTCCTCTTTATCGATACCATCTTTGATCTGTTGAAGTACGGGGGAAAATTTGCAATGGAATACTTGCCCCTGCATAAAACCCAAATGGCCGTCTTGCTCTTTCTCTTTTATTTCCAATGGAACGGCCTCGCGGTTTATTTGGCCGACAGCTTCATGGACAATATCCAGCTCAGCTTTGCCGTCCAAACGGTCCTTGCCCTTCTGGCCACACTGGCGGAGGTGGCCTTCGACGATATTTTTTCAAAAAAAATATCCGGCGGGAACGAATAAAAACCGGTGCGGATCATTACAGATTTCTTCAGAAATTCCCTGAATAAGACTTGAAAGTTTTTTTTATACACGTATAATAATAGTGGAATGTCCCGGTAGCTCAGTAGGATAGAGCGACAGCCTCCTAAGCTGTAGGTCGTGAGTTCGATTCTCGCCCGGGACGTCATGACACAGGAATCTGCCGGAGCGAGCAGCCGGCAGGCGCCGCAGAAATGTTGATCTTTCAACGTTTCTGCGGCGTTTTTTATTTTTCCTTTCGGAATGGCTGATGTGATTTCCAAGTGAATTTACACATTTTTTCTTGCTCTGAAGGGTTCCGCCAATATTTCCTGATACTCATCATGTTTTTCCCGTTTAATCCGTTTAACGGCGATATAAAAAGCGGGGCAGGAAGAGCTTTTCTTCCGCCCCGCATTTTCCGGCATCCATGGGTATGGGACGGCGGCTAAGAAACGGACGGGAGTGCCGGGCAAAATTCACCTCTCGTTTTCCCGGGCCGCCTTTATCCGAGGAATGGGCAAAAAAGGGCGAAACCTATTCCCCGTCCTTTTTGCCGTGGGTTCTTTTCCGGTGATCTTCGTTCATTTGCTTAATCTCCAGGATGAGGTTCCGCAGTTCCGCCTTCGCCTCCGGATAAAGGGCATTCCAATGGCGGGCCAAATTCGGCATCGATTTGGAAATATGCTGGTACAAAATCCAAAATCTAACCTTTTCCTGCAGTTCCTCATCCGCTTTCCCCAGCAGCAATTCCGTATATTTTTCCAGCAACGCGGCAAACTGCTCGCGAAACTTCGTTTCCACTTCGGGTTCCGCCTTTCTGTTTCCTGAAGTTGGTAGGTTAATAATATAATAATGAAAATCATTCTCAATGTCAATGGCCGCAAGGACCCGGGCATTTTTCGCATTCGAAAAAAGCCGCCCCTTACTCTGCCTTTGACCGCCTTCCCATTTTCTGCCGATGCCCGCCACCGAAACGAAATCCTGGTGAAAGCTTGGACGGCTGACAGGAGAAGTTATCCAAAACCCGCTGAAAACGTATCCCCTTTCTCCGGAAAGCCCCCGCCAGCCGTAAACCTGACCGGACCGAAGCGGGCAGAAACGCAAGGCCCGCCCGAGGAACGGACAAAAAAAGATATCCCGGATCTTGCGGGATATCGGATAGGGAACCGCTAACGGTAAAAGCCCGGATGGCCCCAAGAATGGGGATACCAGGGATGGCCCCAGTGGGGAAAATGGCCACGCCATCCGTGCCCGGGCCAAAAATGGTGGCCGTGATGATGCCCGAAATGGTGACCGTGGGGATGGCCGCCATGGTGAGGATGGGCGTGGTATCCGCCGAAATATTGTCTTTCTAATTCCTCATCGATGGAAAAATCGGGAGAATAATAATACATTCAAGCACCCTCCTCCTTTTGTCTTTCATGATAAAAGTATGAGACGGTTTGCCATAAGGTGCTTGAAAATCCCCGCCATTCCCCCATCCTGCCGCCCATTTCCGGCATCCGGCGCAACCCTTCCCGGGATCGGCGGCCCCCTCCCCATTCGGGCAAAAAAAGATTCCTGAATCCGGGCCCCTTTCCCTCACCCGGAATTTTCCCGTCCTGAAATTTTGATCAGGAAATTCCCGGCCGGCCGGAATCCTATCGGGCTTGCAAAAATTCGATCAATTCCTTGCTTTGGATCCTGCGCTTCTTCCGGAATTCCGCCCTTTGTTTTCCGGTCTCGTTCAACCATTTTTCCTCCTCGGTTTCCGGCACCACCTGGGGAACCGGTTTCGGCCTGCCTTGTTCGTCAAGGGCGACAAAGGTCAGAAAGGACGTGGCGGCCATGTGGCTTTCTCCCGTCAGCAAATGTTCAGAAGTCACTTTAACGAGCACTTCCATGGATGTTTTGCCCGTCCATGTGACCATGGCTTCCAAAGTGACCGCATCCCCGAGTTTGATCGGGCGAAGGAAATCCACCGAATCGATGGATGCCGTCACGAGGGGTGAACGGCACAGCTTTTGCGCAGAGATGGATGCGATATCGTCTATGTACGCAATTAATTTCCCCCCGAACAGAGTTCCGTGGTTATTCGTGTCCTGCGGAAAAACCATGGCGGTTTTAACGGCTTTCGTATCCTTCATCAGCACCTTTTTTTCTTCCATTTGTTGACACCTCTTGGAAAATTTTTGTGGTACCATTATAGCAAATCCTTAAAGAAAAAAGAAAAGCTGCCGAAAGGCCGCATCGCCGGCCTTTCGGGCAGCTCCCCGCGTTCTAGGACCAAATGGGAATTTTAAGTGTTTGAAACGGCGATCTTCAGCCGAACGGCTGTGTTAGTTTAGTATCCCACACCTACGATGATCAGCAAAATAAACAGCACGACAATTAAAGCAAAGCCGCTGCCGATTCCGTAACCGCTCATGACAACACCTCCCCTCTGCCATTAACAGGTTATGCAGAGGAAAACCAACGGACAAGGCAAGTATCTCGGTGGCTTCACACATTTTTTAAATTCTTGCGTTTCTTATGGCAGCGGCCCGCTCCATGGCACCGGAAAAAAATTTCGGTGCCGGTCCGCATCCGGACACAACGATCGTCGGGGGAAATGGAAAGGCACGGTTCGCCCGTCCCAATCAGTACGCATCCGGGCACAACGATCGTCCACGCCATCGCACTGCCCATCTGTGCTTGCCGGCCTGCATTCCTTTGCTTTCTGCGCCCAGGGTCAAAACGGAAACCGGAATGGGACGAGGTGAATTGACGACCGTATGATCCTTGCCGTTTTGAACCGAAAGTAAAGGGCCGACACGCAAATCAATTTTTTTGAACCCGCTCCTCGCCCTTTCCTTCCTCCGTCATGGAGAAGCGGCAGGCAAACCGGGTCTTCTTGGATTTCGCTGAAAAAGACGGCGGCGCCTGCCGGTCCGGTTCGCTGTTCACTGATTTTCTGCATGCGGACGGTTCACGGCTTTCCTTTTGCTTTCGCCTGCCTGCCGAAGTTTTTTACCGCTCTTTCCGATCCTCGCACCTTTTCAAGGACGAGTTTCCGGCACTGCCGGCCTCCGCCGCGGACGGATTCGGGTCCTGATTTTAGACATTCCGTACCGGATGTTGGATGGCGGAAGCGATGATGGACATTTTTCTTGCGGTGATGGACGTTTTTTCCGTGATGAAGGTTATTTTCCCTTCCATGTCGGTTAAATGATTTTTCATGTTGAACAAAAATGTTAAAATGATGAACCGATCGTTGAAAATGTCGGACGGTCCCATGGGTTGTTGAACAATTTTTTTCAGATGTTAAACGATCCGATTGAATTGTTGGACCATCCGTCGGAGCCAAAACGGATGTTAAACGTTTTACGCAAGATGTTGGCCAAAGGAATCTTTTATTGAACGTTTTTCCAAAAATGGCGGACATTTTTTCCCGGAACCATCCGCATCCGATGGAAAAGGGCATGTTGGACATTCACGTCCAAAAAAGAACGTTCGTCATTCCTTCGCTTCGTTAAACAACAATCCTCCCGGCCCAAACGATAGGCAAAAAACAAGGCGAAATGGAACCAGTCCTCCATCCCCCGGGCCAAAGGCCGGGATCCTGACAAAACGTTTCTGTGAAAAACGGAAATCCGAAGAATTCGGTCATCCCTTGCCGCTTGCCGTTTCTTAGTAACATTCGCATTTTTCCGGGGGATTTGTTACAATAAAAACCGCAACCATTGAATGAAAAGGGGATCCCGGACATGTGGAATTCACTCCTTGCTGAAGAAACGATCCAAATCAGGGACGGACTTCTCGTTTTCGCCCTTTTTCTTCTCCTCTACTGGATCTTCAAAAAATGGATCTTTCAAGGGGTATTGGCTTTGCTGCAAAAAACCCCGTCGAGCTTTTTGCCCTACCTGTGGGAATCCTTCAAAAGACCGATCCAAGTCGGGCTCATTGCGGCCGGTCTGATTTGGGCCGTTCATATCTTCCCGTTTGTCCATATCGGCCAGCTTTTCCTTGAAAAGGTCGCCCGTTCCGTTTTCATCGTCCTGCTCACCTGGGGATTTTACAACTTCTCTTCCACCTCATCCTCCATGTTCGAAAACTTGAAGAAACGGATGAACGTGGATATCGATCAAATTTTTATCCCCTTTTTGTCCAAGACCATCCGCCTGGTGATCGTCGCCATATCGATCACGATCATCGCCCAGGAGTTTAATTACAATATCAGCGGGTTCATCGCCGGGTTGGGATTGGGCGGGCTGGCCGTCGCCCTCGCCGCCAAAGAAGTCCTCGCCAATCTGCTGGGGGGAATCGTGATCATCTTCGAACGGCCTTTTTCCATCGGGGATTCGATCACGACGCCGAGCGTAGAAGGGACGGTTGAAGACATTACCTTCCGAAGCACGAAAATACGGAATCCTTCCCAAGCCCTCGTTACCGTTCCCAATTCCATCCTGGCGAACCAACCGATCACCAATAACAGCCGCATTGGCAAAAGAAAGATTTCCTTTAATCTGGAGATCCTTTGGGCGCCCAGGAACAAGCTGGAAAGGGCGGTAAAACGACTGGAAGAAATGCTCCATCGCCACCCCGGCATCCAGCCGGAAGACGTCTTCGTCAAGCTGGATCAAATCCGGGACGGAAAAATGGTGTTGATTTTCAACTTTTTCACGAAGTCAAGCGAATGGAGCGATTATTTGGATATTAAACAGGAAATCAATCTCAACATCCTGCAAATTTTGGAGGAAGAAGGCCTGCAGGTGGCCAATGCACCCCAGCCGATGGCTCCTGGAAGCTCCGCCCCGCAGCAGGGAAGCAAAAAAAATGAACCCGGTTCATAAGCTGCCCGGCGGACCCGAAATCGGCGGATTTCCTTCCCCATGGACAAACGCCTAAGTTTCCGCCGGGAACAGGAACGAAGGAATGGCCGACTCGCACCAGCCCGTTTTCCGGGGCAGGCCTGCCCGCTCCCGTCACCCGCCCCCTCCTTCCGGCCCCTGGCGGTTTTCTTCCGGCGCTTTTCATGGGCAGATAGCCGATGCCAAGCAAAAAAAAGGGCCGTTTTTCCGGTGGGCCGGCTCCTGCCGGGCGCGAATGATCGATGAAGTCCAGGAAATTGTGTAAAAAGAAGCGGGCGCAAAGCCGTTCCATTTCCGGAAGGCGATGTTCCCTTGACTGGGAGCAGGATTTTACACAGATAGGAGGACTTGATCGAATGACCCGTCTTTTCACGAATGAGGATTATAAAAACGCAATGAAATGATGGAGAATGCAGGCGTCCCCCCGATCGGTTCTGATCCGGTATTGGTTTTTTGCGGGACACGTCAAAGTTCCAAGGGATGGATGATAAACATCCCCTGCCAATGGGAGGGCCAGGCCCACCAAAACAAATGAGCAGGGATGTCGTTCCAAGAAAAACAGGAGTACGGTCCCGTTCTCCTCATTTCTTATTTGGAAATAAGGTGTACGCCATGCCCAGAAAGTTCAAATGCAAAATGATCGCCGGCATATTAACCGCATTCAATTCCGGGTTTTTATATTATGTCAACTTGATAATTTCCGCCTAAATTGAGGGTTTCTTCCCTCAAGTACCCATAAAATCAATTATCCGGAACTTGTTAACCTAAGTTCCTCATAATTTTTTGTGTCTACGAATTATCATTTTTTAAACGAATTATCATTATTTTTTTATCGATTATCATCGGTCGTTGATTATCAATTGGAGGTGTTTTTTATGTTGTTTCGACAAGCCATTGATGAATTTGTGTTGTACTTGCAAATTGAAAAAAACTATTCACCTAACACCGTTGATGGTTATGCTTATGATTTGAGATGTTTCGAGAACTTCTTAATTCAACACGGTTATTCAGTACAACTTAATGACATTACAAAAACGCATGTTCGTCGCTTCATCCAGCATCAGATTACAAAAGAAAATGTTAAACCTAGAACGGTCTATCGGAGAATTTCTTGCTTGAAATCGTTCAGTAAATACTGCGTCAAAGAAAATCTAATCGACAACGATTTTATGATTGGAATTGATACTCCTAAAACGGATAGCAAATTACCGACTTATATGTCTTTGTCTGAACTACGAAAACTGTTTCATTTTTTAGAGCAAGACAATAGCCGAATGGCGATGAGAAACCATCTTCTATTTAAACTGTTAGCCACTACGGGTATGCGAAGATCTGAAATTGTTGAACTAACTTGGGAACAAATTGATTTATCGAACAACACGATACGCATATATGGGAAAGGAAAAAGAGAGCGCTTACTCCCCCTTCATCCTATGGTTGTTCCTTTAATTAAAAGTTATATGGGAAGTTTAGAGGAATATCAGCTCCATCCTTCCCAACCGGTATTTTTAAATAAAAACGGCAAAAAACTAAATCCGCGTGGTTTACATAAGATATTTAAAGAAATCTTACAAAAAGCAGGTCTGCCACCTCAACGGTTCTCACTCCATCATTTGCGGCATACGTTTGCTACCTTGTTGATACAAGAAAATAAAGAAAATGTTGATTTGCGTACCGTACAAGAACTACTCGGCCATGAAAGCTTAGTCACGACGCAAGTATACACGCATGTTGATTTTGAGCAAAAGAAAAAAGCGATTGAAACATTTAACATATTTTGAGACCTGCCTAGTACGGAAATAACTACCCTAGCCGGGTAGTTATTTCATGTGAATATGAGTTGGCGGATACAAAGGCACTGGATGCGTGAGGTCGTATGACATTGAGTGCATTCCATGAGTTTGCTGATAAGGCATTGGAGCATGTGGAAAATACCCTTGCTGCGCCATAGTAATCTGATTATAAAGTTCTGGTGCTTGAAATGTAAAATAATCAGAATGATTATTCCCTGATTCTTTAAGTATTTTTTGCTGTAATGCCGCAAATGCATACTTTATAAGATGTTCTTTAAACAGATTGATGTAATTTTTGTTTTTCAATTGATTCGAGTAAACTTTAGGAACTTCATCAAAAATTTCTTCTAAATCTAGCGTGATATTATAATTAGATTCAAGTTCCATAGCGGTTTCAAAAAGAGTTTCGATTATTACTTGGGCCGCTCGAATTTCTTTAATATACTTTGCATCACTTAAAATATAATGCTGCAGAGCGCCAAGCTCATATTTAGAGTGTCCAAGCAAAAAGCGTATAGCATCATCTGAGACCCCCATTTCATGAAACAAGGTAGAAAGAGTGTATCGTAATCCGTGCGGTGTGAAATACTTCTCTGTTTTACGGATTATTTTGTTTCTTCTTCCCTTCTCTTTTGCATTATTATGATTTTCATTATTCTCTGGTTGTTCATATTCTACTTTCACCCATCCCAAATGTTCACATACTTTATCGATTATATAATTCATTTGCTTATTAATGAGCGGTTTCCCTCTCAAACCGTATAACAATGCATCATTTGGTTCCATGTGTTCTGTATATTGGGTGAGTAATTTCATGAGCTTAGGTGGTAATGGAATAAAGAAGTCTTTGTTTTTGCTGTTTGGTGAATTATCAGTGTGTTTATCCCCTTCCTCTAGATATTGGTCAAGAAGTTTATCTTCTTTTACTCGATCTTTTTTGGGACCTAAATTGTAATGGTTCATTGTAAAATTAAATGCAACAAAATAAATATACAAAAGCCACGGTAATTCCGTTATGATGAAGTCGACACAAACCCATACATAACAGGAGGAATACCATGGCCCGCTCTCATCATAACACAACTCGTACCTTTTCGCATCTCACCGTTTTTGATCGTGGTCAGATCCAAGCGCTTCGCAATCAGGGATAGTCACTGCAGGAAATCGCGGACATCATCGGCTGTCATAAGTCTACGATCTCCCGTGAGTTGAAGCGAGGAACCGTGACGCAGCGACGGTCTGATCTGACCGAGTATCAAGCATACTTTGCCGATGT